>OLSA01003260.1_pt1 | contig 11393 bp, 16 predicted proteins | sample 1672731 | NCBI WGS metagenome assembly OLSA01 (sample SAMEA3136718, study PRJEB25190) | human gut metagenome | biome: human gut; feature: human-associated habitat; material: faeces | place: Austria | collected 2013
CACCCGCCGTGCTGATGGGGCCGGCGCCAAGCCTGTGGGCGCCAAGGCTGCTCGTCAGCGCATGATCGACAACATGGGAAATGGAGGTAACAAGTAATGAGCGCACAGACTTCTTACACTCAGGCGACCCCCCGCGGCGCCGCCGGCGGTCTCTTCGACCTGTCCGCCCACGCCATCAACACCCGCATCAATGCCGAGTCCGGGCTGACCATGAAGTTCGGCCTGGGCGTCGTCCAGGGCTCCGCCCCTGGCTCTGACATCAAAATCCCGGCCACCGGCGCCACCGCTGCCAAGTTCGAGGGTATCACCGTCAACGGCTATACCAACGAGATGAACAGCGAGGGCGCCGTCTTCATCTCTCCCGGCGCCGCCATCGGCGTACTCCAGTACGGCAAGATTTGGGCCCGCATCAAGTCCGGCGACGCCCCCGCCTACGGCGATAAGCTGTACCTCATCATCACTGGCACCAACGCTGGCCTGTTCACCAAGACCTCCGGCGGCGATACCATCGAGGTCCCCGGCCGCTTCATCGGTGAGAAGGGCACTGGCGACAGCGCCCCGGTGGAGCTGTTCTACCAGAGTGCTGCCGCCTCCGGCTCCGGCGGCGGGGCTACCGCCCTGTCCGACCTGAGCGATGTTGACCTGTCCACCCCCGCCACTGACGGCCAGGTGCTGAAGTACAACACCTCCGCCAGCAAGTGGAAGCCCGGCGACGATAGCACCGGAGCCTAAGAAAGAATGGAGGAAATGAAACCATGAGAATGAGATATGACGCCAATATGCCCTCCGCTACCTACGACCAGGCTGACTACGATGCCCTGCGCCGCAGCAACATCCCCATCACCCTGAGCGAGAACCCCGCTATGCGGTTCGACTCTGCGGAGGATGCCGCCGTCTTCTTCGCCCGTGAGCTGGACTACATCAAGTCCCAGACCTACGACCGTCTGTACCCTGAGTTCACCGCCCTGACCCTGTTCCCCGTAACCCACGAGGTCCCTGAGGGCGCTGAGACCGTCACCTACTACTCCTACGACAAGACCGGCATGGCGAAGATCATCAGCAACTACGCCACCGACCTGCCCCGTGTGGATGTGAAGGGTGAGCCCACCACCGTCCCCGTGAAGTCCATCGGTGACAGCTACGGCTACTCCGTCCAGGATATGCGGGCCTCCCGCATGGCCGGCAAGTCCCTGGATGTGCGGAAGGCCGAGACCGCCCGCTACCAGATCGACCGCCTGACCAACATCATCGCCTGGAAGGGTGACTCCGCCGCCAAGCTGCCCGGTGTCCTGGACGAGAACAACGACATCCCGGTGTTCACCATCCAGGCCAACGACCAGAGCAAGACCTCCTGGAAGGACAAGACCGCCGATGAGATCCTGGCGGACATCAGCGCCATGCTTCAGCAGGTCAACGCCACCACGATGAATGTGGAGCATCCCGACTACCTGGCCCTGCCCAGCGATACCTACATCGCCCTGGCGACCAAGCGCATCCCCGACACCAACATCACCATCCTGACCTTCCTGAAGGAGAACCTGCCCGGCATCAAGGACATCGTTTCCTCCGCCGAGCTGAACGCCAACGCCGTGGACACCAACCCCTACGCCAAGGCCTCCACCGGCGGCAAGGGCGTGGCCCTGCTCTACACCAAGGACCCTGAGAAGCTGGCTATCGAGATCCCGATGCCCTTCTACCAGCACCCCCTCCAGTACGAGAAGCTGGAGACCATCGTTCCCTGCGAGTCCCGTGTGGTCGGCGCCATGATTTACTACCCGCTGTCCGCCCTGATTGCGGTCGGTGTGTCCGAGAACTGAGGAGGAGTCGAGTATGAATATCACCAACAACGGCAAGAAGATCGTCAACATCGGTGAGCTGGCTTTGCTGCCCGGCATGACCGCCCCTCTCCCCAAGAGCTATGAGGGCAACCCCGTTGTGGGCTTCCTCATCGAGCGTGGCACCCTGTCCTGCGACCAGCCCTTTTGTTCCAAGGCGGTGGCCGAGGCCCCCCTGAGCGACGACGCTGCGGAAGCTGTCGCTGAGGAGGAGGCTGCCGCCAAGGCGGCCGCCATCGAGGAGAAGGTCCGGGCCATCAAGAAGATGAACCGGGGTGAGCTGGATACCGCCTGTGCCGAGAACGGCATCGAGGTGGAGGAGGGCGACACGATCCCCACCCTCCAGAAGAAGCTCATCGCCAAGCTGCAGGAGGGCTAAGTCATGGATGACAGCAAAGCTCTGGACATCCTGCGGACCATCGCACCGGAGTTTAAGGCTGTCAGCGATGAGGAGGTCCAGAAGTTCCTGGTCCTCTGCGTACCCCTGGTGAGCAAGAAACGGTTCGGGGAGCTTTACGACCAGGCCCTGGCTCTGCTGGCGGCCCACCGCATGAAGCTCTCCGGGCTTGGAGTGTCGGTCATAGGCGGCTCTTCCGGTGAAGGAGGGGCCGCCGCCGGCTTCCAGCTTGCCAGCGTTGCCGAGGCCAGCGTGAATGTGTCCTTCAACACGGCGAACATCAACACGGCCACCGATAGCTGGTACGCCCTCACCCCGTATGGTCTGGAGTTCCTGAACCTCCGGCGGCTGCTCATCATGCCTATCACATCGGCAGGTGAACGCTGATGGCTACCATCGACCGCATGACCCCGGAAGGGAAAAGGCTCATGTCCGAGCTGGAGAAGCTGAAGGACCTGGCGGCCTATGTGGGCTTCCAGTCCGGCACCCCGGCCAAGGAGCGGGAAGGCGAATCCGTGGTGGACTCCACCGTGGACCTACTCGATGTTGCCATGTGGAACGAACTCGGAACCGCTACGGCTCCGAGCCGGCCGTTTCTCCGGCAGAGCGTGGACAACAACAAGGAGAAGATAAACGCCTTCTGCCAGTCCCAGCTCAAAGCCCTGCTGGCCGGCAGGACCACGGCCGAAGAAGTCCTGAAGAAGACCGCCGTGTTCATGAAAGGGCTGGTGCAGGAAACCATCAAAGAGGGGAACTTCCCGGCCAACGCCCCCAGCACCGTGAAGAAGAAAGGCTCCGACCGCCCGCTGATTGATACCGGCCACATGAGGCAGTCGGTCACCACCGTCATCGACAGAAAGGGGAGGAACTGATGCTGTTCAGCTTTTTCAAGAAAGACTACATCGTCCGCCACTTCGGTGAGGAGACGGTCGTGAACGGCGTCTCAGGCGCCCCACACACGGACTCAGTCGTGGCCCTGGAAGATGTCCAGCCGCTGTCTTCGGACGAACTGCAGGCACTTCCTGAAGGCGAGAGGACCATCCGGCGCATCAAGTCCATCGGCAGCACCAAATTCACCACGGCGGATGAGGACGCCGGCACCCCCGGCGACTGGCTTTACTACCGGGGCCAGTGGTACGAGTGCAAGTCCTGTCAATATTGGGACCACACGATACTGTCCCACTATGAGTCCGAGTTTGTGGTGGTCCCGACCGGGCCCACCACGACTCCCCCGGAAGTGGAGGTGGCCGGATGACCTACAACAACGCCCGCAGCATCATCTACGATGCCACGGTCAGCTATTTCCAGGGCGCCACGGTCACCATGGCGAACACGAAGCAGGTCAAGAAGACCAAGCCCATGGTGACCATGAAGTTCGGCGCCCTCCAGTTCAACACTTTCCCCAATGAGGCGACCTATGATGGGGAGCCCTGCGATTACTACCCGGCTTCCATGAAGCTGGAAGTGCAGCTCTTCACAAATGGTCACCAGCTCTCCAACGGGGCCATGGAGAACACGGCGGTCGGTGACCTCACCGACTATGTGAACTACATGACCTCAAAGCTGATGGTCACCGAGTTCGGAAGACATGACCTCACCGTCCTGGCGGCAGGGCCGGTCCAGGATGTCTCGGCCATCATCAATGACGCAAGCTATGAGTACCGGGCCATGGTGGAGTTCGATGTGAGCTTCACCATGGCCTCTGTCGGTTATGGCGGCATCCTGGATGAGTCCAGCATCAAGATTGACGAGCCAGATCCCGACCACCCCGGCGAGGTACTCCCGCCCCATATCGACCCAGAGTGGACAGAAACCGACAGCGGCGGCCGCACCGCCGAGATAGCAGAGAAGCAGGTCGGCTACTTCACACAGGTCGAAATCGAAGAAACGAAGGAGTGATAAGCAAATGAGCAACCTCGATAGGATTGTCAACATCACCATCGAGCTCCAGACCGTCGTGTCCAGCGGCGCCAGCTTCGACAACATCCTCATCGTCGGCCCCGCTCCCAAGACTCCCCTGGAGGAAGTGACCATCCCTGATGTGGGCGTCTACACCAGCCTGTCGGCGGTCAATGAGATGGGCTGGGTGTCCGAGGGGGACAGCGCAGACCCCGTGGGGATCGCCGCCCGCATCGCCTTCAGCCAGTCGGTCAAGCCTCGGCAAATCTACATCGCCGTCCAGAAGGTCACGAGTGGCAGCACCTTGGAGGAGCCCACCGCAACCCTCAGCCGGGCCGAGTCCGAGAACGGATGGTATGTCGCCCTGGCCGCCGGCATCGACGAGGAAGACTTCGAGGACATGGCCGAGTGGACGGAGGCCAGGGAGAAGATGTTCGGCTACTCCTACAAGGACCCGGACAGCAACCCCGTGACCAATGTCTATTACCGCACCTTTGGCATCTGCTACGGTGACGACACCGGCTCCGGCGACCCCTACAAGCACATCGCCATGGCGGTGCGCTTCCTGTCCTACGACGCCGGCTCTGAGACCTGGGTGAACAAGTCCCTGGCCTCGGTGTCTACCTCCAATTTCACCGACACCGAGATTGACACCATCGACAAGGACCCGGCCAGCTACTACATTCAGGTGGGCGACACCGGGCTGGTGCAGGGCGGCAAGGTCCGGGCCGGTGAGTGGATTGATGTCATCCGCTTCCGTGACTGGCTGAAGAACGATATGCAGCTCCGCATCCTGAACCTTCTGGTGAAGCGGCCCAAGGTGCCGTACACCGACAAGGGCATCGGCCTGGTGCGCAACCAGATGATCGCCAGCCTGAAGGAAGGAACCCGCCGGGGCGGCATCGCTGAGGACCAGTACAACAGCGACGACGAACTCATCCCCGGCTTCACCACTTCGGTCCCCCTGGCTGCCGACCTGAGCGACACCCAGCGCAAGTCCCGCATCCTGGAGGACTGCACTTTCTCCGCCATCCTGGCCGGGGCCATCCATGTGGTGAATGTCACCGGCTCCCTGGTCTATTCCTACTGAGGAGGTGTAAAGCATGGCAGGAAAGGTTAAGACCTACAACCCGAAGGAAGTCAACATCGCCTTTGGCACCCACATTGTCACCGGCTACGCCGAGGACAGCTTCGTGAGCATCGAGCCCAGCGGCGACGGCACCACCAAGAAAATCGGGGCCGACGGCGAGGTGACCCGCTCCATCAGCCCCGATAAGACCTTCTCGGTGAAAATCACCCTCGACCAGATGAGCGAGAGCAACAGCTACTTCCAGGAGCTGTATAACAGGGACCAGCAGACTGGCGACGCCATCGAGTCCCTGATGATTCAGGACATGAAGGGCGGTATGCTCTTCAGCGCAGATGAGGCCTGGGTCCCCAAGCCCGCCACCCGTGGCTTCGGCAAGGCCGCCGGCACCCGTGAGTGGGAGATCCACACCGGCGAGGCCACCCTGGAAGAGTAAGAAAGTGAGGTAAAGTCATGAAGCGTCTGACCCCCGTGACCAAAGAAATCGGAGAGTACACCTACTACATCCGCCCCTTCGCTGCGTTCACCGCCGCCAACATGACCGGCGACCTCGCAAATGTGGCGACCCCCATCCTGGCTGCTCTGGCCCCGCTGGTGGTCAAGGCGGTAGGCTCCCCGGACTCCAAGGTCCTCGACACCGATGTGGCAGACATGGCCCCCTCTATGCAGGGGGCCTTTTCTGGGCTTTCCGGCGACAAACTGGAACGCCTGAGTATGAAGCTGCTCATCGAGAACAAGAACATCTCCGTGGAGGGCCCGGACATCGAGAAGGCCAAGCTGCTGACCAAGGACCTGGCCGATGAGCTGTTTTGCGGTGAGATCGAGGATATGTTCGTCCTCATGTGGTATGTCATCCAGATTAACTTCGGCGGTTTTTTCAAGAAACTCGCCGCCCGATTTGGTCTGGACGGCGACCTGTTCAAGAAAGCCCAGACTACGCAAAATACGGCACCCTTGACCTGACACAGTTCACGGAGCTGGAGATGAGGATGTATGTTCTCATCAAGGCTCGGCTGGCCTCCATGACGGAGCTGAAGGAAGTCTACTCGCTCGATGAGGCCCTGAAGCTCTACGCCCTCTACCAGATGGAGAACGATGTGGAAGCCGGCCACCTGGAAGAACTAAGAGCGGAGGGAGGTGGTAGCCGTTGACCCTCCGTGAGCTGTTTATTGCGCTGGGCTACCAGATTGACGAATCCTCGGAGAAGAAGGCAGAGCAGGGCATCCAGAACCTGAAGGATAAAGCCACGCAGATACTCGGTGCCATCGGCATCGGCTTCTCTCTGGCAAACCTGAACGAGCTGTCCGAGGAGTTCCGTACCACCAACGACCAGATCGCCCAGGGCACCAAGCTCCTGGGCGACCAGGAGGAAATCCAGAGAAAAATCCTGGACTCCGCCAACCGAACCCGCAGCTCCTACGCAGACACGGCCAACATGGTCACGAAGCTGGTGCAGGAGAACTCAGAGCTGTTCGGCACCGTCGATGAGGCTATTGCCTACAACGATGCCGTGACCATGCTCTTCAAGACGGCCGGCAAGACCAATGAGCAGATTACCGGCCTCATGGAATCCATCAACAATTCGTTCGCCCGTGGCGTGGTGGACACCGAGACGATCAGCCAACTGCTGGAGCAGTCGCCGGAGTACATCGCCCTCCTGAACGAGAGGCTGGGCACCACATCGGATCAACTGGAGCAGATGGTCGCTGACGGGAAAATCTCGCTGGCAGACCTGGCCGGGGCGGTCACGGACAACGCCGATGAGATAGCTGCTGCGTTCTCCGGGACCAGCTTCAAAATCTCCGACGCCCTGTTGAATATCAGGAACCAGTTCGGCCTATGGGTGGCCGACATGGACGAGTCCCTGGGCATCTCTCAGGCCATAGGCACCACGATGGTCAAGGCGTTCACCCTGGGCATGGATGTCCTGCGAAGGGTCCAGACCAGAGTGGAATGGCTGGCCGATAAGCTGGGCGGGACACAGAACCTCTTCAAGCTCATCGGCACGGTGGCTGCGGCCGCCTTTGGTGTCATGGCGATACCGAAGGTGCTATCGCTCCTGAGCGCCCTCCAGAAGATAGACAAGACCCTCATGGCGGCCCGACTAAAAGTGCTGGCCCTCATAGCGGTCGTGGCGGTCATCGCCCTGCTGGTGCAGGACTTCGTCGCCTTCATGAAAGGCGAGAACAGTCTCATCGGCTCCCTGTTCGACAAGGCCGGCATCGGGGCGGAGAACGCAAGGCAGACAATCCTGAAAGCATGGACCACTGTAAAGGAGTTCCTGCTGACAGCCTGGGGCGTCATCAAACAGGCCGCACAGACCATCTTCGGGGCCCTGTCCGCATGGTGGGAGGAGAACGGCGAGGCCGTCATGGAATCCTTCTCCCGCATTTGGGAGGGCATCAAGAGCCTATGTGAGACGCTCTGGAACGCCCTGTCGAGCGCCGCTCAGACCATCTTCGGGGCCCTGCAACGCTTTTGGGACACCTGGGGCGAAACCATCATCACGGTGTTCAGCACCATCTGGAACACGCTGGTCTCCCTGATACAGCCGTTCCTGGACGCCATCGCCGGCATCATCAACTTCCTTGCCAGCGTCTTCACCGGCGATTGGGAGGGTGCGTGGACAGCCATCAAGGACATCGCCTCCTCCATTTGGGAGATGATAAAGAATATCATCTCCGGCGCCCTGACCATCATCACCTCGATATGGGACACCGCTGTGGGCATCTTCACCGGCATCTTCGAGAATATCAAGAACGCCGTGGTGGAGAGGGTCACCAGCATCAAGGACGCCATCGTGAACGGCTTCACGGCCGCCATCGACTGGATTAAATCCTTGCCGGAACAGGCGCTCCAGTGGGGCGCAGACATCATCCAGGGCATCGTGGATGGCATCAAGGGCGCCATCGGGGCCGTGGGCGACGCCGTGAAGGGTGTGGCCGACAAAATCAAGTCGTTCCTGGGCTTCTCCAAGCCGGAGGATGGCCCCCTGAGCGATTTTGATACCTATATGCCGGACATGATCGACCTGATGGCAAAGGGCATCACCGCCGGCCGGGAGAAAATCAAGGGCGCCCTGGAGGTACTCACCGGGGATATGTCCGTGATGACCAAGGCCAATGTGGTCAGCCCGGCCACGGCAGCCACGGCCACCGGCTCCAACTCGGTGAGCAAGAATGTGACCCAGAACATCGAGATCAACAACAAGTTCGAGGGCGACCGGGCCGGCCAGCAGAAATCGTCCGAGGCCATGAACAAGGCCACCGACGACTCCACCGCAGAGATGGCCCGTGCTTTGCAGTATGCGAGGTGATACTCATGCCGAGAAGAAATATCCAGCCCGTGAGCGTGGCGGGCATCGAGTTCGCCGCCCTCCTGAATGAGACGCAGACCTACACGGCGGACATCCCAAGCTACCCCGTGGAGACCGGCTTCTCCGTCAGCGACAACATCGCACTTCAGCCCATGGAGCTGCCCATGACCCTGCTTATCAGCGATACCCCGCTGACATGGCGGGGCAGGGCCCGCTCCGTCTCCGAAACGGAGGCCATGCTGAAGGAACTCTATTTCAAGAAGACCACCTTCACGGTGGTCACCCCCAGCGGGACCTTCAACAACATGGGCATCACCTCGATGCAGATTAAGAAGTCCACCGACCTGGGCTTCGACAAAGAGGTGTCCCTCAGTCTCCAGGAGGTCCCCACCACTGAGACGAGGACCACGACCATACCCGCAAGCTACGGAAAGAGCGGGGCCACCGGCGCCAACGCTGGGACAGCCAGCACCGGCACCGGCTCGGTCTCCTCTTCCGGCAGCTCCAGCAGCTCCGGCGGATCTGGTGGCAGCTCCGGCGGTTCCGGCGGCAGCTCCAGCTCCAAGAAGGAAAGCTCCGGCTCTATCCTCTACAATGTGGCGTCGGCGGCCGGCCTGGTTTGAGGGAGGTGACATCGTGGACTACACCACCATCTCGGTCCCGGACATGAACGACAGCTTCTCCAGGGTGGTCCTGAATGGAAAGGCGTACCTGATGCGGTTTACATGGCTCGACGCCCCGCAGCGGTGGATGTGGGGGCTTTACACCACCGACCGGGTGCCCATCATCGAGGGCATCCGGGTGGTGCCCAGCTTCCCGTTCAACCTGCCATACGCCCACCTGGACCTGCCGGCCGGCGCCTTTGGAGCCATCTCGGAGCTGGAGTCCATCGGCCGGGAAGACTTCCTGAACGGAAACGCTCAGTTCGTGTTCTTCCCGGCTCAGAGCTAATTTTCTCCACTGGAATATCCACGGAGAAAACACTGGAGAAAAATGCGGAGAAAGGACCGGAGACCTCTGCGGAAAATCCAGTGCAACCATACCATACCATACCTTACCTTACCGTATCTTATAGTACCGTAGTTCTCGCTACGCTCGAACTACTGACCATCACGGTAACTTTTCACTTTTGCGACATAACATCGGTAACCTGAATTGACATTACCGAGCCGGTAAGTTAGAGTGAGAATGTAACCAGGACAGAAAAAAGGGACGATGCCCAGCCCCGTCAAAAGCTGCATCGTCCCTTGTCCACCACCGAAAGAAACCCTCTCGGCTGCGGTCATTGTACCACAGCCGTGTGTTTCTTTCAAGGGAGATTTTACGAAAGGAATGGTCGGAAGTGGACAGTGTGAGAGAAATCGAGACCGATGTGATCCGCATGGGCGATGTTGCAGTAGTCATTGACCTGGTGGATAGCAGCTTCTCGGAAGGGCGAGAAGAGCAGACGGAGCGGGCCATCGTCATCCTGAAGGAGATTTTTGAGGCCCGGTACAAGAGTCTCCGCCAGCGCCTCTATGGGGGTGAGCGGAATGGCTAACATCTACCGGAAGTTCACCGACAAGCGGAAGCGGGAGGTGCGGGTCACCTTTGACCCCGACGGGACCGCCTACTACTGCGGGTACGACCTGGCGGCCATGTCAGGGTACTCCGCCCCGACGAAGGTGGTCCAGTGTTCCAACACCGGGCTTTACCCGGCCGAGTCGGTGATGAGGAACATTGAGTACATCGACAGCAAGAAGCGGGGCGTCCGCCGGTTCCGGTGCTTCGACGAAGAGAACGCCCTGAAGTTCTTGGAGCGGAAGCCGGCCCCGCAGGAGGTCAAGGACTGGTTCACCTCGGAGGTCATCCCGCAGGTACGCCAAATCAGCCTGGAGATCGCCGCAAAGCTGGGCAGGGAGGCGCCCCCGGAGGAGGGCACCCACCAGGAACAGCAGGACCTTACCGCAGCCCTGGAGGACATCGGCATCAAAACATTCCGCCCGGCGGCTGCGGGCCCGTCATCCGGTGCAGACATCATGGCCCGGCTCGACGCCATCATCCTGGAGGCCGTGCTGCTGAAGCAGGAGATCCAGAAAATCAGATAGTCGGAATCGAAAGGGAGTCGCCTGGGGGGGCGGCTCCCTTTTGGCGTTCCGGGAAGGAGGAGGCATGAAGAATTTTGACAGACAGTACCGCATGAGCGCCGGGCCTCCCGGTTCGGTTGGATTTGAGATAGGCGGCACCACTCCGTATGCCCTCCACATCAGCTTCTCCGTACAGAAGCAGGAGCTGGAGAGCAGCAACACGGCCAAGGTGCAGGTCTGGAACCTGAACCAGCAGAACCTGGCGACGCTGGAGGCGGAGAACTGCTTCCTGACGCTGAAGGCGGGGTACGGGAACACGATGCCTGTCATCCTCTCCGGCACGGTCTCCCACACCAGCACCAAAAAGGACGGCTCTGATGTCCTTACGGAGATTGAGGTCGTAGACGGTCTCATGGAGGTCCGGGACACCTGGGTCTCCCTGTCCTACTCCGGCCAGGTGAACACCAAGAAAATCCTGGACGACACGGCCGCCCAGATGGGCCTGACGGTGACATACAGCTACAACGCCACATTCTCGGACATCCCGAACGGCTTCAGCTTCGTCGGCCAGGCCAAACACGCCCTGTCAAAAGCCTGTGCCGTGAGCGGCCTGGAGTGGTCCATTCAGAACGGCGTCCTCCAAATCAAGAAGCCTGGGGATGTGATGAACCGGGAGGCCTATGTCCTCAGCCCGGAGACGGGCCTCATCGAGATACCGGAGCGGGTCCAGATCAGCAGCTCGGACGACTCCGGCAACACGCAGATGGGCTACGACCTGGTGTACCTCATGAAC
>OLSA01003265.1_pt1 | contig 11385 bp, 10 predicted proteins | sample 1672731 | NCBI WGS metagenome assembly OLSA01 (sample SAMEA3136718, study PRJEB25190) | human gut metagenome | biome: human gut; feature: human-associated habitat; material: faeces | place: Austria | collected 2013
AGGAAACATAAATGAAGTTAGTACCTTTAGGTGACAGAGTTGTATTAAAAGAGTTAAAAGCAGAGGAAACCACAAAATCCGGTATCGTACTTCCGGGACAGGCACAGGAGAAACCGCAGCAGGCTGAGGTTATCGCAGTAGGACCTGGAAAAGTAGAAGACGGCAAAGAAGTAAAAATGGAAGTTGCAGTCGGAGATCAGGTAATCTATTCCAAATATGCAGGAACCAACGTCAAACTGGAAGATGAAGAGTACATCATCGTAAAACAGGATGACATTCTGGCAGTTGTAAAATAAAGAATAATCAAGTAAAAATCAGGAGGCATGACAATCATGGCAAAAGAGATTAAATATGGAGCAGAGGCAAGAAACGCTCTTCAGAATGGTGTAAACCAGCTTGCAGATACCGTACGTGTAACCCTTGGACCGAAAGGAAGAAACGTTGTTCTGGACAAACAGTACGGCGCTCCGCTCATCACAAACGATGGTGTTACGATTGCAAAAGAGATCGAGCTGGCAGACGGCTTTGAAAACATGGGCGCACAGCTCATCAAAGAAGTTGCTGCAAAGACCAACGACGTAGCAGGTGATGGTACCACAACCGCAACCGTTCTGGCACAGGCTATGGTAAACGAAGGAATGAAAAACCTGGCAGCAGGTGCGAACCCGATCGTTCTTCGTAAGGGAATGAAGAAAGCAACCGATAAAGCTGTTCAGATCCTTGCAGAGATGAGCCAGCCGGTAGCAGGCAAAGAGCAGATTGCAAAAGTTGCAGCTGTTTCTTCCGGAAGCGAAGAAGTAGGCCAGATGGTAGCTGACGCTATGGAAAAAGTTTCCAAAGACGGCGTTATCACAGTAGAAGAATCCAAGACAATGCACACAGAACTTGACCTTGTAGAAGGTATGCAGTTCGATCGTGGATATGTATCCGCATATATGTCAACAGATATGGAAAAAATGGAAGCAAATCTGGAAGATCCATATATCCTGATCACAGACAAGAAGATTAGCAACATCCAGGAAATCCTTCCATTACTGGAGCAGATCGTAAAAGTTGGTGCGAAACTTCTTATCATTGCTGAGGATGTAGAGGGTGAAGCTCTTACAACTCTGATCGTAAACAAATTAAGAGGAACCTTCCAGGTAGTAGCTGTCAAAGCTCCGGGATATGGTGACAGAAGAAAAGAAATGCTTCAGGATATCGCAATCCTTACAGGCGGCCAGGTAATCTCCGAAGAAGTTGGTCTGGAACTGAAAGACGCAACTATGGAGCAGTTAGGACGTGCAAAATCTGTTAAAGTTGCAAAAGAGAACACAGTTATCGTTGACGGTATGGGTGACAAAGATGCAATCGCAAACCGTGTTGCTCAGATTCGTGGACAGATTGAAGAAACAAAATCTGAATTTGATAAAGAAAAATTACAGGAAAGACTTGCAAAACTGGCTGGCGGCGTAGCTGTTATCCGTGTTGGTGCTTCCACTGAGACAGAAATGAAAGAAGCTAAGCTTCGTCTGGAAGATGCTCTTGCAGCTACAAGAGCAGCAGTAGAAGAAGGTATCATCGCAGGTGGCGGCTCTGCTTACATCCACGCATCCAAAGAAGTTGCAAAACTTGCAGCAACTCTGGAAGGTGACGAGAAGACAGGTGCAAACATCATCCTGAAAGCTCTGGAAGCTCCTCTGTTCCGTATTTCTGCAAATGCAGGACTTGAAGGTTCCGTAATCATCAACAAAGTAAGAGAATCCGAACCGGGAATCGGTTTCGATGCTCTGAATGAAAGATATGTAGATATGGTAAGCGAAGGTATCCTTGACCCTGCAAAGGTTACAAGAAGTGCTCTTCAGAATGCTACAAGTGTTGCATCTACATTACTTACAACAGAATCTGCTGTTGCAATTATCAAAGAAGACACACCTGCACCGGCTGCTAATCCTGGAATGGGAATGATGTAATTTTTAATAAACGATAAAATTATACCGCAGTATGCTCAGATAAAAATAGTACGTTACTGTTCACTCCGTTCACAGTAACATAGCCCAAATTCATTCCAGATTGCCTGCGGCAATGGAATTTTGGCTTGTATATCTCGGGATTTTGGCATATTCATGCCAAAACACCTCGCGGAACAGTGGTGTGTGAACAGTAACAATAGTACAGGTGGAATATGTGAAACGGAACCGTCGTCATAGACGATGGTTCCGTTTTGTGATATAATGCAGAAAAACAGCATGATGAATAAAATATAATTGTTAAATATGCTGTGCAAAAAAAGCTGCTTTCAACAGCTGAACAAATGAAAAGGAGACGAAACAATGGGCGACTTGTATTCAGAATTACTGGTAAAGAAAGATAAGACGGCTAAAGACAGCCTGCTCAAATACGGTCTGATCGTTTTGACAGTGCTGGCAGTATTTGCCGGACTTATCATCACACCGCTGGCACTGATCATTGCCGTAGCGCTTGGAATTGCATGCTATTTTGTAATCCCGAAAACAGATGTAGAATATGAATATCTGTTTATCAATGGCGATTTTGACATCGACATGATCATGTCAAAGACAAAAAGAAAGAAAGTAAAGAGCTTCAAATTATCAGAAGCAGATCTGGCAGCACCGCTGGATTCCCACAGAATGGACTATTACAACGGAAACCAGAACATGAAAGTACTGGACTTTTCATCAGGAAATCCGGAGCATAAACGCTTTGGTGTTATCACAAGACTGGACGGAAATTTATGCAAGATCATCCTGGAACCGGATGAGGCACTTGCACAGGCTATGAAAAATTCAGCACCGAGCAAAGTTTTTTTGGATTGACATAGAATCTGATTTTTGTTACACTTGTTGAAAATAAAAGGACCAGTTGCTGGTTCCTTTTTACATTACAATAGTAATTTAATTTCATATACGCAAGGGAGGAAATGCAATGGGTACTATCATTGGTGAAGGCATTACTTTTGATGACGTGCTGTTAGTTCCGGCATATTCAAAGGTAATTCCGAATCAGGTAGATGTCACAACTTACTTAACAAAGAAGGTTAAACTGAACATTCCTATGATGAGTGCAGGAATGGATACAGTAACCGAGCATCGCATGGCGATCGCCATGGCGAGACAGGGTGGTATTGGTATTATTCATAAGAATATGTCCATTGAAGCGCAGGCAGAAGAGGTAGACAAGGTAAAACGTTCTGAGAACGGTGTTATCACAGATCCTTTCTATTTATCTCCTGAACATACACTTAAGGACGCAGATGAGTTAATGGCAAAATTCCGTATCTCCGGTGTGCCGATCACAGAGGGCAGAAAACTGGTCGGAATCATTACTAATCGTGATCTGAAGTTTGAGACAGATTTCAGCAAGAAGATCAAAGAGTGCATGACTTCTGAGGGACTGATCACAGCCAAAGAAGGAATTACACTGGAAGATGCCAAGAAGATTCTGGCAAAATCACGTAAAGAGAAATTACCTATTGTAGATGATGACTTTAACTTAAAAGGCTTAATTACTATTAAAGATATTGAGAAACAGATCAAATATCCTCTGGCTGCAAAGGATGAGCAGGGACGTCTTCTCTGCGGTGCTGCGGTAGGAATCACTGCTAATGTACTTGCGCGTGTTGATGCACTTGTAAAGGCATCTGTAGACGTGATTGTTATTGACTCTGCACATGGACATTCAGAGAACATTTTGAAGGCTGTACGCGAGATCAAGGCAGCATATCCGGAACTGCAGGTGATCGCAGGTAACGTAGCAACAGGTGCTGCGACAAAGGCTCTGATCGAGGCCGGTGTAGATGCAGTTAAGGTTGGTATCGGACCTGGATCTATCTGTACCACACGAGTTGTTGCAGGTATCGGTGTTCCGCAGATCACTGCTGTTATGGACTGCTACGAAGCTGCAAAAGAATATGGAATCCCGATCATTGCAGACGGTGGTATCAAGTATTCCGGAGATGTCACAAAGGCAATCGCAGCCGGTGCGAATGTCTGCATGATGGGAAGCATGTTTGCAGGATGCGACGAGAGCCCGGGAACATTCGAACTGTATCAGGGCAGAAAATATAAAGTATACCGCGGTATGGGATCTATCGCAGCTATGGAGAACGGAAGTAAAGACCGTTACTTCCAGGAGAATGCGAAGAAACTTGTTCCGGAAGGCGTAGAAGGACGTGTTGCTTACAAAGGACATGTTGAGGATACTGTATTCCAGCTCATGGGCGGTCTCCGTTCCGGTATGGGATATTGTGGAGCAGAAACTATTGAGAAGCTTAAAGAAACAGGCAGATTCATCAAGATTTCTGCTGCATCTCTTAAGGAATCTCATCCACATGATATTCATATCACAAAAGAAGCTCCGAACTATAGCGTAGATGACAAATAATAAATTTCAGATGTAATATATGCCCCGGCTGGCTGCTGATGGAAAGAAATAAGATTTCCAGGCATGCCGGCCGGGGTATTTTTTGCAGGGAGTAAAATCCCGTAAGAGAAGGTAAAAATGCAAAAGCATATAAACAAAAAGAAAAAAACAGATACCAGAACAGGGAAAACTGCAGTAAAAAAGAAAAACAGCAGGTCGAAAAGACGAAAGAGCAGCAGAGTAAGGCAGAGAAATCAGAGAATTCTTATGAGCCTTATGCTGCTCGTGATCATAGTTCTGAGTGGGTGGATCATAATAAATCGGGCCAGTGAAAATGGATGGAGTATTGGGGACTTTTTACATAATTCTGACACGATGATTTCTGATGCGGAACAGTCAGGAACAGATAATGCGGATTCTTCAGGCGGACCGGAACAATGGCAAAAAGAAGGGGCGCCGTACATTGATGTGGAACTGCTGACGCCGAATGAATATTCCAGACCGCAGATTCCCATTGAGAGTGTACAGTATATTGCCATTCATTATACTGCAAATCCGGGGGCAACAGCCATTGCAAACAGGAACTACTTCGAGAATCTGGCGACTACTCATGACACAAAGGTGAGCAGTCATTTTGTGGTGGGGCTGGATGGGGAAGTGGTGCAGTGTATTCCTACGTCAGAGATGTCCTATGCGACGAACTCACGTAATGTAGATACTTTGTCCATCGAGTGCTGTCATCCGGATGAGACGGGGAAATTTAATGAGGCAACTTATGATTCGGCAGTGAAGCTTTCTGCGTGGTTGTGCGTGCGGTTTGGGCTTACATCAGAGAACGTGATTCGGCATTATGATGTTACCGGAAAAAACTGTCCGAAATATTATGTGGAGAATCCGGATGCATGGATACAGATGAAATCGGATATTGCGGCGCAGATTGATGTTGATTATGGTTTGCAGGATGTTCAGTAAAACGAAAATTCAGCACAGTACAAAAAAATTTGCCTTGAAATCCACAAAGAAGTATTGTACTATAATAACAACGTGTGATTTTTTTTCACAACAGTGCCTGCATGACTGGCGGAAGTAGGATTACCTACAGGGAGTGCAGCGAGTATATGAGCCGACCGCCTGGGCAGCCTGGAAATTATTCAATGAATAAATAGGTTTCCCAGGCTTTTTTTAACCTTATTTTTAACGAAAAGGAGAAAAATTATGGAAATGTTATCACTGGAAAAAGAACTGAAAGAGAATTCCTATCCTGGCAGAGGAATTGTAATTGGACGTTCCGCAGACGGTAAGAAAGCAGTGACAGCTTATTTCATCATGGGCAGAAGCGAGAACAGCAGAAACAGAGTATTTGTAGAGGATGGTGAGGGAATCCGTACCCAGGCGTTTGATCCGTCCAAACTTACAGATCCGAGTCTGATCATCTATGCACCTGTACGTGTACTGGGAAACAAAACAATCGTAACTAACGGAGATCAGACAGATACCATTTATGAGGGAATGGATCATCAGCTTACTTTTGAGCAGTCCTTAAGAAGCAGAGAATTCGAGCCGGACGGTCCGAACTATACACCTCGTATCTCCGGTGTTATGCACGTAGAGAACGGAAAATTCAACTATGCAATGTCAATTCTCAAGAGCAACAACGGAAATCCGGATGCATGTAACAGATACACATTTGCATACGAGAATGCCATTGCAGGAGAGGGACATTTCATCCATACTTATAAATGTGACGGAAATCCACTTCCAAGCTTTGAAGGCGAACCGAAACTGGTAGCAATTCCGGATGATATGGATGAGTTTGCAGAACTTCTCTGGAACAGCCTGAACGAAGATAACAAAGTATCTCTGTTTGTAAGATATATTGATATTGAGACAGGTAAGTACGAAAGCAAGATCATTAATAAGAATAAATAATAGTCACTTACTGAGTACAGATAGTGCTCATAGATTATTGTGAACATAAGACGATGCTTTCGCAGTAAGAAATGATTTACAGGAATTAATTTTAAAATACTTATTTGGTTCATACGGAGGATTTATATAATGAAAGAATTCGAATTAAAATATGGCTGTAACCCGAATCAGAAACCTGCAAAAATTTATATGGCAGACGGATCTGAGCTTCCGGTAAAGATCCTTTCCGGAAGACCGGGATATATCAATTTCCTGGATGCTTTTAATGGCTGGCAGCTGGTATCCAATCTGAAGAAAGCAACAGGACTTCCTGCAGCTACATCTTTTAAACATGTATCTCCTGCCGGTGCTGCTGTAGGACTTCCTCTTACAGAGACTCTGGCAAAGATCTACTGGGTAAATGATATGGACTGGAAGAATTTTTCGCCATTAGCATGCGCTTATGCAAGAGCTCGCGGTGCTGACAGAATGTCCTCTTTTGGTGATTTTATTTCTCTTTCTGATGTGTGTGATAAAGATACAGCACTTCTGATCAAGAGAGAGGTATCTGACGGTGTTATTGCACCTGGATACACAGAGGAAGCACTGGAGATCCTGAAGCAGAAGAAAAAAGGAAACTACAATGTGATCCAGATCGATGAGAACTTTGTACCGGCTCCGCTGGAACACAAAGAAGTATTTGGTGTAACTTTTGAGCAGGGCCGTCAGGAGCTTGAGATCGATGATGCAATGCTTTCCAATATTGTGACAGAGAATAAAGAGCTTACAGAGGAAGCAAAACGTGATATGAAGATTTCTCTGATCATCCTGAAATATACACAGTCCAACTCTGTATGTTTCGTAAAAGATGGACAGGCTATCGGTGTTGGTGCAGGACAGCAGTCACGTGTACATTGTACAAGACTTGCAGGACAGAAGGCAGACAACTGGTTCCTTCGCCAGTGTCCGAAAGTGCTGAATCTGCCATTTAAAGATACAATTTCACGTGCGGAACGTGACAATGCCATTGATGTTTATATCGGGGATGAATATATGGATGTACTTGCTGATGGTATGTGGGAGAAAACTTTCACAGAGAAACCGGAAGTATTTACAAAAGAAGAGAAACGTGCATGGCTGGATCAGATGACGGATGTTACACTGGGATCTGATGCATTCTTCCCATTCAGTGATAATATTGAGCGTGCTCATAAGAGTGGCGTGAAGTATATTGCGCAGCCGGGTGGATCTGTGCGTGATGATGCTGTGATCGAGACTTGCAATAAATATGGAATGGTGATGAGTTTTACTGGTATCAGATTGTTCCATCACTAAGGTGCTGGTATGGGGACGCGCAGGACATTATATGTTTTTGTCCGCGGTTTCGGAGCCTAAGAAAAACTAAGCGCCAGGAAATCTGCTAAAAACATGTAAAAAAATTTCAAACTCGCCGCAAATGCGGCTCAGACAGTGAAATTTTTTTACATAACGCAGATTTCCTGGCGCTAACTTTTTCTAAGACTCCTGCAAATGCGGGCAAAAACATATAATGTCCTGCGCTGGTGTAGAGCCGCGTAGCGAAGCGGATTGCGAATATACGCTTGACTCAGGGATGTTAATCAAGGATATTGGCTATAGATGTTATTCGCAGATATGGAATTGTTATAGTCATGGAAAGTTAATAGAAGGGGATAAAAAAAGCATCAGCCTTAGCTGATGCTTTAAGAGCGATAGACGGGGCTCGAACCCGCGGTCTCGACCTTGGCAAGGTCGCGCGTTACCAACTACGCCACTATCGCATTTATGATGTCAGTTGAGTGATTACCTCAGCGACAAAATATATGATACTATATGCAGTGGAGTTTGTCAAATGTTTTTTTATTTATTTTGAAATTTTTTATGATGGTTTTATTGAAAAATTATGACTCCCTGAAAAGTGCTGAAATTGGCACTTTTCAGGGAACAATACTTACATATTAAGTTCTTTCATTAATTCTTCCTGAGAAATGAATTCGTGACAGTCAGGGTTGTTTTCGATTTCCTTTAACATTATTAAATCTGTTTCATCGGGTTCTACTTTTTCTATATCTGCGAATGTATCAGGCAGTTTAAAATGTTTTTGAATAATATGCCAGAAGATATTAGCATCTTTATCACTCATAATTGATACAGCACCTATAATACGTTCTTTAACAGCAGTCATAAAATCACACTCCTTTACGAAAAAATATTTATATTTTATCTTATCTTTCGTAAGGCAGAATAGAATTCTGATAATTTTACTATAGCATATAGAAATAATAGAAGCAATATAGTTTATGAAGATTCCGTGAAGGATGGGGTGGAAAATTGCAAATTGGGAGGGGGTGTGCTATGATAGGACAGACGGAGAGAGACGATAAAGGAGTTGAGGCTCAGTTTATGAAGAAAAAAATTTTAGTATTATTAGTTTGCAGTATGCTTACTTTACCAACAACAGTTTCTGCGGATATCCTGGATTATGAGGGGACAGTTAATGCTTATAAGGAGGATAATAAGATACCGCAGACATTTGAGATTGATGATGGAAGTGGAGAGAAGGTAACGGCAGTTGCCAAGTCGGATAAGGTTTCTGTTTCTGCAAAGGCAACTTATATACGCTCTATGCCGGGGAAAAACGGAAAGAAGCTTGCAAGAGTGTATCTTGGTACCGGTGTAGAGAGAGTGGCCGTATGTGATAATGGCTGGAGTAAAGTGACTTATGAGAAAAAGAGCAAAAAGGGTACGGAAAAGATCAGTGGCTATGTGCCCACAAAACATATCAATGACAGTGATCAGGTTGCTCAGGCAAAGGGAACTTTTACAGCACTGAAGGACAGTGATATTCTGGATTATCCGGGAAAGAAGGATGGACAGGTAGTAGGTGAGGTCATTCAGGAGGATGAAGTGAAGCGCCTGGCTACAGTAAATGGCATCTGGAGTCAGATTTACTATAAAAAAGAGAATGGAAAAAGAGGCATTGGATATATTCCTACCAGTGTTCTGGAGAATACAGCAGCAGAGGAGAAAACAGAGGAGTCAAAGGTCGCTAAAGTAGACGGTGAAGAAGCAGGAACAATTCATAAAAGTGAAGGCAAAGGCGTTTTTGCAGAGGCTGTGGATGGCGTAACTGCTTCAAAAGGGGAGGCTGTAGATGGAGTGCAGGTGGGTACTCCGGTAGCTGTGTCTTCAGATGCGTCACTGGTTCCGCTGGGAACCTTTAAGATTACTCATTATTGTCCCTGCAGTATTTGTTGTGGCCCTTGGGCAAATGGTATTACTTCTACAGGGGTGACTGCTACGACAAACCGTACGATTGCGGTGGATCCTACACAGATTCCATATGGATCTAAGGTTGTGATCAATGGACAGGTTTATGTTGCAGAAGACTGTGGTGGTGCGATTAAACATAATTGTATAGATATTTATGTTGCTACCCATCAGGAAGGGGAGGACAAAGGGGTATATTATACAGATGTTTATTTGTTAAAGTAGAAAATAAGAAAGAATTTAACCGAATCAAGTAGCAAAGCGGATTGCGAATATCCGTTTGATCTGAAAATAAAAATCCGGAAGAATCTGGAAATGATCTGTTATATCTGTGATCATTTCAGAAGTTCTTTCGGATTTTTTGAAATTATCTTTTATGCGTTTTGTAATGCCTGTTCAATATCAGCAATAATGTCATCCACATTTTCAATACCAACGGAGAGGCGGATCATTCCCGGTGATACGCCGGCTTCTGCAAGCTGTTCATCATTCATCTGGCGGTGAGTATGGCTTGCGGGATGCAGGATCATGGTCTTGGAAGCTGCTACATGAGTTGCGATGGTGGCAAGCTTTAAGCTATCCATAAAGCGGACTGCAGCTTCTCGGCCTCCTGTCAGTTCAAAGGAGATAACGCCGCAGGTTCTGCCTTCGTTCATGTATTTCTGAGCAAGTGGATAGTATTTGTCATCAGGAAGTCCTGCATAGTTTACATGAGATACTTTCTCATGGGCATTCAGGAATTCAGCAATCTTCTGTGCATTATAGCAGTGACGTTCCACGCGGAGAGGAAGAGTTTCAAGTCCCAAGTTTAACAGGAAGCAGTTTGTAGGAGACGGGATAGAGCCCAGGTCACGCATCAACTGAGAGGTTGCCTTTGTGATATAAGCCTTCTTTCCAAACTGTTTAGTATAAATAACACCATGATAAGATTCATCCGGTTCAGTCAGTCCATGATATTTATGTCCATAGGCATCCCAGTCAAAGTTACCGCTGTCAACGATAGCTCCGCCAACCTGCACAGCATGTCCGTCCATATATTTGGTTGTGGAATGGGTAACGATATCAGCTCCCCATTCAAAAGGACGGCAGTTTACAGGTGTAGCGAAGGTGTTGTCTACAATAAGCGGAACTTCATGTTCGTGAGCAACCTTTGCGAATTTTTCAATATCAAGAATTACCAGGGCCGGGTTTGCGATGGTCTCTGCGAAAAGTACCTTTGTATTAGGACGGAAGGCAGCTGCAATTTCTTCAGGGCTAGCATCGGTGTCAACGAAAGTGCAGTCAATGCCAAGCTTTTTGAAGGTAACAGCCAGGAGGTTAAAGGTTCCTCCGTAAATAGTAGAAGCCGCCACAACATGATCACCTGCTTCGCAGATATTGAAGACTGCATAGAAGTTGGCAGCCTGTCCGGAAGAGGTAAGGATAGCGGCAACACCACCCTCCAGATCTGCAATTTTTGCTGCTACAGCATCATTTGTGGGGTTCTGCAGACGGGTATAGAAGTATCCTTCTGCCTTAAGATCGAAGAGCTGTCCCATTTCATCAGTAGTATCATATTTATAAGTGGTACTCTGATAAATCGGGAGTGCGCATGGTTCACCCTTAGACGGAGTGTAACCGGAATGGAGACATTTAGTCTCGACTTTAAAGTCACTCATGAGTTTAGTTCCTTTCTTATGTGAAATATTGCTTCAATAAAATATTGTATTAATATTGGGAAAATTGTGATGATATTGATACAAAATTTCATGATAGTCTTAGAGCGTGTTTGAAAAATCATTCCCACAAATTGTGACGCACATCTTGCGGAAAGCATTTTTCAAACAT
>OLSA01003267.1_pt1 | contig 11380 bp, 11 predicted proteins | sample 1672731 | NCBI WGS metagenome assembly OLSA01 (sample SAMEA3136718, study PRJEB25190) | human gut metagenome | biome: human gut; feature: human-associated habitat; material: faeces | place: Austria | collected 2013
GATTTCTCAAAATCTGCCTCCCTTATCCAATTCCAGCCATAATACCAACTAGTGGCAACATGACAGATAATAAAATGATCCCTACGATCACACATAAGATTCCTACCAGCGTCGGTTCTAACACAGCGATCATCTTCTGAATCTGATCCTGCAGTTGTTTCTGATACAGATCTGCTGCCTGTTCCATTACCTCATCTACGGCACCCGTTTCATAACCAATGATCATCAATCTTTCCTGCATTCCATCAAAAATATGTGCTTCTTTCAATGCTTTCGGAAATGTTTCTCCTTCTTTCATCTGTTCCTGACATTGCTGAATCTTCATTTTTAACGGTTCATAATCTGTCAGTTTCTCAGAAAGTGACAAACTTTCATCCATGTCAAGTCCACTCTTTAAAGCCATCGCCATTCCACTTGCGAATCTTGTTCTTGCACGTTTCCATGCGATTTTCTTCATAAATCCGATGGTTTGTATCTTCGAGATAAATTCAATTCTTGCCTTTTTATAAAAAATAACGAAAAATACTATGATCAAGATCACCACTGCCAAAACTACCAGAACAATTGCTGACTGCCTCATCCAATCTCCAATATTCAATAACTGACGTGCAACTCCTGTCATCTCTTGCCCTAATTGCATATATACCTGTTCAAATACTGGCATAACTTTTATAAATAATACTGCAACGATCACTAACAACATCCCGAGCATCGCAACCGGATAAGTCACTGCACTCTTGACCGCATCTAATATTTCTTCTTCCCTCTGGTAATATGCCGCCAATGCTTCCATCGTCTCATCCAATCTTCCTGTCTGTTCTCCGATCTCCGTCATATGAAGTGCATATTCTGGGAAAACCCCTGTTTTCTTCATTGCAGGATAAAGCATTCCACACATTTCAAGTTCTTCGCGGATCTCTTTTAATATCTCCCCGCCTTCTGTCTGGACATCTCCATCTTCCATAATGTAAATCCCCTCAAGCGATGAAATCCCAGATTTCAAGATCAGCGCCATCTGACCACAAAATGTGATCAGTTCTTCGTTGCTAAGTTTCTTCTTCATATCTATCCCTTCTTAATAACTATACTGAAGTACATAATGTTCTCCATTCCCAATATATTCTTTCACATCTTCCTTGTTATCACTATTCGCTGCCAGTGTCGGATCCATTAACTCCCAGCTTTTCCCATCGAACTGAATGATATTATCTACCCATCCCTTTTCATTCAGCCAGGTACTGATCCAGGCATGATAGATATCCCCTGAATACCCGATCTCAAGCTTGGTCGGAATCCCCTGCGAACGCAGCATCGCCGTCATCAGAGCAGCATAATCAAAGCAGATTCCCTTCTTTGTCTTCAATGTCTCATCTACCGATGGCAGATATCCACTCTGAACATTCTGCGCTTTCTCATCATCATATTTTACATTTTTGACCACATAATTATAAACAGCTTTGACGATTGCCAGATCATCTTTGGAATCTTTTGCCAGTTTCTTCGCTTCCTTTACTGCTTTCGTCTTACTTGTAAATTCTACATACTGGTTAGGATATAAAAATGGCAGAAATTTATTTTTTAATTTCACCTCAAAACTATCCATCATCAAAACACTGTATTCATCGTCCTGCACATTTTCATATACAGAGATCTGATATGTACCATTTCCACTGGTCAATGGAAAATATGTCGGCTCTTCTGTCCGTTCAATAAAATATTTATATACTTTATTATTCTTTCCGATCACTTCAACACTGATCTTCTTTGCACTTCCCTTATATCGCAGTGCTACATAGCCTTGAGCCACATTCGATATATCAACCACAGCCTCTCCATGATCCAAAACTTCCTTCCCCGGTGCTTCTGGCTTTAATACTCCTGCTTTCTGAGCTGTTATCTGCTTCTTCCGTCCACACCCACCGAATGGTAACATAATGATCAAGCATGTCATGATCAGTATTATTTTTGTGACATACTTCATAAGAATTCTCCTTCGTATTTACTTTCTCTAGTATAACAGATTCACAATATGCCTGCTAATTTTACGTATACAAATGCTCCCTTACATAATTCAAAAACTGCTTCTTTGCATAATCCAATGGCTTATTTTTTCTATAAAATAGTGATATCACAGAATGTAATTCATCTTCTAGTGGTATCATTTTAACTCCAGCACATTTAGCTTCTCTATAAACCGTTGAAAATGTGATCGTAACCCCAACCCCTTCACTTACAAAACTCATGATTGTATTTGCTTGTGGAAATTCAAAAGCTATTTTCGGTTCAAATCCTGCTTTCTCACAACTCTTATAAAACACTTCGTAACTTCCGCTGCCTCTCTCTGGGAAGATAAAAACATCATCTTTCAATTCTTTCAGTTGAAGTCGATCTCTTCCATAAAGCGGGTGTTTTTCATATAACACTGCACACAATTTATCATCATACAGTGGGGAAAAACGGAATTTTTTCTGATCTTCCATCATATTTTCTCTCAAGATCAAGAAATCATAACGATCAGAGTTTTCCTGAATCTCACTTGCGATTCTTTCATCGATCACAAGTTTGATATCTGGATATTCTTTTCTGAAATCCGCTACCAATCTTGCAAAATGATATGGTGCAAGAACCGGCATACAACCAATCTTAATTTCCTGATTTTTCTGAACATTTTTCAGCATCTCTTCATAGGTTCCTGTCATTTTCTTTGCATAAGATAAAAAGATCTCTCCTTCTTTGGACAACTCAAATTTCCTTGTATTCCTGCGGATCAGTGTAATTCCTAACTCATTTTCCAACTTACGGATCTGTTTTGATAATGCACCTTGTGTCATGTTACAGGCATATCCAGCTTCTGTGAAATTTTTCTGTTTACATAATTCCATATAATAATATAATTGCTGTATTTCCATTTTTCCATACCCTTTTCAAATATCTTCGTATATTCCTATTTGGAATATATCAAATCTCAACTGGAATTGCAATACTTCGCTCTCTCTATATATAATAAGAAACACAAAAGGGAATACGATTGATAAAATATGAAATTTTGATGAAAGGAATCGTTGATATTATGAAAAACAAAAAAAGATTTTTTTACCATAGATTGTTATTTTATATTTTAGGACTGTTGATCATGTCTGTTGGTTCTAATTTATTTTTGAAAGCAGCTCTTGGAGTTGCACCTAGCTGTACAATGGCTTTGACATTAAGTTATCTTTCCCCAATTCACAGCTATGCCTTATTTAACTTCCTGATCAACTCTACTTTCTTAGTTTGCGAAGCTCTGATCCTTCATGAATTCGGGAAAATGCAGTTGACTCAGCTTGGTTTGACTTTTGTTTATTCTTTATTTATCGAATTTACTTCTTATGGTTTATTCTTTATTGAACCTCATGGACTTGCCGCTAAGATTTTACTATCTGTCATCGCATGTGCCGTTCTATCAATAGGTGTCGGATTCACGATCAGTTCCGGGTTCGCTGTTATGCCAATGGAAGGACTTGTGAAAACTATCTCTGATAAGAAAAATATAAGCTTTGGCGCTGTCAGAGTTTGTCTGGAAGTTTTATTTACTGTATGTTCTGCGATCTCTTCTTTTGTATTGCTTCCAGAATTACCATCCGTTGGAATCGGAACCGTGATCGCCGCTTTCTTAAGTGGTAATATTACAAATATATTTTCTTCTCTATTTCATAAGAGAATCAATGCCTACCTTGGATTTCAGGCATGATCCTATACATGATCCTATAAAAAAACCGTAATCTCAAATGAACCTCTTGAGATTACGTTTTTTATTCTATCCTACTTCTTTAGTTTTTGCCTATTCCCATGGATCGATTTGCTGATTCGTCGGTACGACTTTGATCTTCTTTGAAATCGTTATCTTTGTCCCTGTTTTTAATTTTACAGAAATCGTTGCTGTTCCAGCTTTATTTCCTGTGATTCTTCCATTCGAGTCAACAGATGCCACGGATGGATTACTACTCTTCCATGATGTGAAAGATGATGCATTAATCACCGTTGGATACACACCGTACTCTTTCATCATTTTGCCTTGATATGTTGGCTTCATCTGCATTTTTTCTGTTTCCCATATTGTGCCGTATCTGCTGTCTAGTTTTAAATAGCCTTTCTTTAAATATGAATTCTTTGTCACTATATTTTTTGTAAATTGCTTTCTTGCCTTGGATTTTTCTACTTTCTTTGCTTTGGAACTGCTAAAGTCTAACACCCAGGTATTGGCTTCGTATCCGTCTCTTGACACAACCGTAACTGCTGCAACCCCTACACTTTTTGCATTCGAAAGTAACAGTCCTTTTCTATGTGTGGAAGAATTGATCCAACCCTTTACGATCTGCTTCGGTGTAGTTCCTGCAGATTGTGCGCAGTTTTCATAGATGATCTTCTTGTTGATACTTTTTGAAAGCTTTCCATTTGGTCTTCTATGTGGACTTGTTTCTGGAATATAGATCGTTGTTTCAAATCCACGCATAATTGCTGAATTTGTCAATCCTCGATCCATCTTCAATGCTTTGCGTCCATTTTTCTTGCGGTATTTGTTCACTTCTTTTAAGATTTTCTGTGCATCGTTATAATCCTGATATCCTGTAACAGATAATTTCCCTGTAGAAGCAGCCTCTACCTTCTTCTGGCTGACTCCTGCAGTCGTAAATAGCATTGCCGCTGCTAATGCAATACTGGCAGCTCTTCTTGATAGTTTCCTCATAAACTTTCTCCTTTCATACTTTTGATCATGGTACCTTTATATAATTTGTGCACAGATATCATTCAAACAACATCTCTCACAATGAGGCTTTGTTCTTGCCGTACAGACATCTCTTCCATGCCATACTAGCCTGTGGCAGAAATCACTTCCTTCTTCTGGTGGAACGATCTCCCATAATGCCATCTCAACTTTTTTAGGGTCTTTTATCCCATCAACCAATCCAATCCGGTTGACCAAGCGGATACAATGTGTATCCGTAACGATCGCAGGTTTGCCAAAAACATCTCCCATGATCAGGTTGGCACTTTTTCTTCCGACCCCAGGAAGACTTAGGATCGATTTAAAATCGGTTGGGATCTTACCGTTATATTCATCTCTTAAAACTTTCATACATTTGCTGATATCTCTTGCCTTGCTCTTTCCAAGACCACAGGGCCGTACGATTTCTTCAATATCTGCAACATCTGCTGCTGCCAATGCTTCTACTGTTGGATATTTTTCAAATAATCCTTTTACCACGACATTCACTCGTGCATCCGTACACTGAGCCGCCAGTCTTACACTAACTAATAATTTCCACGCCTGATCATATTCCAGTGTGCAGTCTGCATCTGGATATTCATTCTTCAGACGCTCAATGACTTCTAGTGCCAGTTCTTTTTTATTCATAACAGTATCCTCCTTGTTGTTTTATCCTTATTATACCTTACATTTTTGCATATTTCTATGCTATAATGATTTTGTATTTTTTGTTCATCGAAAGGAGAATTTTCTGAAGAAAAGTATTTTAAAAGGTGCCTCTATTTTTCTGGCATCTGTACTAACAGTAGGTATGTGTTCTGCTTATAGTGTAAATGCGAAAGCAAAATTTTCTCTACCTAAAAAGACAACATTAAGTTATGACAAAAAAAATAATGGAGGGAATGGTTTTTACACAAATGTGATCTATATCAAGGGAACAAATCGCTCTAATTCAGAATCCATCCTGCGTAATGGTATGAAGGTTAAATCTTCAAATAGAAAGGTTATTTCTACAAAAACTTTTGAAAAAGATTATTATCTTATTGCAGATAACAATCAGGTAGGAATCGGTGTAAAACTTAAGAAAACAGGATCAACAAAAATCACTGCAAAATTTAAATATAGAAGTAAAACTTATTCTGTAAAAACAACAGTCAAAGTTATAAAATACTCAAATCCTTTTAAGAAGATCGTAGTGGATGGAAGAGACTGTACTTCTGATTTTAAGAATAAAAACGGATCTTCGATCTCCTTTATGGGACGTAACATCAAGATCACTCCTAATAAGAATTGGAGAGTAAAATCTATTTATACTTACAAGCCAGGAGCTACTAAAATGAAAAGAGTAAAAGGTTCTTCCGTTACAATCCCAACAAATTGCCGTGCTTTTATTACAATGGAAAATAAAAAGAATAAATTAACGGAAAAAGTTACTTTTGATGAAACGGATACTTCTGAAGATCCTGGATTTATATTCTAGACACAAATTTTAAAACATCCCAGAATCGTCTTTTTATACCTGACGATTCTGGGATGTTCTTATCTTCTACAATTTCTTTATTTGATCTGTTTCATGTTAAATCAATGCCATTCTCTGCCATTTCCCTTGTATGTATCGTTTGACAAACAGGATTCCTCTGAATACCCAGTCTAATGTCATTGCTACCCAGACTCCGAAGACTCCAAGTCCCATCCATTTTCCAAGAACAACGCTGCAGAAGATTCTAAATATCCACATCGTGGCTGATGCTACAACCATACAGTATTTGACATCATTTGCGGCTCTTAATGTGTTCGGGATCGTGAATGCTGGCGGCCAGATCGTTACACAGCATAAAGTATGATATAATAAGATCTTTCTTGTGATCGCTGCTGTTTCTGGTGATAAATGATATACCTGAATGATCAGTGGTAAGATCATAACTACGATGATATTTAATGCGATCAATGCTGCATAGGCTACTTTTAACAGCTTCTTTGTATAGTATCTTGCAGCTTCATAATCTCCAGCTCCGATGCATCTTGATACAACGGTCAGCACTGCAAATCCTACTCCGATTCCTGGGATTAACTCAAATGATGCTACCACATTTCCGATGGCATTGGCTGTGATAGATGATGTCCCAAATCCTGCAACGATACTTAATACCATGATTCTTCCTAGCTGGAACATACTATTTTCAATTCCGTTTGGTACTCCGATATGTAAAATCTTCTGTATTAAATATCCCTTAAAATGAAAATGGATATGTTTGCTTAAATGCACATCCTGATTTTGTTTTGCGAGCAGTCTTACCATAACAACTGCTGCAACAATTCTTGATACTAATGTTGGGATCGCAACTCCTTCAACTCCAAATTTAAACCCATAGATCAAAATCGCATTTCCTGCGATGTTGATACCGTTCATCAACATAGACATATTCATAGAAATCTTTGAATTCCCCATGATACGGAATAATGCGGCGCATCCATTATATATTGCAATAAATGGAATAGATGCCGTGACGATCATCAGATATATTTCCGCGTTATGCATAACTCCTGGTTCAATATTTCCAAACACTACATTTAAAATAAAGTTTTTACATGCATAAATTCCTGCCATGATCACTACAGATAATGAAACAATAAATAAGATCAACTGGTCTGCTGTCTTACATGCCATGATATTTTTTCTCTGTCCGAGAAACTGCCCTGCAACGACGGCTCCTCCAGTTGCCAATGCCGAGAACAGATTGATCATCAATACCATAACACTGTCTACCAATGAAACTCCTGATACAGCTTCTTCTCCAACATTCGCTGTCATGATAGAGTCCGCAAGTCCTACCGTTACAGTTAGCATCTGCTCAATGATCAACGGTATGATCAATCGTACGAGATCTTTATTTGAAAACATCCTGTTCCTTGCACTGTCTGTAATTTCCATATTATTTCCTTTCTTTTTCTGTGTTTTGAAGATTATTTCTGTGTTTTGTCTTTTATTTTACAGCTTTTATCTTATCACACTTTTGATTTTGTTCAAGGTCTGATTAAAAATATTTACATTTTCTCATTTTTATACAAAAAATATACAAGGTATCTTTTGATACCTTGTATACATTGCATATCATCGTTTTTTATTTCACATAATCCATGATAATTTCGACTGCTTTCTGGATTCCTGTCCTTGCTGAATTGATCATGAGATCATAATTACCGGGGTCTCCCCATTTTTGTTTTGTATAATAATTATGATAAGAAGATCTCTCCCAATCGGTTTGCTTGATCATCTTCTTCGCTTGTCGTTCTGTCACATGTTCTGTCTCTACGATTCGTTTGATCCGTTCTTCTAGAGGACTGTGGATAAAGAAACTGTAGCAGTTTTCGTGATCCTTAAGCACCACATCTGCACATCTTCCCACGAAAATACAGGATTCATTCTCCGCTGCCAGTTCATGAATCACATGTGCCTGGATCATAAATAATTTCTCTGGTGTCATGATCTCTTCTGTGTCAACGCCTGGAAATCTGTGTCCGATCGGGACATTGATAATGTGGCTGTAGACTGCATTCTCCTCGTGATTCTTTACAAACTCTTCCGACATATCACTTTCTTCGGCAACTCTTGCCAAAATCTCTTTGTCGTAGAAAGGAATTCCAAGCTTCTTGGATAACTGCTGTCCGACCTCTCTTCCTCCACTGCCGAATTCTCTGGAAATGCATATGATCGTATTTTTCTTCATATTGCAACACCCCTTTTCTTAGTTTGCTATGGTGTTAAATTTGTTTTTATCTTAATACAATTTTAACATACCTTTCGGGATGCAACAACCTATGCTTTAATTTTGCTTCCTAACGATCGCATATTCATCGTCCATCTGGAAATAAGGGCAATCCCAATCGCTATAGCTCATAAATCTTGCCATCTCATCTTCATCTAAATTAATATCACATACATAATATTCATAATCTTCATCATACACATAATTACTACAATATTCGCACCCTGCGCTTTTCTTCTTTGCCATATATTCTCTCCTTATTTTTGTGTTTCTTCTATATCTAATGTTACGCCCTGTAAAATCTCTGCAAATTCCAGCAAAGATTCACATTTTCCAAATAATATATCATCGACTTTACTTGTATCCTGCACGATATCTGGGATCATCACTGGATTCATGCCTGCTCCATGTGCGGAACGGATTCCATTGATTGCATCTTCTAATGCGATCGCTTTTGATGGATCGACTTTTAATTGTCTGCATGCTTCGATATAAATATCTGGCTCTGGCTTTCCGTGTTCGATCATATTTCCTGTGATCACGGAATCAAAGTAGTCAAAAATCCCTTCTCGTTTCAGATTACTTACGGCGTGTTCTTCACTGGAAGATGTTGCAACTCCCATCTTTAGTCCTTTTTCTCTGAGGACTTTCAAAATCTCATGAAGACCTTTCTTGGCTGGCACACCGTCTTCAACCAATTCATAATATGCATCTCTGTATCCATCCAAAAATTTATCAAATGGAAAATCATTTCCGTAATGTTCTAAGAAATATTTCTTACGATTTGTAAGGTTTGTTCCCAATGTATTGACAATATTATGCCCCAGAGGTCCATATCCCAGACGTTCTCCTACAATATCCCATGACTTCTGTACATAGCGTTCACTGTCAAACATCAGCCCGTCCATATCAAAAACAACGGCCTGTATCTCTTTTAATTTATTAAGATCCATCGTCTCTATTCCGCCTTCCTTGTTGATCATCTTTCTATGATACCACGGATTTCCTTTGATTTCATCTGGTTTACAAAAATCGCACTGACTGTTATCATGGATTTTAGGATTAGGAGGAACTATTTATGAAATCGTCATCGAATTTAAAATCACTATTAAAAAATATTGACCGTAAAGGATATCCTGCATATAAAAGTACGCAAGGTACTTATGATTTTGGAACTTATTTTCTTTCCATTGATCATGTACAAGGCGATCCTTTTGCATCTCCATCAAAATTAAGTATCCATGTGAAAGGAAGATCGGCTGGATTTCCTGCTTCTTTTTATGATACAAAATATAAACAGGTTGCACTCTGTGATCATTTGACACGATTATTTTATCAAACTTTATCTAAGATCTCTTTTCGTGCCAAAGGTTCTGGAAAAAGCGGTTTATTTTCTGTCAGCAAATGTGGACAACAGGTTTTAGAACGGACTGCATGTACGATTGATCCTTCGAATGGTGACATCTCTGTTCATTTTGAAGCTGGTTTCCCTGCAAATGGACGAACTGTAAATGCGAGAGAATTGGATAAAATGTTGTTTGGACTGTTGCCAGATTGTGTTTCATCTTCTTTGTTTTATAAAAATATTGATCAAAAAATGTTAGAATCAGTAATTTATTTATCCGAAGATCAACATACAATTCGTAAAAAACTGTCTTCTATGGGACTTGTCGCATTTATTGCAGATGGCTCTGTTTTGCCTAGAGAAAGTGGTATCTCACAGAAACCTTTAAGAAACTGTGTGAAATTCCAGTCACCAGATACTTACCGTGTATCTTTTGAACTTCCACATCAAGGAATGATCACGGGTATGGGAATTCCGAAAGGAATCACCCTGATCGTTGGTGGTGGATATCATGGAAAATCGACGTTATTAAAGGCATTGGAACTTGGTGTTTACGATCATGTCAAAGGGGATGGTCGTGAATTTGTCATTACTGATCCAACTGCCATGAAGATTCGTGCAGAAGATGGAAGAAGTATTACAAATACAGATATTTCTATGTTCATTAATAACCTGCCAAATGGAAAAAATACGGTTTCTTTTGACACAGAAGATGCCAGTGGAAGCACCTCACAGGCTGCAAATGTAGTTGAAGCCATGGAAACGGATTCTTCTTTATTCTTAATTGACGAGGATACGAGTGCCACCAACTTTATGATCCGTGATGAACTGATGCAGCGGGTGATTCACCGGGAAATGGAGCCGATCACTCCGTTTATTGAACGCATCCGGGAGTTGTATGAAGAATACGATATTTCTACGGTGATCGTGGCGGGCAGTTCGGGAGCTTATTTCCATATAGCGGACAGCGTGATTCAGATGGACCGGTATATGCCGAAAGACATTACAGCTTTTGCAAAGAAAGAAGCAGAGACATTTCCGGCGATCAGTGTACCGGAAGTGGCTGCAAAGCGACCGGATTTCAGAAGATGTCCGACAGCAAACCGGGAATTAAAAAGCGGAGACCGTGTGAAAATGAAAGTGATGGGATGCGAGGCGGTGTCCATCAACCGGGACACGATCGATCTTCGCTATGTAGAACAATTGACAGACAGCGAGCAGCTTACTACACTTGGGTATTGTATCCGTTATGCACAGAAGCAGATCATAGATGGAAAAAAGACGCTGCAAGAGATTGTCGGGGAACTGGAAAAGACACTGGACAAAGGCGGGCTGGAGGCTCTGAGTGGAAGTGGTTCAAGTGTGCCATGTATGGCAATGCCGAGGAGACAGGAGATTTTCGCCTGCTTTAACCGGTACAGAGGGCTGAAACTGTAGAATAGAATTGGAAGATAATGGAAAAGGAGAGAAAGCATGGCAAAAAAAGTAACTGTCATAAAGGCAGCAAAAGCGCAGAAACAT
>OLSA01003270.1_pt1 | contig 11373 bp, 6 predicted proteins | sample 1672731 | NCBI WGS metagenome assembly OLSA01 (sample SAMEA3136718, study PRJEB25190) | human gut metagenome | biome: human gut; feature: human-associated habitat; material: faeces | place: Austria | collected 2013
ACCATCCAGACAATAGTATCTGGATGGTTCGTCATCTCTTAACTTAATGACATTGAGGTTAATCCTTCTTTGAAATATAGAGTGTACATGTAAAGTCTAGGTTTTTAGATTGGTCAATTAAGTATTGTGGTTGTACTTTTGCGCCCCAGCTATTGATTCCGCCTACGCCCATTTGTTGTTTTGTGATTCTTAGATGGGTTGTATTGGTTTGTGGAAGTTCAAATGTGTGGTTGGCATTATATAGGTGCATAAAGGAATACTTGCTTGCCATGCATTCCATTTTTTCAGACTTGATGTTTACTTGAATGGTGTCATTGGATAGGCTGCACCATTTGCAGTCTGTGTGGTTACCATGTTCTTGTGGTTTTAAGTATGGAATGTAGTTTGTGTCTACGTTTTCAAAGTAGAAATCGGTTAAGGCATGGTCTCGATCTATATATGTGTCTTTTTCGCCTTTTCCAAAGTAGGCGAAGTTTTTGAACTCTTCTTTTAGAACAAACTCGATTCCAAAGAGTGGTAGTGTTTGTCTTTGTGAGTTTTTGTCTAGATGCAACTGGATTTGAATACTTTGATTGTTGTAGACTGTGTAGACGAGTTTACATTCTTCTTCAATGGATTCAAGTTGTATTGTATAGATCATTTGTGCGCATTTGGAGTTTCGTATCATTTTAAAGTCAACTACATTTTGAAATAGGCTGGCATTTAGCCAGTTGGCATAGGTTTGTTTAGCACCGCGATCATTGTCTGTTAAGGCTCTATAGAAGATGGGTTTTGGTGCTTGTTTAAGTATTTCTTCATCATTTACTTGAATGGATACTAAACCTTTTCGTTTATCGAATAAGTATTCGGTATCGATAAATTGAATGCCAATTGTTTCTTTTCCTTCTACTACGAGCATGGCTTGTTCTTTGGGTTGGTCTTGTTTGACTTCAAAGACTTGTTGGTCAAAGGATTGAATGCCTAATGGCGTTTTGTAGTAGATGGTTTTTGTGTAATAGCCTGGCGTATTGATTTGTTTAAATTGTACGGGCATTGTTTTTGTAGTGCCTGGTTCTACGCTTGTTTTAAAGATGCCGGATTGAATAACGAGTCCGTTTTGTTTCAATTCAAAGATAAAGGTATCTTTACTTAGGTTGTAGAATAGGTTTTTATTTTTAATGGTTACCGAATCGAAATGGATTTCCATATCGACATAGCGGTAGAGTTGTTTTAGTTCTTGGCTTTTGCCGGTTTCTTCTCTATTTGGCAATAGGATGCCGTCTCCACAAAAGTTGGAGTCGTTAGGATAGTCGTCAAAGTCTTGTCCATAATAGTATTGTCCGTCTTTTAAAATGGCTTGGTCTACATAGTCCCATACAAAGCCGCCTTGGTATTGTTCGTATTCGTCTTCTAGGTTTGTATATTCTTCCATGCCTCCTAGACTATTTCCCATGGCGTGCATATATTCACATAGCATAAATGGTTTCATTGGATGGCTTTCTAGATAGGCTTTAACATTTTCTGGAGTTGTATACATTCTAGATTCAATGTCGGATGCGTTTTCGAATGTTCGATCTTGTGTGATGCCTTCATAGTGGACAAGTCTTGATGGGTCTTGTTCTTTGAAGTAGTCGTGTAGGAGCATAAAGTTGGATCCGCTTCCTGATTCATTTCCAAGTGACCACATTAAGATGCAGGCATGGTTTTTATCTCTTTCATACATGCTTCTAGCTCTATCTAATAAACAATCTGTCCATTCGGTTTTGTTTTGTGGGATGATGTCATTTGCTCCATGGGTTTCTAGATTCATTTCGTCAATGACGTAGATTCCGTATTGGTCGCATAGTTTATACCAATAGCTGTTGTTTGGATAGTGTGATGTTCTTACGGCGTTGATATTTAGTGATTTTAAGATATGAATGTCTTCTTCCATTTGTTCTTGAGATAAACATCTTCCTGTTTTTGGATCCCATTCATGGCGGTTGATGCCGTGGAATACAATTCGTTTTCCATTGAGTTTCATAATGCCATATTCTAGCGTGAATTTTCGAAATCCAACTTGTTCTTGAATGGTTTCTATGATTTCGTTGTTTGTATCGTATAGAACGAGTTCTAATTGATAAAGATTAGGAAATTCACTGCTCCATAGACATGTATTTTCTACAGGGATTTCAAATGTATCTTGCATATTGCCATTCCATACGATGTTTCCTTGTGGATCGTATAGTTTGGCTTGTAGTGTATGGGATTCATTACTACTCATTTTACAAACACAACTAAGAACACTTTTGTTTGTGTCTAGATCAATGTCTGTATCGATTTTTAAGTCTTGAATGTGTTGGCTAGGTTGTTTATAGATCATGACATCTCTAAATATGCCTGAAAAGTGCCACATGTCTTGGTCTTCTAGCCATGTGCCTGTGCATTTTTGAAAGATGCGTACGCATAGCACGTTATCTTTTTCTTGTGTGTATTTTGTGATGTCAAAACGGCTTGGGGTAAAGGAATCTTCTGCGTATCCGATAAATTTACCATTTAGCCATACGTAGATGTTGGATTCTACGCCTTCAAAGGATAGGATGAGTTTATTTCCGATAAAGTCTTGTGGACAATCAAATGTTTTACGATATTGATAGACTTTGTTTTTGTCCATATCAATTTGTCCTGGTTTTACCACGTCATGCCCATCCCAAGGGTAGGTAACGTCTGTATAGTGTGGGTTATCGAATCCTTGGAGTTGGATGTGTCCGGGTACTTGGATGTCGTTCCAGTTGGAGTCATTAAATTCTGTATTATAGAAGAATTTAAAGCATGAATTATAATTTTTTGAAAGGTTGAATTTCCATGTTCCATTTAGTGAGAATGAGCTTGGTTTTTTGTCCTTTCCAATTGTATATATGTGGTCGCTGTACGCTTGTAGTCTATTTACTTGAAAGACGCGTGGGTCTTTGATCCAGTTTAAGTCTGGTGTTCGCATTGTATCACTCCTTGTTTTATTGGTAACTTAAATTATATCAAAGGCAAGTATTGAAAGGAAGGTAAAAATCAATTAAAATAGTTTGTAAATTGGAGGTTGAAAGATGTCAGACATTCTTGGCTTTTTGGTTTCAATAGCCTTAATTTATTTTGGAATCAAAATCGCATTTAAGTTTATTAAGTGGATTGGGATTTTGTTGGTTGCAGTATTTGTGTTTAAGATGGTAGCACTTCTTATATAAGGGAACATGAAGTTCTCTTTTTTTTATTTATTGAGTTATCTATAAATATCTAGTCATCTATCATTTATCCTTTTTTTAAGGCTTTGATAAAAGTGTTAGTTATTTTTTGTGATTAAAGTAAACAATGTTATAGAAAAAAAGGAACATTGGTTAATGAAATTCAAATGAAGTAGGAGTATTATTCTCGCGAGGTAGTGAATCTTTTTGTCATTACGAAGGGGGTTATTTGAAGATGAAAAATGTCAAAGACAAAATCATTATGAGTGCTGCCGTGGGATTTACAGCGGCTAGTGGAATTACTCCTGTATTTGCACAAGAAACTACAAATGCGGAAGTTATCAAGGAAGATGTAGAGGCAAAGAGGACAAAGAAAGAGAAACTAGAGGATTCGGTTAAAACAGCTAAAAGTAATTTGGATGATGTTAAAAAAGTTTCAGATGAAAAGAAGGCTGATGCAGATGCTGCTAAAAAAGAATTAGAAGATGCGAGTGCTGCACAAGACAAACAATATGCTGTTGTAGAAAATCAATATGACAAAGCATATGATAGTGTGAATGAAGATTATCAAGCTTTATTGTCGAAGGCTTCTGATTTAGAAGAGGAAATTGCTTCTAAGCAAGCTGAATTGGATCAATATACAAAAAATGAGGAGAGTGCTGCAAAGAATTTAGAAGAGGCCAAAAAAGATTTGGCAGACAAACAGGCTAAGCTTGATGAAGTAAATAAAGAATTGGCTAAGTATGATAAAACTTCTATTGATGTAGATTTAAAGACTGCAGAAACAGAACAAGAAAAAGCTCAGACTGCTTATAATTCTGCAAAACAAGCAAATGAGGATGCTGCTTCTGCATTGACTATTGCAAATGGGGACTTAAGCGCGAAAAAGGAAGCATTGAATACTGCACAAAAGGCATATGATGATGCAGCGGCTGATGTAAATGCTAAACAAGAAGCGGTTAAGGCTGCACAAACTAATGTAGATTCTTTTACGGATAGTGATGCTTTAACAAATGCACAAAAAGAGTTGGATCAAGCTAAATCTGATTTAGTTAATGCACAGGCTGTTGCGGCAAATGCAGAAACTGTATTAAATACAGCAAACACTGAATTAAGTGCGGCTGAAACAGCACAACAGACGGCTCAAAATGAGTTTAATAAGAGAGTTGAAAGTTTTAATGAGGCTGAAAAAGCATTAGAAGAAGCTACAAATAAAGAGGCAGATGCAATAGCAGCTCGTGATCAAGCTAATAAAAATGTTTTAAATAACAAGGGTTTGATTGAAAATTTAACAACTTGTAAATCACAACATGAAAAAGATGTTGCGGCGGCAGAAGAGGCTGTAAAAAAAGCTGAACAGGAATATGCGAATGGAAAAACTGAAAAACAACTTGCGCAAGATGAGCTAGATAAATTTGAAAAGGATTATGCACAGGATCTTAATTATATTTCAAAGGGAACACAAGGCTTTTTTGAATATTTAAATGATAATCTAGGTAAAGCCACTGCCAAGGTGTTTGATAAAACGGATTCTTATTATGGAAAAATTGCAGATTATGTAAAATTAAATGAAGAAAATGATGCGACTGATTTAGATAACATGTTTGCAGTTATTCCATATCTAAAAAAGATGAATACAATCCGTGAAAAGCATGGTTTACCAATTTTACAAGTAAGCATGTTCCAAATGGCTCTTGCACAGGCAAATTCTGATTGGGCTCAGAAAAATAGGGGACATTCTCATATACTTCAAAATGGAGCTTCTGGAAGTTTTGGTGAGAACTTAGCATGGGGACCTGTAGATCCATATACAGGATGGTATGATGAAGAAAAGGTATATTCTGATTTTATTGATGATTATAAGTTAAAAAATCCAAGTGCAACGGATGATGAAATTAAAGACGCTGCCATTGCTGCTGGTAAATATAGTGTACATTCAGGTGGTAGCATTGGACATTATAAGGCTTTAATTAATCCAAACTATAATTATTTTGGTATGGGGTATTCTTCTCAAGGAGAATATGGATGTAATTATTCGCAAGATTTTTCTCAAAATCAAGCTCCAACTGACAGAGTTATGAGTGTTGAAGATTTTGAAGGAACATTATATAGTTATAAAACAAATGTAGATTCAGTTAAACGTAAACATCAAGAAAAAATTGATGCCGTGAATAATGCAAGTGATGACAAGAGTGATCTTGGTGTACAACAGGCTAAAGCTGAATTAGCAAGACTAGAAAAAGAATTGCAAAAGGATATTGATGATTTAAATACTGCAAATGCAAATAAAACAATTTTTGAACAAGCATTAAGTAAAGCAACGACTGATTATGAAACAGTGCATAAAGATGTAGTAGCTAAAACAGAAGCTAAGTATAAGGTGGAGAGTTCAAAAGGAGAAAAAGAAAAACAATTAAATACTGCTAAAGAAAATACAGAAGCTAAGAAAAAGGCAAAAGAAACAGCTGAAACAAATAAGGCTACTGCAGATAAAGTGGTTGATGATAAACAATCTCAAGTTAATCAGTTAAATAGCAAAATCAATAATTGGAATGCAAGTAAGGCTGAAGCTGAAAAGCAATTAGCGGATGCGAAAGCAGAGTTGAGTGTAGCTCAAAGTAAGTTAGGTAGTGATACACATGATTTAACAACAGCAAAAGATGAATATAATGCTGCTGTTGCTGTACAAGCTAAAGCTGAATCCGATTCAAAAGCTGCTAATAGTGTATTTGTTTCTGCAGATACATTGCTTCAAGAAAAGAATAGTTCTTTAGCTAAGGCTAGAAAGGCGTTAGCTAATTACAATGGTGCTGTAAAAGCAGTAAAGGATGCTAGTGAAGCTGTAGATGCGCAGGTTGCTTTAATTGATAAGTATACTAAGGAAGCAGAAGATGCAAGTGCGGCTATTAAAGAAACGACAAAGAAGATTAGTTTGTTAGTTGATTCTAAAGATGAATTAGATTCTAAAGTAGAAGCTAAGAAGAAAGTCTTGGATGTAATTGATGATGTAAAGGCAAATGGTTCTAGAGCAAATACTTCAAGTATTACAGATGAAGAATTACTAGGTTACTTAGATGAACTTGCTAAAGAAGTAGATGCATTTGAAGAACTTCACATTAAGTTTGCGAATGCAAATGTAAAATATATGACTTTGCTTTCTGTTTATGAAGAGGCTAAAAAGGATGAGGATCAGGCTCAAACTGTTTATGATGAGGCTATGAAAGCTCTTGATACATATATTCAGGAAACTTCAAAGCATGCAGTTAAAACAGAGAACAACACGAATAAAAATAATGGTATATCAACAAATAAGAATGGTAATACATCTGGAGCTAAGAAAACTAATTCTACAAATACCGGTGTAGAAACTGGTCTAGGAGTAGATGTTGCCATGATGGGTGTAGCTACTTTGGGTATTGTTGAGGCTAAGCGTAGAAGTAAAAAACAATAGTTTGTTTTGGAGGTAGGATTTGAAATCTTGCCTTCTTTTATTATGAGAAAAATAACTATAAATAGTTACGAATTGTTAATTGGGTTTGTGTTCATATGATGATTTTCAGTTAGCTTTTTGTGAAAACGCTTTAAATATAGTTGATTGAATTGTTTCATGGTTATAAAATGGGTTTGTATGTAGGAGGGTAAGAGAGATGAATAAACTAACTAAACAGTTACTATCATTGGGGTTGAGTGTAGTAACTGTAGCTGGTATGGTTTCGCCAGTGTTTGCTGAAGGCGTTGATGAGACACAGAGTACTGGTAATTCACCGGTTATTGAAAAGGAAACAGAAAGGGAATATGCACTACAAATCTATAAGCATAATGTAGATGGTACTGAAAAAGTTGAATACACTACATTTACTATTTCATCATCTGCTGGATATACAGAGATTTATAGATATGTCGCAAAAGAATATTTGCCTGAAGGTTATAGTTTGCCTGCACCTGCATTTGCGGCTGTAACAGAAGTGGATGAAAATACATATCGTTTTGATGTATATGAAAAACAGAGTGCAGAAGATGAAATGATAGATGTTACTGTAGAATTCTATTTATATAAATCTGAAGACAAAAAGGTGGTTGCAACTACAACACTTTCTGTAAACAAAAACTTATATAATGATGAGGTTGGACAGATTATTTACAAGAATCCACCTGAAGGATATGAGGTAGTATGGGCTGGTGGTGCTGGACTGATCGTTGGCGTTGATGAAAATGGTGTCTATCATGCGGCTGTACGTAAATTGTCTGAAGAGAATACCAAGCCAGAAACTAAGCCTGAAGATAATATGAGAACGTATTCGTTGATTATTAATAAAGATGGTGTTGAAGAACAAAAAACAGTACAAATAGAGAATAATAACTCATACGATGTTCCTTATTATATTTTAGCTAATTTCATTCCTGAAGGATATAGATCTGAAATCAAAGATGTTGAATATGTTAAAGGCAATACTTTTAGAGTGAATGTTGTAAAGAAGGATAAGAATCCAGAATTAAAGACATGGAAATTAAATATTATCAAGAGAACTTGGGATAATGTTATGGGATCTTTCCCAAGCATGTATGATGGTGTTAAAGTAGAAACGAAAAAATTTACTTATGATTCGAAGGCTGGAGTTGCAGAGATTGCGAATTATATTGAAAAGACTTTTGCTCTAAAAGATTATGTAGTAGACAATGGGTATAATGGAGAATGCAAAATTTATGATATTCATCAGGTTAATGATTCTACATTTAATATGTTAACTACTAAAAAGGATAAAATACCAACATATCCATCTAATTTCTGTGCAGTTGAATTTGTGGATGCAGATACAAAAGAACTATTGCCTTATAGTGGCATTATAGCTTTGAGATCACAAAAAACATCTTTAGAAAAGTCTGATATTGAATATGTCCCAATTGGATATAAATTGGTTGGTAATTCGTTTAAAATTGTAGATAATGGTACAAGAAAGGCAACTATTACAGTTAAAAAGGGGAATGAAGATAGTAAATTGGATCTTGTATTCTTTGTGAATAGTAATGGAGCACTTTCTAAGTTTAAAACAGTTACTGTTGTTGCAGATCAATATGATGTAAATAAAGATGGGGTGGTTGCACTAGATGAACTTGCATCAGCTATTCCAGATGGATATGTAATTGATGATGATATGCAGATTGAATCAGCTCCTGCTGTTTCTTATACGGATCAATCAGATAAAAAATATATTAATTGTTCTATCGAAATTTGTTTAAATAAAGTTTCTTCAGTAAATCAAACTGAAAGTTCTAAGGATATTGCGAGTATTACAGATTCTAAAGCGAACAAAGTATTAACTAGTAGTTTAAATACGGATCAAAAGAAGGAATATGATGCAGCTATCAAAGCGGGTAAAGAAGTTGAATTCAAACCTGTTGTTAAGAATGAAGTAAAAGAATCAGATAAAAAAGCGTTATTGGCGTATGCAGATAAAAATGATACTGAGGTTGTGAATGCATTCGATATTGAAATTGAATTGTTAATTAATGATGAGAGTAAAGGCTTAATTCCTGAAACGAGTGAAAAATTAACATTCAAAGTGGCTATTCCAGAAAACTTAAAGAAGGATGGTCGTAAGTTCTATGTGTTGCGTTTGCATGATGGAAAGATTGATAAGCTTCCAGTAAATGAAGATGGTACTTTTGAAACAGATAAATTCTCTTCTTATATGTTAGTTTATGAGGATGTTAAGGCAACAACTCCAGAATCAAAGCCTGAGGTAAAACCTGGAACTAACACAGAAACTAAACCTGAGGAAAAACCAGCTGCTAAACCAAGTATTGGTTCTACTACAACAGATACAAAGAAGAATAACACAGTTAAGAAAGATGTTAAGAAGAATAAGAAGGTAAATACAAGTACAAAGACTTCTAGTACATTGTTTACTGGATTATTAGGTATTTCTATTGTAGGTTTAGGTGCAGTAGAAGTATTGCGTAGAAGAAATAAATAGTGTGAATTGAAAGAAATCTTTTGCGGTAATTCATAACTAGATATAGTTGTCTAAAGATACTGGGAGTAGAGATTGATTACTCTACTCCTTTTTTAATAGCTATTAACAGCTACGTTATTTTAATTTGGTTTGATTTGATTCTGTAAAAGATATACATTATTTGTATTAGAGCTGGAGAAAGTTGCAAATGAGCAATAGTCTAAGAAAAATAGAGTATTATGAAATATGTTTTTGGGATTGTGGTGTTGAATATGAAGATTCTAAAAAGTTGTTAGAATTAATTAAATCTTTAAATGATTCATATATTTACGATGATGAGAAATCAAATAAATTTTGGAGATTAGATAGTAAAAGCTTAAAAGAAAATGTATTTAAGTTGATTTTTAAATCGGGTAAATATAATCATTCTCCTAACTATATATCAAGATTAGATGGTAATGAAAGAACATCTGACAAAGATTTGAACGAAGGGGAATGTGAAAAAACTCATTTAGTAATAGATATTAGTTCTTCATCATTAATTATTGAGTCTAGAAAAAGCGGAATAAGTGCATTTAATGTAATAAAGTATATTAATTCTTTTTGTAAAACGAATAGTTTGGATTTTCCAATGATTAAGGCAATAAAAGATTTGAACAATGATTTTCTAGAGAATCTTGATTCGCTAACTAGAGTTCAAAGTGTGGAATTGTTTGTTGAAAAAAGTATTCTTGGATCAGAATATATGAATTTAACAGAGCCAACAGAAGAATCTCAAGAAGAGGTTACAATTACTATAAAGGCTCAACGTAAAAAAACATTGGGTTTAACACAAATTAAGGAAATGTTCAAAAAAATTGGATTACAAGGAGAAAAAACAAAACGAATTAGAGTTAGAGGAAGAGATGAAGATAACATTAATGTTTTATTAGATTCACTAAATCAATATAAAGTAGAATGGATAAATGTTCGGTTAAATGACGATGGAACGGTTAACTCTAACTCTTTCTTCGAAAAAATAAATGAATTGATATGAAGAAAAAATTTAATTTAGAATGGCTAAGAATACCAATAGATTATATTAAGGTATCTGATGATATACGTACGGTAGTTAAATTACCGATTGTGATTTCGATTTTAACGTCAATATTATATTATTTATTTAATGATACAGTGCATGCTTTAAAGGTGTTTAGTGAATTACTATTAAATTTAGATTCGATTTTAATAGGCTTTACAGGTATTCTTGTTACATTATTGTTAACAACGGAAAACAAAACTATTGATATATTAAAAGTTAAGAAAACCGATAAAAAATTATATGGTAAAAAAGTAAGTTTGTATGATTTGTTACATATATTGTTTACTAATGCACTATTAAATGAACTTATTTTATTACTTGTTGTTTTATTTAATTTGTTTTTATTGGGTCTAACCTGTAATAAGCTAATAAGTACAATAGGTCTTGTGGTTGAAGAATACATGATTTTAAATATTATATTTTCAATGATGATAGGTGTTAATAACATGTATTGGACATTTAAGAAAGATGGAGAAGATTAATAAAACATATTAGTTTGTCTCTCCATCTTTTTATATGTGCATATCTGTTGATGTTTAATTGTGGTAGGTTCATAATGTGTTCGATTTGGAGGCACTAATGATGAAACGTTATATAAATTATGCAATTGTATATGCAGTATTAGCTTTAGTAGGTGGAGTCTTTTATCGTGAGTTTACGAAGATAAATGATTATGCGGTTTGGACTACATTATCTGTTGTTCATACACATTATTTTATCTTGGGTATGATGTTCTTTTTGATTCTTGGCTTGGTTTCAATGAATATTAATTTAAAAATAAATCGAGCAGTGTTGTTTTATAATGTTGGTCTTAATTTAACGGCTATTATGTTAGTTGTACGTGGGATTGTTCAAGTTTTAGGTTTGAATGTTGTATCGGCTGCTATTTCAGGTATTGCGGGTATTGGTCATATCATTCTGGGTGTTTCATTGATTTTGATATTATTGGATATCAAAAAGGCTTGTATTAAATAAGTGTTTAGGTGGATTATCAATCCATCTTTTTTTTGACATTATCACATAATTTTAATATATCCCTTATATAAAGATGATATTAAAAGAGTTTAATTTAACTTTCTTAACTTTTTTTGTTTCAGGCTTTTTATTATGGTATACTTTTCTACGTAGAGAAATTCTCTACAAA
>OLSA01003271.1_pt1 | contig 11372 bp, 8 predicted proteins | sample 1672731 | NCBI WGS metagenome assembly OLSA01 (sample SAMEA3136718, study PRJEB25190) | human gut metagenome | biome: human gut; feature: human-associated habitat; material: faeces | place: Austria | collected 2013
TTCAGAGATCTCCTTGCTGGTGATGGAGCCGAACAGCCGTCCGCCCTGGCCGGCCTTGGCGGCGATCTTCACCGGGCAACTCTGGAGCTTCTCGGACAGGGCCTGGGCCTGAGCCTTCTCTTCCGGCTCCAGGGCAAGCATCTCCCGTGAAGCCGCCAGAGCGGCCCGCCCCGCCGGTTCAAGAGGATTTTCCATCTTCATGACTTCCTCCTTTCGGCACAAAATACGTTCCGGCTCCTTCCTCCCTTCCCTCCAGCAGCAGCGCAATGCGTTCCGGATGGCGGCCATGCAGCATGTAAACGCCCGTTCCCGCATTCACGGCTTCCCGTATGGCCTGCAATTTGGCGCCCATGCCTCCCATGGAAAAGCGGCCCCGGTCCTCCTCAGCGAATGCCAGTACGGCATCCACATCCTCCACCCGGGAAATGATGGCCTCCCGCCTTCCTCCGGGGGGATACAGGCCGTCCACGCTCGTCAGGATAAACAGAGCGTCGGCCTCCACCAGGCGGGCCATATGCACGGACAGGATATCGTTGTCCCCAAACTTCAGCTCCTCCACGGATACGGTATCATTCTCATTGACAATCGGGATAATGCCTCCGTGCTCAAACAGGCGCAACACCGTGGCCTGCACGTTGCGGCGGCGGAGTTTCAAATCCTCCGCCGTCAGCAGGAGCTGGGCCACATCCACGTTAAAGTGGTTGAAAAGATTCTCATATGCCTGCATCAGCCGCGTCTGCCCCACGGCCGCGCACGCCTGTTTCAAGGACAGTTCCTGAGGATAGGACGGAAGACCCAGGACGGACACGCCGGCCCCTACAGCGCCGGAGCTGACCAGAACCACCTGGTGGCCCTGCTGCATGAGTCCCGCCAGGACGCTCACCAAATGCACAATGGAAGAACCGTCCAATGTCCCATTCTCACGGGTTAACACGCCCGTACCTACTTTAATTACGATTTTCATGTATCTCCGCCGTTCATGATACAACAATCCCTTTTTCCACAGAAAGCAGAAAACGCGTCCTTTCCGCGCTACCCCGTGAAAGCGCCGTCCGTAAAAAACGGAAGGAATTCCCCCTTCTTACTCTATAAGGATAAAAAAGATAATTCCCTCCGCCCGATCGGCTCCGGCGCGGATAAAATCCGCCATCCCGGCCAATATCTGGACAGCCATGAAAACCAGGGGAGGACAACACCGGGGAAAAGGACTGGAGCAGGCCGTGCGACATGTTTCCCCCCGGCTTTATTCCCTAAAGCTCCATGCATGCCGGTGAGCGTGCCGCAAAACCGGGAACGGCATGCGCGGCGCTTCCATCTTCAATGCTTTTCCCCGGTCCGGAACTGGTGCCGGAGACGCATTTTAGGCTTCCAATATGAAGCTGATCCGCTCATATTGCCCGGGCATGAATCTTGACCTTCTCCAAAAAGCCGCCAACCAGGCGCGGGGACTCGCCATGGATGCCGTTCACGACTGTGCATCCGGCCACCTGGGCCTGCCGCTGGGGTGCGCCGAAATCGGGGCCGTCCTGTTCGGCGATTTGCTCAACATCTGCCCTTCGCAGCCCCGCTGGCTCAACCGTGACCGCTTCATTCTTTCCGCCGGACACGGCTCCATGTTTCTTTACGGCTGGCTCCACCTGTCAGGATTCAACATCGGCATTGAAGATATCAAGAATTTCCGCCGCAAAGGTTCCATCACGCCCGGCCACCCGGAATTCCGGGATACGGAGGGTGTAGAATGCACCACGGGACCGTTGGGCCAGGGCATTGCGAACGCCGTAGGCTTCGCCCTCTCCGCCAGGCGCGCGGCTGCCCGGTTCAACAGGCCCGGCATGGATATCTTCACCCAGCACGTCTTCTGCCTCACGGGAGACGGCTGCCTGCAGGAAGGCGTCGCCCGGGAATCCCTCGCCCTGGCCGCCGTGCTCAAGCTGGATAACCTTATTCTCATTTACGATTCCAACGACATCACGCTGGACGCTCCCGCGGAACGTACCCAGCTCACGGATCCGCGCGCCGTATACGAAGCCCTGGGCTGGGATGTGCGCCAGATTGACGGGCACGATATCAGGGCCATTGAGTCTGCGGTTGAAGCCGCCAAAAACGCCAAAAACGGGAAACCCCAGCTCATTATTGCCAAAACGGTCATCGGCAAGGGCATTCCCGGCATTGAAGGCACCACAAAAGGCCATGGGGAAGGCGGAGCCAAGCTTCAGGAAGAAGCGCACGCCAACTGGGGAATTCCCGCCGGAGAACGCTATTACGTCTCCGAAGACGTCCGTACCGCTTTCGCAGACCTGAAAGCCCAACGGGAAAAAGATTTCAATGCCTGGAACGCCATGTACGAACAATGGCGCCGGGCTTATCCGGAACTGGCAGAGGAACTGGACGCAGGCATCAACGCCTGCTCCTGCGGCGTCAATCCGGCAGACTCGGACAAGGCAATACCGCCCTTCCCGCAGGACTATGGCGATGCTACCCGTTCGGCCGGAGCCGTTGCCATCAACGCCATCGCTAAAGCGAATCCCTGCTTCCTGACCACCAGCGCAGACCTTTACAGCTCCAATAAAAACTACCTTTCCGGCGCAGGAGACTTCTCTGCGGAAACCCCGGAAGGGCGCAACTTCTGGTTCGGCATCCGCGAACACGCCATGGCCGCCATCTGCAACGGCATTGCCTACGACGGCCTGTTCCGCGTAAGCGCCGCCACTTTCTGCGTCTTCGTAGACTACATGCGCGCCTCCATCCGTGTAGCCGCCCTCAGCGGACTCCCCGTCACCTATATTCTGACGCATGACTCCGTAGCCGTGGGAGAAGACGGCCCCACCCACCAGCCGGTGGAAACAATTTCCGGCCTCCGTGTCATTCCGAACCTGGATGTCATCCGCCCGGCGGACCCGGAAGAAACCGCAGGAGCCTGGATGGCCGCCATGCAGCGTGCCGACGGCCCTACCGCCCTCATCCTGACCCGTCAGAAAGTGGCTACGCTGAACGGAATCCCCGTTGAAACGCGCCGGGAAGGCGTGCTGAAAGGCGCCTACATCGCCCGGAAAGAACAGGGAGCCTTGAAAGCCATTATTCTTGCCAGCGGTTCCGAACTGGAACTGGCTCTGAAAGCGGCGGAAAAAATAGGGGAAGGAATCCGGGTCGTCTCCATGCCAAGCTTCTGCCGCTTTGACGCGCAGCCTGCCGAATACCGGGAAAGCGTGCTTCCCTCCTCCTGCATGAGGAGAGTTTCCGTAGAAGCCGGAGTCACGGACCTCTGGTGGAAATATCTGGGCTGCCAGGGGGAAGCCGTGGGCATCAACCGTTTCGGCTTCTCCGCTCCCGGAACACAGGTGCTGGAAGAACTCGGCATGAATGTGGACAACGTCGTTGCCGCCGTCCACAAGGTTCTGGCCAAATAAACAGGGAATATTTCCCCTCATCTCCTTTCAGGGGCTGTTCCGCATCCGCCGGGACAGCCCCTTTTTCATGCCTCCCCGGTTGCCAGGAAAAAGGCAAGGCCGTTTTCACGAAACACCAGTATCCGTAACGCAGGAACTATATCCTTTCCTGTGAAAATTCCGTTCGTTTCCCGTCCGGATTTCTCTAAATACAAGACCTCCGCACATCAGCTCCATTGTCCGAACCGGACCCGGATGGGACTCAGGCCGCAAAAGCCCCGGTTGCAAGCAGCCCGTTTTCATCTCAGCTGCCGGAACGGATAATTTCAGGTTTCCTTCATGGCGCCGATAAATATGCGGGGCGGCCATGATCAAGCGCCGCCTCTATCGACGATGCGATGAACCCTAAACCCGCAAAATAACGAGGGTCCGGCCCATCAACAATGAAAAACCGCCCCTTTCCGAAAAAAGGGGCGGTTTTAAAGACCTTGGCGACAAGGGAAGCGGCTCCTTTAGAAAGCGGCTTCAATCTTCGTAATGGTATACACCTTTTTCTTGTCGCCGTCCATCGGGACAATCTTCACCTGGTCCCCTACACTTTTGCCCGTCAGCTCCTTGCCGACCTGGGAAAGATAGGAGACGATATGCTTTTCCGGATTTGTGTCCCACGCGCCCAGAATGGTGTACACCACGGGCTCCCCGCCATTCAACGGCTGAAGAGTCACCTTCGTTCCCATAGCGGCGCGGGAGGTATCCGTCACGGCAAAGTCCGTGCCGCGGGCCAGGGCCAGCGCATGTTCCAGTTCCGCCCGGCGGCGGTTGAGCACCTTCTCCACTTCCTTGGCATCCTGGTAGCCGCCGTTTTCGCGGAGATCCCCCTCCGCACGGGAAATCTTCTTGTTATGCAGGTTTTCCGGAATTTTCACGTTTACCAGTTCTTCCAGCTCCTTCTTGCGGGCCTCCAGGCTTTCCCAGGAAACGAAAATCGGTTCCGGTTTGTCGGAGTTGTCCACCAGGGCGTCCAGCACAATGGCGTGCAGGTCCGGGAATACGCTGATGATACGGGCCATCAGCGCGCCGCGGTCCTGTTCGGAGAAAGCGGAGGTGTTGTACAGCATCTTGGCAAACTGGCGGACTTCCGCCACATCCTGCCCCTTGATCATTTCCTGGATGATGCTCTTATCCTCCATGAACAGGTTCTTCAGGCGCAGCATGCGGTTGGGGCCGCCGTCCATGTGGTCCTGTTCAATCAGGGAAAGCATCGCAATGCCCACAGGGAGGCCAAAAAGAGGCTTGGAAGCGTCATGCCGCTGGCGGCATATCCAGATGAGGGACTCCGCCGGAAGGGTCTGGCGCAGCAATTCATGCTTCAAATGCTTGACCAGCACCTTGTCTTGCCCTTCTTCTATCAGGAATTTGGCGATTTCCCCCACGGCGCGGGCGCCGCCTGCATCAAAAAGCTCCAGCGCCTTCTGCGGCCAATCCTCCCCAAAGATGGCGGGCAGCGTGGCATACACGCGCTTCTGCCGCACGGCAGGCATGGAATTGAGCACTTCCGCGAAGCGGCCCACATCGCCGATATTGGCTTCCACGATGGAACGAAGGGGATAAGCTTCCTTGGCCGCCTCCGTATTTTTAAGGGAGGCAATCAGGTCATCCCTGAGCACGGCCAGCTCCAGCACCTGCTGGAGAGCCAGGCTGCCGCCGTTGCGCACATCGGCATCCACGGCACGAATCAGGGCATTGACGGCATCCGGCTCTGCCATGACCGCTTCCATTTTGATGCCGTCCAGCACGCGCACCTTGGCTTTCAGGTCGGCGGCCTTATTGTAATCTTCCAGAGCCGCCTGCGCGCGGGAAAGGATATTCGCGCGAAGCGTGATGCGTTCGCCCTTGCGGGTGGGCATCATGAACTGGACATTGGAACGGAGCATGGCGCGCACCTTGTCCCACCAGTTTTTCCACTTGTCCGCCGCAATTACGGTGCCTTTCAGCGCGGCTTCCAGCTTCTCCGGAGTAAGGGAATTACCGTAGCCCTGCAAGGTAACGCGCACCAGTTCCACCGGGTCATCCACGGACAGGTTGATCAGGGATTCGGTATCTTCATACCGCTTGGCCAGGAAATGGTCGTCACTGATGAACTCCAAAATTCTGGGAGCGAATTCCAGGGCAACTTCGTGTTCCGGATTTTCCTCAAAATCAATGACCAGCTTTTTGGCGGGGAGATTCCAGGAAATGACTTTTCCGGCGCCCCAGGAAGCATGGAAGCAGTAACGGCCAGGTGCGATGCGATCAAGTTTTTCGGCGAGAGAGGGGGTAATTTTCCCCAGAGACAATAATTTCTCCAAGTCGGCGTGCATACTAAAGCACATGATACGCCCCCCCCTACCGGTATCAAGACTAATTTCCCTCTTCCGTCCGGAGGCGTCCCGAACGGCTTTCCAAAGCCGCCACGGAGACAGCGGCCGTCCGCGTCATGCTCCGACTTCGCATTCGGGTTTCGCTTCTTTTTCCCTCCCCTCCTTCATCCAGTTGCGGCTTGACCGTGCGGGGCGTCTGGCGTAACATTTCCGCACGCATTCAACCCCTGCGCAACACGTATCATGGAACCTATTTACGAAGGGAAGGCCAAACGCCTTTATACGACTGACAATCCCAACGTCCTCCGCATGGAATACAAGGACGACGCCACTGCCGGAAACGGAGCCAAGAAGGCCCAGTTTGAAAACAAGGGCAGGATGAATAAGGCCATCACCCTGGTCATCTACCGCATGCTGGAAAGCAAGGGCGTGAAAACCCACCTGGTTGCGGACGTGGACGACATCAACATTGACGTAAAAAAGGTTTCCATCCTTCCTCTGGAAGTGATCGTGCGCAACATCGCCGCCGGCTCCTTCAGCCGCCGCATGGGCGTCAAGGAAGGCACCCCTTTCAAGAAGCCGATCGTGGAATTCTCCTACAAGGACGACAGCCTGGGCGACCCCTTCATTAATGATGACTACGCCCGGGAAATGAACGCCGCTACGGAAGAGGAATGCATCTTCCTGAAGAATCAGGCCCGCATCGTGAATGACGTGCTGATTGACTTTTTCAAACAGGTCGGCCTTACACTGGTGGACTTCAAAATCGAGTTCGGACGCTTGGCGGAAGATCCCTCCCAAATCGTGCTGGCAGATGAAATTTCCCCGGATACCTGCCGCCTGTGGGACATGACGACCAACGAGAAACTCGACAAAGACCGTTTCCGTCGTGACCTGGGCAAGGTGCGCGAGGCTTACGAGGAGATTTTGGCACGTTTGCAGAAAATCGTCGGGTAATGGTGATGGGGCAGATTAGCGACCGCGAGTTGCATGAGGAGTGCGGGGTGTTCGGCGTCTTCGGAGTCAAGGACGCAGCGTCGCTGACCTACTATGGCCTGCATGCCTTGCAGCACCGCGGACAGGAGGGTGCCGGTATCGTGACCGTCGACCGGGACGCGACGTTCCGCCGCATCAAGGGCGGCGGCCTGGTGACCGAGGTGTTCGGCGAGGGAAACCTCTCGACGCTCAAGGGCGACATGGCCATCGGGCATGTGCGCTATACCACCGCCGGCGGTGGTGGCATCGAGAACGTGCAACCGTTCCTTTTCCGCCACAATACGGGCGATTTCGCGATGGCGCACAACGGCAATATCGTCAATTCGGCCCTGCTGCGCACCTACCTCGAAAACAAGGGCAGCCTGTTCCAGTCCACCTCCGACAGCGAGATTCTGGCCCACCTGATCAAGAAGGAGACCCGGTTCCGCGACCGGCCCCGCATCTTCGCCATCATCGATGCGCTGAACATGCTCGAGGGCGCCTTCGCGTTCCTGATCATGACGGCCAACCGCATCTATGCCTGCCGCGACAAGTACGGACTGCGCCCGCTGTCGATCGGCCGTCTGGGCGACGGCTGGGTCGTATCGAGCGAGACGTGCGCCTTCGACGTGCTGGGCGCGGAGTTCGTGCGCGACGTGGCCCCCGGCGAGATCGTCACCATCGACCATCAGGGGCTGCGCAGCCGCGACTATTCGATGTACAAGCGTTGCGAGATGTGCGCGATGGAGTACATCTACTTCGCCCGCCCGGACAGCGATATCGAGGGGTGCAACGTCCATGCCTACCGCAAGGAGTCGGGGCGCCTGCTCTTCCAGGAGGCACCGGCCGAAGCCGACATCGTCGTCGGCGTGCCCGATTCGAGCCTCAGCGCCGCGATGGGCTATGCCGAGGCGAGCGGGCTTCCCTACGAGATGGGACTCATCAAGAACAAATACATCGGCCGGACCTTCATCCAGCCGACGCAGGAGCTGCGCGAGAAGGGCGTGCGGATGAAGCTGTCGGCCGTGCGGACCATCGTCCGCGGCAAGCGGGTGGTGCTCGTCGATGACTCGATCGTGCGGGGTACGACCTCGCGGCGCATCGTCACGATGCTCAAGGAGGCCGGGGCCACCGAAGTGCACGTGCGCATCGCCTCGCCCCCGATGACCAATCCCTGCTTCTACGGCGTGGATACCTCGACCTACGACGAACTGATCTCGGCCCGCAAGAATGTCGAGGGCGTGCGCGAGGAGATCGGGGCCGATTCGCTCAGCTTCCTTTCGCCCGAGGCGCTGCTCAAGGCCGGCAACCGCAAGGAGCTGTGCATGGCCTGCTTCACGGGACACTATCCCACGGCGCTCTACCAGCCGCTCGACGAAGCGAATAAAGACGGAAAATGTTAGCAAACAAAACTATCGCATACTATGGCACAAAGTTATGAAAAGGCCGGCGTGAATCTCGAAGCCGGATACGAGGTGGTGCGGCGCATCAAGAAACACGTGGCATCGACTTCGCGGCTCGGCGTCATGGGCAACATCGGCGCCTTTGGCGGCATGTTCGACCTCTCGGCGTTGAACGTGAAGGAACCCGTGCTGGTGAGCGGCACGGACGGCGTGGGCACGAAGCTCAAGCTGGCGTTCGAAATGGACAAACACGACACGATCGGCATCGATGCCGTGGCGATGTGCGTCAATGACGTGCTCGCGCAGGGCGCCGAGCCGCTGCTGTTCCTCGACTATGTGGCCGTGGGCCACAACGAGCCGCAGAAGATCGAGGCGATCGTGGCGGGAGTCGCCGAAGGCTGCCGCCAGGCCGGTTGCGCCCTGGTGGGCGGCGAGACGGCCGAAATGCCCGGCATGTATGCCGAGGGCGAGTACGACATCGCCGGATTCACGGTGGGCGTGGTCGAGAAGTCGAAGCTCATCGACGGGTCGAAGGTCCAGGTCGGAGACGTGCTTGTGGGTGTAGCCTCGAGCGGCGTGCACTCGAACGGATTCAGCCTCGTGCGCAAGATCCTTGCGGACAACTTCCTTGACCTGCACCGGTCGTATCCCGAGCTGTCGAACAAACTCCTGGGCGAGGTGTTGCTCACCCCGACGAAGATCTACGTCCAGCAGGTGCTCGATGTGGTCCGCAACTGCGACGTACACGGAATCAGCCACATCACGGGCGGCGGATTCGACGAGAACATTCCCCGCATCCTGCACGACGGCCAGGGCCTCGAGATCGAGGAGGGCTCGTGGGAGATTCTCCCCGTGTTCCGCTTCCTCGAGAAGTACGGAAAGGTGCCCCATCGCGAGATGTTCAACATCTTCAACATGGGTATCGGCATGGTCATCGCCCTCGATGCCTCCGAGGCGCAGCGGGCGATCGACATCCTGACCGCCCGGGGCGAGAAGGCTTCGGTGATCGGCCGCGTGACCGGCACCGAAGGGGTCGTAATCCGGTAGCGCGATGCGACGGCTTGCGGTTTTCGCCAGCGGCAACGGCACCAACTTCGAGGCGATCGCCCGGGCCTGCAGGCAGGGCGTGCTGGCTGCCGAGGTGGTGCTGTTGGTCTGCGACCGTCCCGGAGCCCGCGTCATCGGCCGTGCGGAGGAGTTCGGCATTCCGACCTTCGTCTTCGACCCGAAGGCGTACGGCTCGAAGGAGGAGTACGAGCGGCAGATCGTGCAGCGGCTCGAGGAGGCTGGTGCGGAGCTGGTCTGTCTGGCCGGATACATGCGCATCCTCGGGGCGACGATGCTGGGGGCCTGCGGCGGGCGGATCGTCAATATCCATCCCTCGCTGCTGCCCGCCTTCCGCGGGAAGGACGCCATCGGGCAGGCCTTCGACTATGGGGTCAAGGTCTTCGGCGTGACGATCCACTGGGTCGATGCGACGCTCGACGGCGGGCGGATCATCGCACAGCGCGCATTCGAATACGACGGCCGCGACCGGGCCGAACTCGAGGCCCGGGTACATGCCGTCGAGCATGAACTCTACGTCGAGACGCTCGGCCGGCTGATCGCCCGAGCCGAGGAGAGGGGCTGACACCCTTCCGGCGGAGGCAGCCCTCCCGGGCGGCTGCACGCCATACCGCGGGCCTTCGGGCACCGCGCGGAACCCGGGAAACAAGTGAAACCAACAAACAAAGAAGAGATACGAACTATGCGAGCATTAATCAGCGTAAGCGATAAGACCGGCGTTGTCGATTTCGCCCGGGAACTGCGTTCCCTCGGGTGGGAGATCATCGCCACGGGCGGCACGATGAAACTGCTGCGGGAGAGCGGCGTCGAGGTGATCAACATCAGCGACGTGACGGGCTTCCCGGAGATCTGCGACGGCCGCGTCAAAACCCTCCATCCCAAAGTACACGGCGGCCTGCTGGCCCGCCGCGACGATCCCGAGCACCTGAAGGCGCTCCGCGAGAACGGCATCGAGTTCATCGACATGGTCTGCGTGAACCTCTACCCGTTCCGCCAGACGATCGCCCGGCCCGACGTGAAGATGGAGGACGCCATAGAGAACATCGACATCGGCGGTCCGTCGATGCTGCGCTCGGCCGCCAAGAACTGGGCCGACGTCACGGTCGTCTGCGACCCGGCCGACTATGCGCAGGTGCTTGACGAGATCCGTCGCGGCGGCAACACCGAAAAGGAGACCCGCCTCAAGCTCTCGGCCAAGGCCTACACCCATACGGCCGAGTACGACGCCATGATCGCCACCTACATGCGTGCGCAGGCCGGACTCAACGAGAAGCTCTTCCTCGAGTTCGACCTCGTGCAGTCGCTGCGCTACGGAGAGAACCCCCACCAGAGTGCGAAGTTCTACCGCGAGGAGCACGAAGTGCCCTATTCGCTGGCCTTCGCCCGCCAGCTCAACGGCAAGGAGCTCTCCTACAACAACATCCAGGACGCCAATGCCGCGCTGTGCATCGTGCGCGAGTTCTCCGAGCCTTTCTGCGTGGGGCTGAAGCACATGAACCCCTGCGGGGCTGCCACGGGCAAGGATGTCGTCGAGGCGTGGACCAAGGCCTACGAGGCCGACAAGGTCTCGATCTTCGGGGGCATCGTCGCCACGAACCGCGAGGTGACGCGTGAGGCTGCCGAGCTGATGAAGCCGATCTTCCTCGAGATCATCATGGCTCCGAAGTTGGATAAGTTGATGCAGATGTTGCTGTGATAATGATATTGTCAAGCTCCGGGTATTATCTACTGCCGGAGCTTGGCTAAAAACATTCCGTTCACTCTTCTAAATGATAGACAACACATCGATACCTCAATTCCGATGGTTTACAAGGAATCCATACATCCATATCCTCTCCATTTACAGAACGAATGATATGGAGTAGAGCCGTATCATAAATATCCGTCCTTTCTCCGACAGAGACCGATCCACTTTGAGCGCACGACCGGACATGGAACTGAATATCCGCAAGATCATATACCTCAGACCTAAGATAAGGATAAAAACCTATTATTGAGCTCAATGTATCCTCCCAAACCCAAATACTATTTCCATCATCCTGATACGTATATTCCGTCCTTACCACATAGGACTTATAGGTGTAAGAACCCGTATAACCAAACTCATCCCCTACGTTATAAGGCAAACGTCCTTCACTAGTAGCCAGCTCATGCGCAAGAGTGAACCCTACAATATCCAAGGT
>OLSA01003275.1_pt1 | contig 11365 bp, 8 predicted proteins | sample 1672731 | NCBI WGS metagenome assembly OLSA01 (sample SAMEA3136718, study PRJEB25190) | human gut metagenome | biome: human gut; feature: human-associated habitat; material: faeces | place: Austria | collected 2013
ATCTTGCCTTCTTCGGGACCGAAGTTGGCATCCAGGCAGTCGGCCATCTTTTTGGCGACTTCAAGGGCCTGCTCGTTGCCGGTCACCTGATGGTAGGCGACGGCGGCCTCGATGTAGTGACCCATCACGTACATCTCGTGGCTCTGCTGAATCAGGCTGAAGCGCGGGCGGTCGGCCCATACGCCGGACTTGATCTGGTACGGGGTGTCCAAATAGCCGTCCGACTGCTGGGCGCGGGCGATGAGATCGACCGTGCGGTCGCACAGCGCCTTGAGCTCGGGATCCGGGTGGTATGCCAATGCGTAGGCGGCTTCCTCAAGCCACTTGTAGACGTCGGAATCCTGGAAGACCATGCCATGGAACTCGTCGTCCAATTCGCCGGCGGCAACCTTCAGGTTGGCAACCGCATGGCTCTTGTTGTCAGCCAGCTGGTTGCCGGCTGGGTCGTCGGGCACCGTGGTGTCGATCTCGTCGTTCATCACGCCCCACTGGTAGGGGATGACGGATTCGACGATCTGGTCGCGACGCCGCTTCCAGAACGGGGAAGTGATTGTAACGTTCATGATCAGCCCTTCACGGCTCCGGCCATAAAGCCCTTGACGTAGTACTTCTGGAGTGCGAGGAACAGGATGGCGCAGGGAATCAGCAGGATCACGACGCCGGCCTCGGTGGCACCGTAATCGATGACGCCCATGGTCTGCTGACGCATGTTCACCATCGCCAGCGGCAACGTGGACTTGGACGAAGAGCTCAAGTACAGCGGAATCATGAAGTTGTTCCATGCCTCGAGGAAGGCGAGCAGGCCAACCGTAACCATCGAAGGCTTGACCACCGGCACCAGGATCTTGAACAAGGCCTGGAGGCTGTTGCAGCCGTCGACCATGGCGGCCTCCTCCATGTCCTTGGGGATCGCGTCAAATGCGTTACGCATGATGAACGTGCTCATAGGCAGCTGGAACAGGGTGATGACCAGGCCCACGCCCAGCAGGCTGTCGTTCAGGCCGATCTGCTTGTACCAGACCATCAGCGGGATCAACAGCGAGGCGTACGGCACCATCAGGATCGACAGGGTGACCATGAAGCCGAGGTTGCGGCCCGGGTAGTCGAAGCGGGAGAACGAGTAGCCGGCCAGCGTACAGACGACCACGGAGAACACGACCGCGACCAGAGTCACGATTACCGAGTTGAACAGGTACTTGGGCAGACCTTCCTGATAACCGAACAGGGTCAGGTAGTTGGCCACGCCCCAGCCCTTGGACTGGGCCGAACCGGCCTGCGGGCTGAACGAGCAGATGATGACCCAGACCAGCGGGCTGATGAAGATGATGGCCAGCAGGGCCTCGAGGATCCGGGCGATGATACGCTTCCACAATGGGGTAGTCATAATGTGTTACCTCCCCTTTCTCACTTGGTGTTGTCGCGCATGCCGCGCATCTGGATGGAGTTGATGATGACCAGGGCCACCAGCACGATCAGCGAGAGCGCCGCAGCCATACCCAGATCCTTCTTGGAATCGAAGGCGAAGTTGTAGATGAGCTGCACCACGGTCATGGTGGAGTTGTTCGGACCACCCTTGGTCAGAATGAAGAACTGATCGAACGCGAGGATCGAGCCGGTCACGCAGTAGACCAGGCACATCACGATGGTCGGCTTCATCAACGGCAGGGTGATCGAGCGGAAGATACGCCAGGAACCGGCGCCGTCCATGCGGGCCGCCTCGTACAGATCACCGGGGATAGCCTGCAGACCGATCATCATCAGCAGCATGTAGTAGCCCGAGAAACGCCAAACAATCACGATAATCGTGGCCCACAGGGCCGACTGGCCGGTGGCCAGCACCGAACCACCCTCCTGCATCAGGCCCAACGAGCTCAGAATCTTGGTGACAGGGCCCACCTGCGGGGAATACAGGGCGTAGAACAGCAGGGACGCGGACGCCAGGCCCGTCGCGGACGGCAGCAGGAAGCAGGTACGCAGCACGTTGTTCCACTTCGAGCTCTCCTGCACAATCATGGCCATGCCCAGACCAAGGACCAACAGGAAGACCGTGACGATCACGGTGTACTCGAGCGTGAACCAAATCGAGGGCCAGAACAATTTGTTCTCGAACACCTTGACGAAGTTGTCCGGGAAGTTCACGCCGCGGTTGCCACCCAGCAGGCTCCAACGAGAGCAGGCCATGACGACCAGTAGAACAATCGGCACGAAGAACAGGACGATAATCATCAGCCAGCCCGGAAGTGCGTACAGCAGACCTCGCCTGGTCTGCGCCGCCTTCGCCTTGGACTTATGCACGGGCACAGCCCCGGCGCTCTTGGAAACACTCGACATGTTTCTCTCTCCTTTGGGAAATTACTGTGAAATGGTAATCACGGAATCCGAATGCAATCCGATGTCAGGGCTTCGAGGAAGGAGGACTCCGAAGCCCCGCCAACACACCGCATTCATAAGGTATGTAGTGATGAAGGAAGAAAAGGAATGAAGAAGAAGATAGAAGTTCGATTATGTGGTTGAGCCGGCTCCTGCCCTCACAAGGGAGGGACCGGCTCAATCTGTTCAGTTATTATTCAGTTATTGCTGTGATTTGATGAGTGATGGTGAGGAGCATCACCACCGAATCACTGGGCAGACAGGACGTCGGTGACGGCCTTGTTGTCGGCCTTGAGGTCACCGGAACCCCACACGGCGTTCTGCACGAGCAGCTGCCACGGGGAGCCAGCGGCGTTGAAGGCTTCATTGAAGGCCGGGGACTTCGGGGTCTGGCCGTTGCCGTCGATAATCACGGAGTTGATGGTCTGGATGCGTGGGTCAGCGTCTTTGTAAGCGGTCTTCAGGGTCTGGATGTTGGAGGCAGTGTCGCCTTGGTCAGCGAAGACTTCCTTCTGAGCGTCAGACTGCATCAGCCAGTAGAGGAAGTTCCAGGCCTGAGCAACGTGCTTGGAGTCCTTGGAGATACCCATGGCATCGCCGCCGAGGAACGTGGAGGTCTTGCCTTCCTTGGTGCCCGGGATCGGAGCAACGCCGACCTCGAAGCCGCCGTCCTTCTCAGCATCGAACAGAGCAGTGGTGGAGGTGTTCGGGTAAGGCATAACGCCGATCTTGCCGTTCGCGAACGGAGCGGTCCAGGTGGCGCCGGTCTCTTCCTTGGAGCCTGCACCCAGGCCGTTGGTGGTGTTGGCCAGCTCCTTGTAAGCGTCCAAGACGCCCTTCATGGAGTCGTTGTCCAGGGTGGCCTCGGAGCCATCCTTGTTCATGACGGATTCGCCGTCAGCCCACACGGACGGGAAGAGGTCGAAGACCAGAGCACCACCGGACTGACCGGCGAGGTAGGAGCCTGCGACGCCATCCTTGTTGAGGGCGGCGACCTTCTTGGCCTGCTCGACGAACTCAGCGATGGACTTCGGGCCCTGCTCCGGGTCCAGGCCAGCTTCCTTGTACAGGTTCTTGTTCCAGACCATCACGGAAACATCGGTGATGAACGGCAGGGTGTACTCGGCGCCATCAACAGTACCGGCTTCGATGTGGCCCTGCTGCAGGTCGGCCTTGTTGTCCAGGCCATCGATTTGCTTGGTGATGTCGGTGAAGATGCCCTCGGAAGCCCAGTACGGAATACGGACCACGTCGCCGGCGAGGATGTCAGGCAGGGAGTCGGTCTGCGAAGCGCCGCCGACCTTGCCTTCCATATCGTCGTTCGGGATGATCTCGAGCTTGACCTGGTTCTTGTGGCTCTTGTTGTAAGCCTCGACCACGTTCTTGGCCTGACGCTCCAGAGGGGAACGGGTCCACAGGGTGATCTCGGTACCATCGTCGGTGCCCTTGGCCGGGATACCTTCGGCGGTGGCAGTGCCACCATTGCCGGAGCCACCACAGGCGGCCAGCGGAACGATCAACGCGGCGGCAGCGATGCCAGCAAGAGTACGGGTCAGTTTATTGAAAGACACCATGTTCGCTTCTTTCTCTATATATCCGCTCAACTATGAGAGGCGGTGGCGGACGGTCCGCCTCCTTGGTTTCGCCCTGCTCGCTCCTTTGCCCGGAGCAGGTAACACTGCGAAAGCCTTTTCTCAATATAAACGAACATGGAAGTTTTTGCAAAAGCGCTTTCGCATTTTCGCGTTTTTTCTCACATCAAACGGGTTCGAGACTGTGATTCGACTATGAATAACGTGCTTGAATTGGCTTAATATCAATGATTATTCCGGCGTGTCGAGCAAATCAAACAAAAGCGAACATGGAAGTAACGCTTTCTTTCACTTACCTTGCACTTGAACAATTTCCCTGACTACGCCACGCCGAAAAAAAGATGTTTGCGAAAGTTTTCGCATTGAAGCTACAATTATTCCCAGATGCAATGGCGCACCACACCGTATGAGGTATTTCATCGCAAAACAATGCGCTATATACTGCTGAAGAACCAAGGAATCGAGGCATGATGACCCAGCCAGCAACCGGACGGGCAGCGCGACTTGAGGATGTGGCGGCATTGGCCGGAGTCTCGACGGCCACTGCATCCAAGGCACTGCACAACAAACCCCGTATCAGCGAAGAAACCAAGCAGCGTGTACTGGATGCCGCCAAGCAACTCAACTACTCTCCCAACAAACTCGCCCAATCCCTAGCCCGCGGCACCACCGGCACTATCGGCCTGGTCACCTCCGATCTGCAGGGTCGTTTCTCCACACCGATTCTTATCGGCGCGGAGAACGAGTTGCGAGCCCAATCGACCTCAGTATTGTTGGCCAACGCTCGTGGCGACGCCGCCTTGGAACGTCAGCATGTCGAGAAACTGCTGTCCCTCAAGGTCGACGGACTGCTCATCGTGCAGTGCGAGACCAACCCCAGGCCCACGCTTGGCCATGACTGGGGCGTGCCACTGGTCTACGTCTACGGCCCCTCCACCGACCCCAAAGACTGCTCGGTCACTTGCGACAACGTGGACGCCGGCCGCATGGCCATCAACCATCTCATCTCGTGTGGCCGCCGGCGCATCGCCATTATCGGCGGCGACGAAACCTATACCGCTGCCACCGACCGCACCAAGGGCGCGCTCGAGGCACTCTCCGAATTAGGTATTGAACCCGCCGGCCCAATTCGTTACGGCAAATGGGACGAAGGCTGGGGCCGCGCCGCCACCCGCCTGCTGCTCGACCAAGGGGTCAAGTTCGATGCAGTGGTCTGCCAGAACGATCAGTTGGCCCGCGGCTGCATTGACGTGCTCAAGCAGCAGGGACTGCGCATCCCGGATGACGTCGCCGTCATCGGCCACGATAACTGGTCGGTACTGACCTCCAGCTCGAGGCCCGCACTGACGTCGATCGACAACGAAACCGAAACCATCGGACGGCGTGCGGCACGATACTTGGTCGATGCCATCGACGGCAACCCGCATCACGGTGTCGACTACGTACCCTGCCACCTTATCCAGCGCGAATCCACCCTCCCGCTGGACTGATATCAATCGATGCCCTACCGCTTCTTGGTTTTGCGCCCCTTTAAGTAGATGTCGATGACGATCCATACGCCGAGGGCGAAGGCCACGACGTAGCCCATGAAGCCGATGACCGGAATGCCGAAGATAATCGGCTTCATGCCGGCGTAGTAGACAATCGACGAGCCAACGAACAAACCGACCACAATCAGGGCCATCGTCAGACGATTCACCATATCCGAAAGCAGCTGGAACGGCTCTTCAGAGCCGACCAGTTCCATGTTGACGCGCAACTGACCACGGGTCAGCATACGGGCCACGGTCTTGAGTTCGGTCATGGTGCCGAGCGTGGCATGCAAAGCCTGATGTCCCTCAACGCCCAGCGACTTGATCTCGTCTTTGGTGGCGTTCTTCAGCGATTTCGACGTGGCGATATGGTCGGAAATGATTTCGATCATATTCACATCAGGAATGAACTCGTCCAGCAAGCCTTCGAGCGTAACCAACGCGCGGCCGACGGTGGTCACCGTACTGGGCACCTCGATGTTGTGGCGGCCGGCCATCTGCGTCAGTGCGGTCAGGAAGGCGGCAATGTCCAGTTCGGCCAGATCCACGGTGCCGAATTCCTTGACGATCACGTCCAGATCAGCCAGCAGTGCTGGGTAGTCCTCCGGATCGGCCTCGGTGCCGGCAAATCGCAGCAGCCCCTCGGCCAGAGCGGGCGAATCCTGTTTGGCGACGGCGAAAATCATTTCTTTGAGGACTGCACGGGTGCGCTGGTCGAGCCGACCGGTCATACCGAGGTCGATAAGTACGATCTGGCCGCCCCGGATGATGATATTGCCGGGATGTGGGTCAGCGTGGAAGAAGCCGTCGTCGAGAATCTGCGTGGCGTAATTGTCGACGAGCTTGGTGCCGATCTCCTTCAAGTCATAACCAGCATCGACGAGCCGGCCCGGGTGGGAGACGGAGATGCCGTCGATGTACTCCATGACCACCACATGCTCGGTGCACAGTTCGGTGTACGCCGTCGGGCAGTCCATGTATTTGAATCGGGCGGCGAAACGCTTGAATTCGGCGAGGTTGCGGGCCTCAATCAGAAAGTCAGTCTCCGATTCGAAGGTGTCCCACAGTTCCTCGACCACGCCCTTCAGGTCCACGATCTGTGAGGTGCGAATCACCTTAGTGGCGGCCTTGGCTATGGAGCGCATGATGGAGACGTCCTGAGCCATGGTTTCGCGCACACCCGGGCGCTGCACTTTAATGGCCACATCTTCGCCGGTTTTCAGCGTGGCGCGATGCACTTGCGCCAGTGAAGCAGAGCCCAACGGCTTGGGATCGATATGCGCGAACACCTCGTCGGCGGGACGCCCGTATTCGGCGGCAAGCACATCCAACACCGTGGAATACGGCATCGGGTCGGCGTCGGCGCGCAGTTTGGCGAGTTCGTCGCAGAAGCTTTGCGGCAGAATCTCGGAGCGCATCGACAGAATCTGGCCCACTTTGACGAACGTGGGGCCGAGCGCCTCGAACATGAGGCGCATTTTGACCGGAGTCAGGCCGTGCAGCACGTCGAATTGCTCGACGATTCTGGTGATCTGCCCCAGTCGTTTGATCTTGCCACGGCGCGTCAGATGGTAGCGCGTGGCGAAATCGTTCCTGCGTCCGAACAGTGCCAGCGTTTCGTCGGATACGCTCGGAGTCGCCTTGGTAACGGTCTGCTTGAGCGTGTCCGACGTGTCGACGGACCGGTTCGCCGCCGCCTCACGTTCGGCTTTCGCAGGCGTCAGAATAGGGTCGACCCTGCTGGAAAGCGGGGTCGACCCTGATTCCGGCGTAGCGCGTGTGGGCTTGGTCACTCGGCCTTGCCCTCGTCAGCGGGCTTGTCGGCGGCACTGGTGTCGGCTGCGGCAGCAGCTTTGTCGCCGGCTTCGGCGGCGGCCTTCTTGGCGTCATCCACCGTCTCGCTCACCTTGCGCTTGAGCTCGGTGTTCAGCGCCTTGCCCTGCTCGACCGTAATCTCACCCTTCTTGACGAGTTCGTCGACGAGCTCGCTGCTCTTCTCGTATCCGGTGGCAAGGGCTCCGATGCCCGCCAGCAGGACCTTGCGCAGGCCATCACCCAGAAGATCAAAATCAGCCATGATACCCCTCCTTCGAGGTCCGACATGGCCTGGTGCCATGTCTCGTACCACCAAGCCTAGCGCAAACAACAGGGCAATGTACTAGACCCTCAGACTGATTTCGACTGATTTTTCGCTGATTGGTACTTACCGAGGACTCACCGAGAATTCACCGAGGACGTTCGGCGGCAGCCTTGCGCGCGTTGGTGGCTACTTGATCGAGCCGGGCAAGCTCCTTGGCTTGTTCGGGGGTCTGATCGGACGTATCGAACGTACCGTAACGACGAGTCACGGCAGTTTCGATAAGGAAATCGCTGATGGCGGGGTTTTTAGGCAGCAACGAGCCGTGCATGTAGGTGCCGATCACGTTGTGCACGCGCGCGCCCTCGGTATGGTCTTCGCCATTGTTGCCTCGGCCGTCCTGATCGACGGTGCCGAGTGGCTGAACGCCTTCGCGCAGGAAGGTCTGGCCGGAGTGGTTCTCGTAGCCAGTCACATCGCCGAACTGGTCGGAATGCTCAACAAGATTGCCGATCATACGCACGTTCTGGCCCACGGTATAAGCACCGATAACGCCGATGCCGTCCAGACGGGTGCCGTCCACGGTTTCAAAGTACTCGCCGAACAGCTGGTACAGGCCGCAGATCATCAGCATCGGCGTACCGTCTGCGGCAAGCGAACGCAACAGGTCGGCGCGATGGTAGAAGTCGTCGATGATTTTCTTCTGGCCGGTGTCTTGGCCGCCGCCTCCCAGAATAAGGTCCACCTGGTCGGGCCAGTCGTCGCCTTGATTGTACTGGTGAACGACCGGTTCATAACCGTACAGTTCCAGACGGCGGCGGATAGTCAGCACGTTGCCGGAATCGCCGTAGATGTTCATGTCTTTGGGATACAGGGACACCACATCAATTGTTCTGGCCATGTCACGTTCTCCTTGTCGATGTCTTCCCGCTGACGGGAAGCGTCTTATTCCTCACCATGTCCTCCCGCAGGCGGGAGGTGGCGCGCGGGCGCTAGAGGATAGTTACTTGCCCACGCCCGCGTCCCGTACTTCGGTGATGCGGCCCAGTACGGCGCGGGTTTTGAGCATGGCGGTGTAGGTGCAGTAGATGTGCTTGCGTGTGCCGGGATTGGCGTTGACGAATGCGGTGACGGCCTGTTCGAGGTCGGTGTTCGTATCGGCGACTGGCACTTGGTCATACCCCAGGCGCAATGCCATGTCCCAGGCACGCACGCCGGAGACCATGGCGACACCGGACGCGCGCAGGGAAGTGAAGTCCACGTCCCACAGCCAGCTCATGTCGCGGCCGTCGGCATATTCGTCGTTGATGGCGATCATGGTGTCCGCGTTGGCCGGGTCGAAGCTGGCGAGCGAGAGGCGGAAGCCCATCGGGTTCTTGACCAGCAGCAGTTCGACCGGGGAACCGTTGACGTCGATGACCTCGCCACGGCCGAAAGCCGGCGTGACGCGGGAAACGGCGGCGATGAGCTCGTCGGCGGACACGGCGCAGGCGTTGGCTGCGGCGGTGGCCTTGGATGCGGCGGCATTGTCTTGCATCACCGCACGTACCACGGCGAGCGCGGCGGCCGCGTTGTACAGGTTGTAGACGCCTTCAAGCTTGACGTCGGTGGCGTAGCCCTGACCGTCCATCTGGAAGGTGGCCTTGTGGTCGCCCACTGCGGTAAGTGTCACGTCGGCGGGAAGTTCTGCCGTGCCTGCGGAAGCTCCTCTCAGTTCGCTTCGCGGACTGAGGGGAGTTCTGGCTGAGGGGAGCGGCCCGGCCACACCTTCCACCGACACGGTCGTGGCCATGTCGTCATCGGACGGGAAATAGCGGCGCAAATCGTCGGCGAGGCCGAAGTATCGCACGGTGGTGCCAGCCGGGGCCTTCGCGGCGAGCGCGGCGATACGCGGGTCCTCGCGGTTCAGTACCACAGTGCCGGTAGTCGCCGCAGCCACATGGCTGAGCAGTTTGGCCGTGGTGTCGATTTCACCGAATCGGTCAAGCTGATCGCGCATCACGTTCAGCAGCAATGCATAACGGGGCTTGACCTGCTTGACGAAGTGGACGGCGTACGCCTCATCGAGCTCGAGCACGGCGATGTCCGCGTCCAATTTGCCGCCGAGCGTGACTTCGGTAAGCAGTGCGGAGACCACGCCGCGCACGAAGTTCGAGCCGGTCGGATTGGTGAACACCTTCAGCCCCAGATCGGAGAGCATCGAGGCGACCATGCGGGTGGTGGTGGTCTTGCCGTTCGTGCCGGACACCAATACCACGCCAAGCGGCAACTGCCCGAGCGTACGGGTCAGGAAGCCGGGGTCAATCTTTTCTACGACTTTGCCGGGCAAAGCCGAACCGCCATGTTTGGTGACGCGGGATGCAAACCGCACGAAGCGGCCTGCGGCCACGGTGGCGAACGCATACCACGGTTTGCAGGTCTGCACCACGGACGATTGGTCTTGCGAAACATCGCGTGAAACGTTGCTTGCCATCATCACACCCCCTGATTGGCGTTGTAGTCCTGCGGCATGTCTTTGAATTTGGACGTGGCACCGAGGAAGGCGAGGTGGAAGGTTTCGGTCGGGCCGTTACGGTGCTTGGCCATGATGATATCGGCCTCGCCAGGGCGGTCTTCCTTGTCGTAGAAGTCAGGGCGGTGGACCAGGAACACCACGTCGGCGTCCTGTTCGATTGAGCCGGATTCACGCAGGTCGGAGAGCTGCGGCTTCTTGTCGTTACGCATTTCCGGGCCACGGTTCAGCTGGGAAAGGGCCACGACCGGCACTTCGAGTTCCTTGGCCAAGAGCTTCAGGGCACGGGAGAATTCGGACACCTCTTGCTGGCGGGATTCCACGGCCTTGCCCGAGGTCATCAGCTGCAGGTAGTCGATGACTACGAGTTTCAGATCGTTGGTCTGCTTCAGACGACGGCATTTCGCACGGATCTCCATGAGGCTCATGTTCGGGCTGTCGTCAATGAACAGTGGCGCGTTCTGCATCTTGGTCCAGAACTGGTTCAGGGGGTTCCAGCGTTCGGGGGTGATGTCGTCGGCGCGGCGCAGGGCGGCCATCGGAATATTGGTTTCGGCGGAGATAATACGCTGAGCGAGCTCCACCTTGCTCATCTCCAAGCTGAAGACCACGGAAGTCATGTTGTGGTGCAACGCGGCGGCGCGGGCGAAGTCGATGCCGAGCGTGGACTTACCCATGGCCGGACGTCCTGCGACGACGACCATCTGTCCGGGCTGCAGGCCCTGGGTCACGTCGTCGATGTCGCGGAAGCCGGTCGGCACGCCCTTGTTGACGAGGCCTTGCTGCAGTTTGTCCAGCTGGTCGAGCGCGTCGTGGACCACCGGGCCGATGGCGGCATAGTCCTGACGCACCTTGCCCATCGACATCTCGTAGATCTCGGACTGGGCGAGGTTAACCACATCCTCAGCCTGCGATCCCTCGGCGGAATAACCGAGCTGGGCGATTTTGGTGCCGGCGGCGATCACATTGCGCAAAATGGCCCGCTGATGGACGATCTCCGCGTAGTACATGGCATTAGCGGCGGTCGGTACGGATGCGACAAGGCTGTGCAGATAGTCCGCGCCGCCGACCTTGTCGAGGTTGCCATCCGCCAACAGCTGGTTGGCCACGAGCACCACGTCCACCGGCTGACTGGCGGAAAACAGATCGATGATCGCGTTATAGATCGTCTGATGCTTGGGCTGGTAGAAATCGGTGACGTCAATGGTCTGCGAGACCTCGCCGATGGCATCCTTACTCATCAGCATGCCGCCGAGCACGGCCATTTCCGCGTCGTCATCAT
>OLSA01003286.1_pt1 | contig 11345 bp, 4 predicted proteins | sample 1672731 | NCBI WGS metagenome assembly OLSA01 (sample SAMEA3136718, study PRJEB25190) | human gut metagenome | biome: human gut; feature: human-associated habitat; material: faeces | place: Austria | collected 2013
AAAATAACATTGTAATCAACAGGCAAGACTTCAAAAACACCAGTATCTACAGCTCTGGAAATTTTATCAGTTCCTTTATAAGTTGCAGAATATGTGTATTTACCAACTGAAGGTTTTTCAATGCTTCTTACACCAATTCCGTCAACTACAACGATTTTATAAAATTTAGTGTTAATTTCCAAAGTTACATTGCCTGTAATCAGCTGACCGTCCTGAGTTTTAAGAATTGCAGTAACTACCATGTCATCTTCATACACTTCAACATTTACCTTCAAAACACTTACAGTTTGATTCAATGAAATAACTGTTGTTGTATTTGAGCTTAAATAATTGTTGTCTCCATTGTAATAGGCGTTTATAGTGTATGACCCGCTTGTTAATGGTGAAATTAACCATGATGCATTTCCATTGCTGATAGTTTTATTTCTAGGTGAATATAATCCTAAAATTCTGAAAGTAACATTTCCTGTAGCATCATCATTTACTATTGCCCATATTCTAACATTTTGACCTTCTACGATTTCTGAAGTTGTAATACTTATATTTGAAGGAGCTTTAGCTATTTTAAACTCTTTGCTGTCAGAAGAGCCCTGGTAAATATTGTTTCCATTATAGGTTGCTTTAACAGTTTTATCTCCTGCATTGACTTTATTAAATGTAACTTTAGCTACTCCATTTACTATTTCAACAGTTTTTGAGTCGCTGTCAATAGTAAAAGTGACGTTTCCATCTACACCTCTTGTAATATTGGCGGTTATAGTAATAGATTCTCCATAAATGCCATCTTTAATGCTGTTTATTGTAATTGAAGACAATGAGTTTTTAATATTAAATTCGACTTCTTTTGTATTATTGATGTAGTTGGAATCTCCAGAGTAAATTACTTTTAATGAATGTTTTCCTAAACCTAAATTAGCTATTTCAACATTTGCAGCTCCATTTTTCAATGTTTTATTGTAAGTTTTGCCGTCAACAATAAAGGTTATGTTTCCTGTAGCATTGGCAGGAAGATTAGCAGTAATTACTTCAGTTTCTCCGGCTAAAATATCTTTAATGTCAATATTTAAATCAGCTGGTTTAACAATAATTTTGTTTTCAACTGTAAATCCATTGAATGTTGCTTTAAGGATATATTCTCCAGCTTTTAAATTTAAATTAAGATAACCTAAACCTTTAGAATTAGTCATGACAGTGTAATTTTTGTTATCTATGTTTATTTCAACTTTTGCGTAAACATAAGGCGTTCCATCAGTATCAGTTAAATTAAAGTGATATAATGAGTTATCCTGCTCTTTAATTGTTAAATTCTCGCCAGATAATATAAAATCAATACTTGTTATATTTAGTGTGGTATTCCAGCTTGCAGATTCAAACTGCTTATCTCCAAGATATAAAACATAAATGTAATTGCTTCCTTTGGTGAAATTAACATTAAATACAGCTGTTCCGTTTGTGAGATTTAATTTATAGAATTCATTATTAATATAAGCTCCGATTTCTCCAGTACATGTGTTGGGATTGGTTTTTACAGTTATAATTCCAGTTAAATCATCATTATATGTAATATTTACAGTCAAATTACATGAATCTCTTAGAACTTTAAATGTTGTTGTTGCATTTGATGGAGCATATTTGGAATCTCCAGGATAATAAACAGTTACATTATAACTTCCGCTAGTTAAATTGTGCATTGTAATGTTTGTTACTTCTGATTTTAAAAATATTGTAGTATTTACGCCATTTACACAGAGTATAGCTTCACCACGAAGATTGTCTGGATTTACAGTTATTGTAGCTGTTGCATCTTCTCCAGATTTGACATCATCTACATTTATTGTTAAATTGGTGTCAAATTTACTTACTTTAAAAATTGTACTTGCATTACTGCTTTCATAATATTTTGAATCCCATAAAACAACTGTAAGGTTATATTCTCCAACAGCAAAGTTTTTAAGTGGAATTGTGGTTTTTCCGGCATAAATGTAAATTATTTGTTTAAGTTCTCCATTGATGTATAGGTAACCTTGTGTTTGGGAGCCTTTAGGTTCAAGATTTATAATTAGTTCTCCCTTTTGTCCGATTTTAACTTCAGGCGCAGTAATATTTAATGTAGTCGGATGTTTATTTACAGTATAATTGCAGTAATAGAAGACTTTAGCATAATCTGAGTCGCCTTCATAAACTATTTTAACACTGTAATTTCCAGGTGTTAAATCAGAAACTGTTAAATTAGTTGACCCATTTACTAGATTTATGGAATATTTTTTATCGTTAATAATGACTGTTACCTTTCCAGTTGGGATGTGTGTGTAGTTTCCGTTTACATTAATTTTAAATATTGCATCTTCCCCGTAGATAATGTTGTTATTTAAATCTACATCTATTTTTGAAGTTTCTTTGCCAACATCAAGAATTATTTCTTCTGTGTGTCCTCCTAAATTAGCATAAACTTTGTATTGGCCTTTTTGGGAGGTGTAATTGTAGTCTAATGAGGCTGTTCCATTTATTAGAGGTTTAGTTATATTTACTTCTTTTCCATCAATTATAGTTGTAAATGTAACATTCATTTCAGGAAGTAAGTTATAATCTGTAAATAGTTTTCCATTAGCTAGTTTTAAATCTACTTTAAGTTGAATAGTATCTCCAATTTGTAAAGATCCATATTCAGGTTTAAATGTGAATATAAAATAATTATCTATTTCAGAGTTTGAATCTTTTGGATAAGGATTAGCATTTGTACAAAAATAGTTGTAATCCATATTTATAGTGCCTTCATTAAATAGGAATGCATATGGATCTGTTGGGGTAATGTAATAAACAGGTGTTTTTACAGTTAAATGTTTTGTATTTATGAATATATTGTAAAATGCATTTAAAGTACCTTTATTATAAATGTTAAATGCTCCTGAAAGATAATAGAAATCGTTGTCTCCATTAATGTTGTTGTCAAAGATAGCTTTGTTAATTGTTAAAATACCTGAATTTTCTATTGCACCATAAAAAACTTTATTTGCATAGTTTTTTATTGAGTAAATTTTATTGTTTTTTATTATAGAATTGGTTATTAATAAGTTACCTGTTTCATCGTTGTGTATTGCTTTATATCCAGTTATATTGGAGATTATAGTTTTGTTTAAGGTCATATTTCCAGTATTTTCAATTGCAGATCCGTAGATCTTAGTATTGCCTATTGATGTTTTACTTATTGATGAATTTAAAAGATACATGTTTCCGGCATTATATATGCCTCCACCTGCAGTATATGTTATGGCACCACTTTGTGTTGCTTCGGAAGTTGTTATCATAATATTTGTGGCATTTAAATCTCCTATATTATATATTCCTCCTCCATTGTTTCTTGTTTTTGAGTTACTAATGTTTGTATTTATTATAATTAATTTTTCAGTATTTAATATGGAGCCACCATTTCCAATTGAAGTCATATTATTAAAATTTGAATTTTCAATAGTTCCAATTCCTGAGTTATATATTGCCCCCCCAGTTTTTGTTTTTACATTGTTAAATGATGTATTTTTAATTTTAAAGTTTCCAATATTATATATAATTCCTTTATCACTTCCAAACCATCCAAAAGATCCAAAATAATCTGTAGGTGCAATATAAGAACCAAAATAATCCTGATTATTAGTGATATCCATGATATTTCTGAAACTTGAATTTTCAATTGTCATTATATTTGAATTATGAATTATTGATCCATCTACACTTTTTATAGCTTTTTCCCTATATGACTGATATATATAATTATTTAATGTTTGATAAGTGGTATCATTGATTATTTGATTTATTTGAAGTTTTGTTTTATTTTCAAAAGAAGTATTAGTAATATTTATTTTTCCATTGTTTTTAATAGCTCTAAATTCAATATTTGTAAATTTTGAGTCGGCCATGGACAGTATACCATTTTCAGTGTTATAAATTATTCCTATCCAAGTTATATTCTTATTTTTTACTATTATTTGATTTGGAAGGTAAATATTATTAAATTTACAATTTGTTATATTTAATGTTCCAGCATTATAAATTAACCCATTATTTGTATTTTTGTTTAAATTAGTTACTTTGGGGTGTTGGTAGATAGAATCAGTGTTAAATAATGTATTAGTTAAATTTAGCATCCCAGTATTATTGATTGCTCTTCCAAGGATATTTTTAAATGTACAATTTATTAAATTAACTTTTCCTTCAGTATTTATACTGTAACCTGTGGTATTTGTGATTGTTAAATTTACGAAAGTAACTTCTGCATTATTTGTTATATTAAAGAGGCTTTCTTTTTCAAATCCATTAAAAGTAACATTATTTCCAATTATTGTAACGGATTTATTTATTATAATACTTTCATTGGTATCATGGATTATGTTAAAATTAGATAAGTGTATTGTTCCTTTATTTTCAACTAACTCTAATGCCTTTTTAATAGAATTTATGGAATTTGTCCAGTTAATATTAGATATGATGTTATTGTCTATAATTATGTTGTTATTTGTTAAATTTATTAATTGTAAATTGTTTAATTTTTCAAAAACAAGGGTATTGGAATATATTCCAAATGCATACACTTTTAAAATACTTTTATCTTGCACATGGTATGGAAAAGTTATATCGAATGTGTAATTTCCAGGTGTGGTATAATGTTGGTAAGGAGGTAGGTTTAATTCGCTTAGGTTTTTTTGTTTTATTATGGTGTCATTTTCATAAATTATTAAAGAAGTTTTGTTAAATTCGTTTTCTCCCATTGTAAATTTACCTGTTACATGAATATTTACAGTTATATTTCCAGTTTTGTTAAAATCATTTGTGTTATTGACTGTTATTGTAAGTTCAATAGAAGAATATCTTGGACCGATAAATATATTGTCTCCAACTTTATTTTCGGGTTTGATTTTAAAAACTGTATTTTCTGAATTATAATCATTTTTAACAATATTTGTGCGATTCTGATTTGATTCATCAATATCTGTCGAACTGTCATCTTCATAAATTTTAACATTGTTGATGTTAGGTTGATTTAAAGTGGCAGTTGAATTATCTTCAGCATTAACTGTGGTTAATGCTATAAAAAATAATCCTAGAATCAATAATATTAAAATTATTTTTTTTCTATTTTTCACATAATTCCTCTCCTTATTGTTTATATTAAATTATTAACAACTTATAGTATAAATTTTATTTGATTTATAATCAGGACATATTGTTCTATAAATTTTATGAGGTTGTTTATTTTTTTTTTAAATTATTAAATATATAATGGCAACGCACTATACCTGCGCGTTACGCATTTTCTCTTATTCTTCCTCAGCTTCCGGCTTTTCAGCTTTCTGCACAGGAGCGGCAGGTTTCGGTGCTGCTGGCTTTTTAGCTGCCTCTTTCTTTTTCGGAGAAAGTTGTATAGTCATACGCTTTCCCTCAAGTATAGGCATCTGATCTACTTTCGCGTAATCTTCAAGGTCGTTGGCAAAACGAAGCAAAAGAACTTCACCTTGCTCCTTAAAAAGGATGGAACGTCCCTTAAAGAACACATAGGCCTTCACCTTATCTCCATCTTCCAAAAAGCCCTTAGCATGCTTCAACTTGAAGTTGTAATCATGATCGTCTGTCTGAGGTCCGAAACGGATCTCTTTTACATTGACCTTAACCTGCTTCGCTTTTTGTTCCTTCTGGCGTTTCTTTAATTGATAAAGAAATTTAGAGTAATCAATAATACGACAAACAGGAGGTTGAGCATTGGGGGAAATTTCAACTAGATCCAGCTCTTTCTCTTCAGCCATTTTCAAGGCCTGAAAGATAGGATATACTTTCGGTTCAATCTCGTCGCCCACGATGCGGACTTCTTTGGCACGAATCTGTTCATTGATTCTATATTGCCCTTTTAAAGTGTCATTCTTCATTAAAAACGTTTACTTCCTAGTTTGATTTTTTTATTGTTCTACTAAATATTTATCATGAAACGGCTGCAAAGTTACCATTTATTTATCATATTCTGAACTTCTTCGTTCAAAATTTTAGCAAATTCTTCAAATTTCATAGTGCCTTTATCGCCTTCCCCTTGCTTGCGGACAGAAACTTCTCTGTTTTCTGCTTCTTTTTCACCCACAATCAGCATGTAAGGAATACGCTTCAATTCATTATCACGAATCTTGCGTCCTATCTTCTCATTGCGTTCATCCACAATTGCACGGATATCATATTGCTTCAGGAACTTTTTCACTTCCTGTGCATAATCATTAAACTTCTCACTGATAGGCAAAATAGCCACCTGCTCAGGTGTCAGCCACAATGGGAACTTACCTGCCGTATGCTCGATAAGCACAGCTACGAAACGCTCCATTGAACCGAATGGTGCACGGTGTATCATCACCGGACGATGTTTTTGGTTATCAGCACCGGTATATTCCAGATCAAATCGTTCCGGCAAGTTATAATCCACCTGAATGGTACCCAACTGCCAACGGCGACCGATAGCATCTTTTACCATGAAGTCCAGCTTAGGTCCATAGAATGCGGCTTCACCATATTCTATCTTTGCAGTCAATCCCTTTTCCTCACAAGCTTCAATAATAGCCTGTTCAGCCTTTTCCCAATTCTCGTCACTACCGATATATTTTTCACGGTTCACTTTGTCACGCAAAGAAATCTGAGCTTCTACGTTTTCAAAGTTCATGGACTTGAACACAATATTGATGATGTCCATCACGCGGAGGAATTCTTCCTTCACCTGGTCGGGGCGGCAGAACAAGTGAGCATCATCTTGTGTAAAGCTGCGCACACGAGTCAACCCGTGCAACTCGCCGCTCTGTTCGTAACGGCATACGGTTCCGAATTCTGCAATACGCAAAGGCAAGTCCTTATAAGAACGCGGGGAGTTCTTGTATATCATACAGTGATGAGGACAGTTCATCGGTTTCAAGAAGTATTCTTCTCCTTCTTCCGGTGTATGGATAGGCTGGAATGAATCTTTACCATACTTGGCATAGTGACCGGAAGTGATATACAGATTCTTGTTTCCGATAGGCGGACACATTACTTCCTGATAGTCGTAACGAGCCTGGATACGGCGCAAGAAATCCTGCAAACGGATGCGCAGTGCAGTACCTTTCGGCAACCACATGGGAAGTCCCTTACCTACCATATCCGTAAACATGAACAAATCCATTTCTTTACCTATCTTGCGATGGTCGCGTTTTTTGGCTTCTTCCAACATTGCCAGATATTCGTCCAGCATCTTTTTCTTTGGGAAAGTAATACCATAAATACGCGTCATTTGTTTGCGGTCTTCCTGCCCTCTCCAATAAGCACCGGCTACCGAAAGCAACTTAATAGCTTTGATAGGTGCAGTAGACACCAAGTGAGGACCACGGCAAAGGTCAGTAAACGCACCTTGTGTATAAGTAGTAATGTGACCATCTTCCAGTTCGGAAATCAATTCACATTTATAAGTCTCACCTCTTTCTCCAAATTTCTTCAAAGCGTCTTCTTTGGCAATACTTTCACGCACCAAAGTCTCTTTCTTTGCTGCCAGTTCAGCCATCTTCGCTTCGATAACGGGCAAATCCGAGTCCTTAATGGTAGCTTCTCCCGAATCTACATCATAATAGAAACCATTTTCGATAGCCGGACCGATACCAAACTGAATACCCGGATAAAGTTCTTGCAATGCTTCTGCCAGCAAGTGAGCACTTGTATGCCAAAAAGCATGTTTACCTTGTTCATCTTCCCATTTATAAAGAACAAAGTTTGCATCTTCATTGATAGGACGTGACAAGTCAATAGTCTCGCCATTCACACCGCAAGCCAAAACATCTTGCGCCAGGCGTGAACTGATACTTTCTGCAATCTGCAGACCTGTTACTCCTTCGTTGTATTCACGAACAGAGCCGTCGGGGAATGTTATCTTTATCATAATTATTACGTTTAATTCTTCCTTGAGGATGCAAAAATAACGAATTCTTTTTGACTACCTCTCTTTTTTGCAAAAAAATGTTATTCTTTTCTCTCTGTGAAACGTTTAATAATATTGTACGCAGAGAATAAGCCTAACTCACCGGCTTTACTCAAATCTTGAATTCCTTGACGGTTATTACCCAAATAGATATGGGTTAATCCGCGATTATAATATGCTTCGGCAAATTTGGAATCCAGTTCTATCGCCTTGTCATAATCGACAATGGCAGCACGGTAATCTTTCAGTGACGAAAGCACATTGCCTCTGTTATAGTAAGCGTAGACAAAATCGGGAGCCAACTCTATCACTTTATCCAAATCGCGTTTCACCATTTCATAATCACCGGTCTTGGTCTTCTGTTCTTCCGCATTTTTGTCATTGTATTCTTTCGCCACCTTTTGATACTCCAGCTGTTTGAAACGAATCAAAGCACGGTTGAAGTAAGCCGGGAAGAATTTGCTTTCGCACATAACAGCCTGATTCAAATCCTCGATGGCATTGTCAAAGTCTTGCACAAGATAGAAGTCCAAAGAACGTGCAAAGCGCTTCGTCACATCATTCGGACTGGCTACAATAGCAGCCGACTGCTCGTCGATGGATGCAAAATGTTTTTTCACTTGTTCTTCCGTCAATGGTGCTTCCTCATTCGTGATAAGCAAACGTTCAGGCAATACCTTGTTTGAGTTCAGCTCTTCTATATATTTATGATAGTTAACCTGACGCTTCACATCATTATGTTTTTCATAATAAGTAAGCACGAACATAGGTTGCGGAACAATGGTCACGTTCTTATCCTGTACACGTCCGCGATATTCACTTTTATACTTTTCTTCACCTTCTTCGTTATCGGCAACTACAATCTTTCGATAATTGTTCATATTTTTATCAGACTTCTTGCGTGTACGGTTTCCGCTCTCCGAATTATCCGCTGTCTGATTATTCTGACTTACACCGTTTTGTTTATCCAACTGAGCTTTGAGAACTTTAAACTCATCGGCATCAGCTCCTTTTATATCTCCCACCTTCTTGCGCGCCTGAGCTCTATACTGATAACCAATCACAAAGTTAGGATATTCATTTATCACCGTAGAATAATCCTTAATCGCCCCTTTATAATCCCCCGTCTGGTCACGAAGCAAACCGCGATTGAAGATAGCCATCATATTGTCAGGTTCCATATTGATAACAAAATCAAAGTCCTCGATGGCACGATTGTCATCACCTACCTGGGCACGTAGCAAGCCTCGGTTATAATGACCGATAAAGTTATTCGGATCTATTTCAAGAGCAATATCGTAATCACTCATTGCGCCCCTCAGGTTTTTCTGATGATAACGCGCCAAAGCACGATTGATATATACACCTGCATTACGTGTCGAAAGATGAATAGCATGGTCAAAATCGGCTTCGGCATCTTTATATTTCTGTTGCTGAAGTCTGAGAATCGCACGGCTCGCCCATGTATCCGGATCATAACGGTCTATCTCGATGACATGCCCGAAATCCTTCTCGGCAGCAATCGTATCTTTTTGTTTCAAATCGACTTCCCCACGCATCAAATATGCCTTTGTGTAACGCGGAGAGATGGTGATTAATCGATCCAAGTCATTCTTTGCGCCCGAGTAATCTCCCTGCTTTATCTTACACAAAGCCATATTGTGCCATGCACCTATATTTTCGGGATCAAACTCCAGTGCTTTCATATAATCTTCAATGGCACCGGCATAGTTATCCTGACGGATACGTGCCAATCCCCGCACCTGATAAGCGCTGACTACAAACGGATTCCGTTCTATAGCTTCCGAGCAATCGCTTTCCGCACCTTGAAAGTCATCAAGGTTTATCTTAGCCAGCCCCCGATAAAAGTAAGGATCGGCCAAGTAAGGTTTCGCATTGACTACCTGATTAAAATACTGAATGGAAAGGACATAATCCTCAAAATAGAGAGCATTGCGTCCAATTGCCATTACACGGTCCGTATTAATCTGCGCAAAAAGCGAAATCGTAAATATCTGTAATATCAAAAAGAGTGTTGCCTTCTTCATCCTATTAAAAATGATTGAGAGGCAAAAATAAGTAAATTATCTTACTTAGACTCTATTTTTACCATTAAATGATTCTTCGTTATCTTATCGCCCTCTTTTACATTGAGCTCGACAACGACTCCCGATATGGGAGCGACCACCCGGTTCTGCATTTTCATCGCCTCATGGATTAGCAGAAGTTGCCCGGCCTCCACAGCCTGTCCTTCTTCTACCATAATCTTGATAATCGTTCCGGGAAGATGAGAAACCACGTCACCAGCCGACGGCTTATGCCACATCGGTCGGCTCTTATACTTCGCTGTCAGCAACGTCTTATATTTACGTGCCGTCACCACAAAGTCTACATATTCTTCTTGCTGGTGTTTCTTTTCCATACTCTCATCAATTTAGAACGGAGGCAAACCGTGCTTCTTGGCCGGTCTGTATTCCTCTTTTAGAATGGAAAGCTTCAGTGCGTGTAGCAATAATGAACGGGTTTCTTTCGGTTCGATCACAGAGTCGATAAATCCCTTGGAAGCCGCCACGTACGGGTTCGCGAATTTCTCGATATATTCTTTCACCTTCTCCTGACGCATAGCGTTCTGATCTTCCGCCTCCATGATCTCCTTGCGGAATATGATGTTAGCTGCGCCTTCCGGACCCATAACAGCGATCTCCGCGCTCGGCCAAGCGAACATGAAGTCAGCGCCCAAGTGACGGGAGTTCATAGCTATATAACCTCCACCGTACGCCTTGCGCAAGATAACCGTGATCTTAGGAACAGTAGCTTCCGAATACGCATACAGAACCTTAGCCCCATGACGAATCACACCCGCATGCTCTTGATCTACGCCCGGCAGATAACCCGGCATATCCTCCAACGTGATGATAGGAATATTGAATGAGTCGCAGAAACGGATGAAACGAGCGGCCTTGTCAGCGCTATCACAATCAAGCACGCCAGCCAGAACCATCGGTTGATTGGCAACGAAACCTACCGTTTCTCCTGCCATACGGCCAAAACCGATCACAATATTAGCGGCCCACAACTCTTGAATCTCCAAGAAGTCCGAGTCATCGACGATACATCTGATAACGTCTCGCACATCATACGGTTGTTTCGGGTCCGCCGGAACTACTTGCTCGATATTCAGCATAGCGGACGGCTCTTTCGGCTCAACCACTTTCGCACGCTCCTGATTATTCCAAGGGATGAAGCTAACCAAACGTTTCACCTGATCGAAACATTCTTGCTCGCTCAAGGCATAGAAATGAGCGTTACCTGTAGTCTCCGCATGAACACGTGCGCCACCAAGGTCTTCCATAGAGATATCCTCACCCAGCACGGTCTTGAT
>OLSA01003287.1_pt1 | contig 11345 bp, 8 predicted proteins | sample 1672731 | NCBI WGS metagenome assembly OLSA01 (sample SAMEA3136718, study PRJEB25190) | human gut metagenome | biome: human gut; feature: human-associated habitat; material: faeces | place: Austria | collected 2013
AAATACCGACCTCCAATCGTTAGATTTTTAGGTCTAACTTTTGGGGGTCGGTACACACCAAGTGATGCGCCTCTTACTTCTACTTTATTAATTGGTTATATATGTCTCTTTTGGAAACTCCTCTGTCTTTTGCAACAAGTTTCATGGCTGACTTTTTGTCGTTCCCCTGACTTATATAGTATTCCATATGTTCTTCTATTGTCATTGATTCCCATTTTTGTTTGTTTTCTTCCTGTATTTCTTCCTGAGATTTTCCCTCTATCACAAGAACATACTCTCCTCTAGGTTCTTTTTCATTGTATTTCTCTATTGCCTGGTCTATTGTTGTTTTGTCAGCTTCCTCATATTTCTTGGTTAACTCTCTACATAATGTAAGTTGTCTGTTTCCAAGTGTTTCCCTTAATTCTTTTAAGGTTCTTGCTAACCTGTGAGGTGCCTCATATATTATAATTGTTCTTGTTTCATTTTTTAATTCTTCAAGAACTGCTACTTTTTCTTTTTTATCTTTTGGTAAAAAAGCTTCAAAACAAAATCTTCTTGTTTTCTGACCTGACATTGTAAGTGCTGTAATACATGCCGCAGGGCCTGGCAATGATGTTACCTGTATGCCTGCTTCAAAGCACTGTCTCACAACTTCTTCCCCCGGATCAGATATTCCCGGCGTTCCCGCATCAGTTATAATGGCAATGTTTTTGCCTTCCTTCATCATTTCAACCAACTGTTTTGCCTTATCATATTTGTTAAACTCATGATAGCTTGTCATTGGTGTTTTTATATCAAAATGATTAAGCAATTTTATGCTGTTTCTTGTATCTTCTGCCCCAATCAAATCTACTTCATTTAAAGTTCTTACAACTCTATATGTAATATCTTCAAGATTTCCTATTGGTGTGGCGCATAAATATAATTTTCCTGCCATTTCTACCTCTATTCTGCAAAATGCTAAAATCCATATATTCTGTGTATTTCCTTAGTATAAACTCCCGGTTCATCGTACACAATAAGTGGCGGTTCCACTACCATCATTGACTTTCCGCCTCTTACCCCTTCTATTAGAAGCATGTTTGCATCTCTGTCCGCAAAAGGATGTATCATTCTAAGTCTTTTAGGCTCAATTCTATATTCCTTCATAAGACTAATAATTTCAGCCAACCTTCTAGGTCTGTGAACCATATAAAATCTTCCCTTAGGCTTTAGTAACTTAGCTGACTCTCTTATTACATCTTCAAGATTGCATTTAATTTCATGCCTTGCAATTGCCTTAGGCTCATCGGGATTTTTTACACCATGATTTTCAGTCATATATGGTGGATTAGTTGTTACAACATTAAAACTTGCTGCCCCAAAAATCTTAGAAGCTTCTTTTATATCTCCGTCAACTATTTTAATTCTGTCCTGAAGGTTGTTAAGCATAACGCTTCTTCTTGCCATTTCAGCACTTTCAGGCTGAATTTCCAATGCTTCAAAGTCCTGTCCTTCTGTTTTTGCTTCAAGTAATATTGGAATAATTCCAGTACCTGTTCCAAGATCTAAAGCTCTTTCACCTTTTCCTACCTTAGCAAAACCTGTTAACAGAACGGCATCCATTCCAAAACAGAATCTCTCTCTGTTCTGAATTATTTTATATCCATTTCTCTCCAAATCTACAATTTGTTCACCTGATTGCAACTTTACTTCCAATTATAATCTCTGCCTTTACAATTAATCTAATTTGGACTCTTCCTTATCTTCAAGTCCCTTTAATGCCTTTAATTCCTCTGAAGCAAGATTAAACTTCTTCTTCTTTGGCTTAAACTTTAACTCGTCAATGGCATATTCTTTAATTTCTCTTTCGTCATCAACTTCAACTACTATTTTAACCTTCTGTCTAAGAACATTTACGCTTACAACTTCACCCTTAAAGCCATCAAAAGTCTTAACTTTTTCTCCAATGTCAGGTAAATTAGAATTTAATTCCTCGTATGCTTCCTGCTCATTCTTAAGACAACACATTAATCTTCCACAAATACCTGAAATCTTTGTTGGATTAAGTGAAAGACTCTGTTCCTTTGCCATCTTAATTGACACAGGAATAAATTCTGACAAATAAGTATTACAGCAAAGTGGTCTGCCACAAATGCCTATTCCTCCAAGCATTTTTGTTTCATCTCTAACGCCAACCTGTCTAAGTTCAATTCTTGTCTTAAATACTGAAGCCAAATCCTTTACAAGTTCTCTAAAGTCAATTCGTCCATCTGCCGTAAAATAAAATAAAACTTTATTATTATCAAAAGTATATTCTGTTTCAATAAGTTTCATTTCCAAACCATGTTTTGCAATTTTTTCTTTGCAGATTTTAAATGCTTTCTTTTCTTTCTCATTATTTTCAATTGCTTTTTTATCATCTTCTTCAGTTGCAATACGTATAACGGACTTTAATGGCATAATAACCTTATCATCCGCTACTTCTCTTATTCCCTGAACAACTGAACCATATTCAATTCCCCTTGCAGTTTCAACTATAACATGGTCTCCTACCTTTACCTGAAAATCTGCGGGGCTAAAATTGTATATCTTTCCTGCCTGTCTAAATCTAACGCCTATAACTTTAATCATTTCTGTCTCCTTGTTCTAACTGTTATCCAATCTATGTTTATTTTCCTGAAGTTTTTTCCTTAATGGAAAGTAATAATATTTCTATAGTGGAATCAAAATTAACATTTGACTTAATTCTGCTTTCTGCCAGATCTATTGCCTTAAGAATGTCATTAATATCATCAAATGAATATGTCTGACTCATTTTTTCTATTGTCATATACTCATCCTGAAAAATAATCTGGTCTTCTTCCTTAGTTGCCTTATAGACAAGTATATCCCTAAACCAAATTCGCATTAAGCTAAAGTATTCATCAATCTGCTTTTTAAAAGTTCCTGTTTTCTTAATTGCCTCCCCAATAATATCCATTCCGCCTTTTTCCAAAGACATAAACATTCCAACAACATACTGTTTTAATTCTTTAAATTCTTCAGATGTTGCAAGTTTAATCGCCTTGCCCGGATTTCCATTAGAAAATGTTGCTGCAACTCTTGCTTCATAATCCCCTACACCATACTGTGATGTTAATTGATTCTTTATTATATCTTCCTTTACAGGTCTGATATTTAACATAACACAACGCGATAAAATAGTTTGAAGAAAAGTATCCGCATTTGTAGTTAACAAGATTATAATGGCATATTCAGGTGGTTCTTCAATTGTTTTTAACAATGCATTCTGTGCCTGCACTGTCATCTTTTCACTTTCCGGAACAATATATATCTTATATGGACTGCTATATGGCTTAATGTCAATATCATCATTTATCTGCTCTCTTATTTCATCAACACCAATACCTGATTTTTCGTAGGTAATATACTTAATATCCGGCTGGTTTTTTGAATCCGTCTGCTTACATGACTTGCACTGCCCGCATGCTGTTCCCGGAACGGTAATTCTTTCACCATCTTCATTAATGGCTTTATTAGAATTGTTTCTCTCACACTGCAAAGCCTTGGCAAAATGAATTGCAAGATTCATCTTTCCCGATCCTTCTTCCCCATTTATAATGTAGGCGTGAGAAATTTTTCCCATTCTAATAGCATTTTCAAAATGTCTTAATATATGATTTTGTCCCAGAATTCTTTCTGATTCCATCTTCACTCCTAAAAATTAATCTATGGTCATACTAATTTATAATAACATAAATAAATAAAAAAGGCTATGCTTTAGCCATTTCCAGATAAAACATAACCTTAAAAATAATATAATACTTATTTATTTTATTCTTACTTTATTTTTTTTACTATTTCCTGCTCTATTTCTTTTATACACTGATTTAAGTTATTGTTCTCAAACCTTTTCTTTATACCGGCTTTCTCTATTTTTTCTTCTGAGAAATCTTCCTCATCAGCCAGAAATCTTCTGCATAACTCCTTGTACTTTGGCTCACTTTGATTTCTTTCCCTGTTAACAGCCCTTGCCAATCTTTCACTGTTTCAACCTGTATATATAACGGCACCACAACATCTTCACCATAAAAATCAATCATCTGCTCATATGATTCCAAAGTACCAATATACAAATAATCTCCGTTATTTAAATCTATCTGGCCGTCATCAACTGTAAAATAACTCCATATTCCATACACAGTATTATAATCTCTGCACTCAATAACCTTTTTAGCCTTTTTCAATTCTTCAAGCTTATTTTGGTCAACAAAAAAATATTCCACCCCATCTTTTTCATTAACCCTCATAGGCCTTGTTGTATAACCTACAACAGTTTTTAAATTTAATTGTTTATTTTCTTTTAAGCTTTGGAAAATAGTATCTTTTCCGCTGCAGCTTTTTCCTAACACAAAAAATATCTTTGACATTATTCCTCCAATTTATTTTACAACTTCAATAGTTTTATTTGAATTATCTTTTAAACCGCTAATATTCATATTTGCTTCCAAATACACTTTAATCTGTTCCAATAATTCTTCTGTAATCACTTCACCAGGAACAACCAATGGGATTCCCGGCGGATAAAGAAAAACAAATTCACCTGAAATGCAATCCTTTGAATCAAACAGATTAACTGTATTTTTTTCTTTCAAATCTGTTTCGTATATTGAATACATTCTTTTATTTTTCAGTAACTCTACAGAAATATTTTCATTCTGCTTTTCTTCCAAGGACTTATCTATTTCCTTTAAAGCCTCTGCCAATCTTTCAAGTTCTTTATAATCATCGCATATAGTAGTTATCCCAAGCACATACTTTAGTGAATCCATTTCAACTTCAATATTATACTTGTATCTGAGAATATCCCCTAACTGCTTACCTGTTATTCCACTATTATTTACATTAATAATAAGCTTCGTTACATCTACATCAAAAACATTATTTTGATTTTTTAATTCTTCACATGGTATTGAAATATACTTACACTTATTAACATTTTTTCTGATTTTGTTAATAACATTCAACAATTCATCATATCTTTGTTGACCATTTTTCTGAATCTCCCTAATACACTTGTCAATGCTACACATTAGCACATATGAAGGACTACTTGTTTCATATATAGACAACATTTCCTGCACTTTTCCTGCATCAATTCTATCGCCCTTTAAATGAAGCAAAGCTGTCTGTGTCATTGCCGGCAAAGTCTTATGTGTGCTTTCGATAACTAAATCAGCTCCCAACTTATAAGCCGGAACCGGAAGTTTCTCACTTATTCCAAAATGGGCTCCGTGGGCTTCATCCACAATTAAGACTGTATTATATTTATGGACTACTCTTGCAATTTCCTCTATATCAGATACGATTCCATCATAAGTAGGGGATGTAAGAACAACCGCCTTTACATCTCTATTTTTTTTCAAAATATTTTCTATTTCGCCTTTATTATAACCACCATTTATTCCGTACTTAGCTATATAAGACGGATATACATATTCCACGTCTAAATTACGTAACTTGGCACAATTATAAACTGCCTTGTGACAATTTCTTCCTATGATAATTTTATCTCCTATATTAGTAACTGCACTAATAGCAGCTAAAATTCCACATGAACTTCCATTTACCAAAAACCAAGTTCTGTCCGTCTCAAAAAAATCGGATGCATTTTTCATTGCATCCAATATTATCCCTTTAGGATTGTGTAAATTATCAAATCCATCTATTTCCGTAATATCCACTTTATATGGATCAATTCCATCAAAAAGCCTTTCATTTCTTTTATGCCCCGGCATATGTAATGGATATCTTCCATTTTTACTATATTCAATTAATTCATTGTAAAAACTCTTCTTCTGACAATTGTAGTCTTCATTATTATCTTTATAATTATTTCTACTATTATCTTTATAATTATTTCTACTATTATTGTTATAATTTTTATAACTATCCATTACATACTCCCACTAACTATTCGCCAAAGTTAAAAAATGAAATCTGCTTATTTGTATAGTCTCCTCTATTAAATCCTTCAAGAAATACCTCAAGTGAAACAAATTTTTTAATTCCCTTATCACTTATAAAAGGAATGTCTATATTAAATATTACATTATTTTTTGTTTCATTATCTTCTCGATTCATAAGCTTCTCAACAACAGTAATTGGAACAGAAAACTCTGCGGTGCATTCCATAAAATTAAGTTCAAAATTAGCTTCAAACTGATTTTCACTTCTATATACACTGTCAATATAAGCTCTATTTATCTCAGATTTGGTAGCTTCCTCTATTACCGGTTTAGTCCACCCATTCTTTCCTAAAATCATTACAGGATAAACATCATTAATAATTCCTATTGCACCTTCAGGAATTATATTCTCCTCGTCTACCTCACGCTCGTAACCCTCCAACAATTCCTGCTTTGTTATGTTATTAATTATATTCTCGCTTAAACCTGACACAAAAGAATCTATCTTTTTCAAAATAGGCTGCATCACTCCTATTCTCTCCAAAGATACCATAAAAATATTGTGCGCCCAGGCATACTCCTGCGCCTCTCTTGAAAAAGCAGTGGCGCTAAAATAACAACCGGTGTAATTATATCTATCGCATATATTTCCCATATCTCCCTGTATTGCGTAGTTAGTTTCAGAAATATCTGCAATAATTCCTCCAAAATCGCGTACATGCATTAACTCAACCTTATTTTTTGCATAATACTTATACTGAAATATTATTCTTAAAGGAAATATAAAAGCTGTTGGAAGATTTAACTTTCCATAAGAATTAATACCATGGGAACTACTTCTCCCCGGTATATTCTGCTCTACAATATTAATATAATTGCTGTCCTGTAATAATTTTTTAACCTTTTCTTCGAATATTATTTCTCTTGCCTGATGCTCTTTCATTTAATTTATCCTCTTGTAATATTGTTTTAATTATTTTAGTTTTAATTATTTCTATGTGTGCTAGTGCTATAAATTTGTTTTGTAGTTAATTCTATTTATTCCACCACTCACTGGGTGACATACATATATTTATATTACTATTTTTTATATTAGTAAGCAATTATTTATGGCAAAAAAAAACTAATGGAAAATCCATTAGTAAATAAAAATAATGCCCAGTTCCGGAATCGAACCAGAGACACGAGGATTTTCAGTCCTCTGCTCTACCAACTGAGCTAACTAGGCACATAGTTGCGGGAATAGGATTTGAACCTATGACCTCCGGGTTATGAGCCCGGCGAGCTTCCAGACTGCTCCACCCCGCGATATTTAATTAAAAAGTAATGGGCAGAGAAGGATTCGAACCTTCGAAGGCAGTGCCAGCAGATTTACAGTCTGTCCCCTTTGGCCACTCGGGAATCTGCCCATTGCTTTAACAATATATACTTATACCATATAAATGCTTAAAGTGCAAACATTTTTGTAATTTTTATAAGATTTTTTGCAATATTTTTTATTTTCATCTATTTATTTAGATAACAAATTTTTATTTTTTAGAAAATTGACACCTATTACAGCTACATAATATAATTGTGGTATTATTTAGTTAATATGATTAAGGTGACAACGCACCTAAAGTTTGATTACATATGAATTAATTTAATTATAACACTCAAAACATAACGGAAAGATTCTATGAAAAACGGCACAATGTTTAACACTTTACATAAGTTTGAGGACAAAGATTTCTTTAAGAAACATTCAAAAGTTTACATTTACACTCCAAAGAGGATTTTGGAATACACTATTCTTTCCCAAATAACTGATGCAATAATGTTTTATTATATATCAAAAAACTTCCTACCGGCAATTTCCCGGTAGGAAGTTTTTTATGTTTGCATTAAAATATTTTAAACTTACTTATGATATATTACTGAACTATTAGCTTTTACGGTTACTGTTACAATATTGTTTTCCTGAACCACTTTTACTCTGCCACAGTTATAGAACTCTCTTGATGTTTCAATTAATCGTTCAAAGCTTTCACCATCTTCCACACCCAATGTCCAAGTTGGAATTGAAACTGTTTTGTCTGTATCTGATGTATTAATTAACACAAAAGCTGCATTGTCCATATCAAAACGTCCATAGCACAGCAAATCTCTCTGCTCAACTAATGGCTTGTAAGAACCTGTTTTAAAAACTTTGTGCTGTCTGTGAATTGCAATTGTCTCACGGTAAAATTCCAAAATTTCAAAGTTTTCGTGTCCCCAAGGATAAGTTCGTCTATTGTCCGGGTCCGTCCAACCACAAACTCCTGCTTCATCACCATAGTAAAGTGTGGGTGCTCCCGGCAATGTCATCTGCATTACAACACCCTGTTTAAAAATAGCTTCATCAATATCCTGACTTGCTGCCGCTGTTCCTGCTGTCCCCACACGACCAACCATACGGTTAGTTCTTGTAAGAAATCTTGAATGGTCGTGATTTGACAACTCATTCATTGCCACCAACAATGACTGATTCTGCATTCTTGACATCTGATACTGCATTGTAAGCTTAAAAGTTCCCGCATCGCCACGCATTCCCGGATTAGAATTGTCGGAATGCTTATCAACACCTGTTAAAAACCATGTTACCGGATCCATAAAGCCATCATAGTTCATAATAGTATCCCACTGGTCGCCCTGAAGCCATGAATTAGCATCTCCATAATGCTCTGCCAAAATAATAGCTTCCGGATTGGCTTCCTTAACTGCCTTACGAAATTTCTTCCAAAACTCATGGTTAAACTCCTGACTGTGACCTAAATCTGCCGCCACATCAAGTCTCCAACCATCTACATTGTAAGGTGGACTAACCCACTTCTTACCAACTTCAATAATATAATCGCAAAGCTCTTTACTACCTTCATAATTTAGTTTTGGCAAAGTATCAAAGCCCCACCAGCCTTCAAAAGAGTTATTGTCAGGCCATCTGTCTTCAAGAAACTTAAAATATAAATTGTACGGACTATCCTTTGAAATATAAGCACCGGATTTATAATTTTTATTCTTTGTATAAAACTTCTCTTTGTCCATCCACTTATTAAAAGAGCCACAATGATTAAAAACACCATCAATAATTATTTTAATTCCATGGGCGTGAGCCTTTTCAACCAATTCAACAAACAACTTATTACTTGCTTCAAGATTTGCAAGGTCAGTTGTTCTAACCTTATAGCGCTGAGCGTGCTCATTATTATTGTCACCGTCCTTTAATAACTTACCGTTATCATTAACAATCTTTCCAAAATGAGGATCAATATAATCATAATCCTGTGTATCATATTTATGGTTAGATGGAGAAACAAAAATAGGGTTAAAATAAATAACTTCAACACCTAATTTTTCAAGATATTCAAGCTTATCAATAACCCCCTGCAAATCTCCGCCATAAAACTGTCTTGTTCCATCAACAGCAGGAGGCTCCATCCAATTCTCAACCTTTGAAACTCCACGACCAATATAGGCATATTCATTAGTCATTACATCATTAGACTTATCGCCATTATTAAATCTGTCCACCATAATCTGATACATTACAGCGCCCTTAGCCCAATCAGGTGTTTTAAATCCCGGTGTAAACTCAAACTCCCATTCTTCAGAAAAATGTTCACTTGCACCGAAAACATTATAGTATAACCGGTATTGACCAACCGTTCTAAAATGGTACTTTATCATTTTAGTTCCAAGAGCCAGATTAATTGCATAATAATCGAATCTGCCCTTTGTATCCATGTGTGACATTCTCATCTCATAACCATCTATTGCCATAAAAGCCTGATTTACTGCCCCTATTGTAGTTCTGAGAATAAATGTATATGTATCTGATTTTTCATTATATTTGCAAAACTGACTAGAGCCATCGTGAAAAAGTGCTTCCTTTTGCTGTTCCATTTTTATAATCCCTTCTTCTAAAATTTCCGGTTTTCATACAACAGATTTCCCATTGTACAAAATAGTTGCAACAAAATAATAATAAAGTTCTGTTGCAACTATTTAACATTAAAATTTTATACTGTTTCCTCGTTTGTTAAAGAGTCGGCCTGATTATTATCAGCGTCAAATAGACTTTCAAATTCTTCACGGCCAATCTTTTCTTTTTCCATTAACAATGCTGCACTTGCATGCAACTGTTCCATATGGTCTTCAATAATCTTCTTAGCCTTTTTATAACATGTATCAACAATTTCCCTAACTTCCTCGTCAATAACTGAAGCTGTATTCTCGCCATACCCCTTTGAATGAGCCAAATCCCTACCGATAAATACATCATCAGATTCATCATCATAATTAATAAGACCAAGCTTATCTGAAAATCCATATTTTGTAACCATTGACTTAGCTGTAGCTGTTGCCTGCTTAATATCCTGTGACGCACCTGTTGTAATGTCGTCAAGAATAAGTTCTTCGGCTATACGTCCACCAAGGTCAACCATAATCTCCTGTAACATTTTGCCTTTTGTAAGGAACATTTCATCCTTACCAGGCAAAGGCATAGTATAACCTGCTGCGCCTGCTCCTGTTGGAATAACTGAAACAGTGTGAACCGGTCCAACATCAGGAAGAACATGGAATAAAATCGCATGACCTGATTCGTGATATGCTGTAATACGCTTTTCTTTTTCCGAAATAATTCTGCTCTTCTTCTCTTTACCGATGCCAACCTTAATCATTGCCTGATTAATTTCGGCCTGTGTAAGAAAATGCTTTCCTGCTTTTGCTGCAAGAATAGAAGCCTCATTAAGTAAGTTTTCAAGGTCTGCACCTGTGAAACCTGACGTAATTCTTGCAATCTGTTCAAGATCAACATCATCACCGATAGGCTTATTCTTAGCATGCACTTCAAGAATCTCTTTTCTGCCCTTAACATCAGGTCTTCCAACAAGAACCTTTCTATCAAAACGTCCCGGTCTTAAAATAGCCGGATCCAAAATATCTACACGGTTGGTTGCTGCCATAACGATAATACCCTCGTTAACACCAAAACCATCCATTTCTACAAGCATCTGGTTAAGAGTCTGCTCACGTTCATCGTGACCACCTCCCATACCTGTTCCTCTTCGTCTTGCAACTGCATCAATTTCGTCAATGAAAATAATACATGGTGCGTTCTTCTTTGCTTCCGCAAAAAGGTCTCTAACTCTTGATGCACCAACACCAACAAACATTTCAACGAAATCTGAACCTGAAATAGTAAAAAACGGAACTCCTGCTTCGCCTGCTGTAGCCTTGGCAAGAAGAGTTTTACCTGTTCCCGGAGGTCCCTCTAAAAGTATTCCCTTTGGGATTCTTGCCCCAAGCATAATATACTTATTAGGATTCTTTAAGAAATCAACAATTTCCTCAAGTTCTTCTTTTTCTTCCTTAAGACCTGCAACCTTGCTA
>OLSA01003294.1_pt1 | contig 11333 bp, 8 predicted proteins | sample 1672731 | NCBI WGS metagenome assembly OLSA01 (sample SAMEA3136718, study PRJEB25190) | human gut metagenome | biome: human gut; feature: human-associated habitat; material: faeces | place: Austria | collected 2013
CGAACTGACGGAGGAAAACTGCGATGCGTGAAACGATCGTCGACCGCGCGTATGCCAAGACGCTCCTGCCGCCGCGCAAAGAAGATGGGCACAAGGGCGACTTCGGCAAGCTCTTAGTCCTCGGCGGCAGCGTGGGCTATACGGGCGCGCCGTATCTGGCGGCGAGCGCGGCGGTGCATTCGGGCTGCGGGCTCGTGTATCTCGGCGTGCCGGAGAGCATCTGGGCGGTTGAGGCGCAAAAGTGCGTGAGCGCAATGCCGTTCCCGCTGCCGGAGACGGACGGAAGGCTCTGTCTCGCCGCGCTCGACAAGATGCAGGACAAGCTCAAAGGCTGTGATGTTTTAGCGCTCGGTCCCGGCCTTGGCCGCGGAAAAGAGACAGAGCAGCTCGTCCACGCGCTCTTGTGGCAGGTGAAAGAGCCGCTGGTGCTGGACGCCGACGGTCTGAACGCCTTACAGGGCTGCACGGAAAAGCTGGACGTCCGCCGCGGACGCGTGACGATTTTGACGCCGCACGACGGCGAATTTGCGCGCCTGACGGACCGGACGCTCCGGGAGATCGCGTCGAGCGAACGGACAGAGCTTGCGAGCCGCTTTGCCTGCGAGCACGGCTGTATCTTGGTGCTCAAGGGGCACCGGACGCGCATTGCGCTGCCGGACGGGCGGATGCTCGTCAACACGAGCGGCTGCTCGGCGCTCTCAAAGGGAGGGAGCGGGGACATGCTGACAGGCTTGATCGCGTCGCTTCTGTGCCAGGGCGTGGGCGCGGCAGAGGCCGCGGCGCTCGGCGTGTGGCTCCACGGCCGCGCGGGAGAGCTTCTGGCGCAGGAAATGACCGCGTATTGTGCGAGCCCGCGGGAGCTCGTGACGCGGGGACTGGGCCTCGCGTTCCGGGAGCTGCTGGAAGCATAAAAAGGCAAAGAGGAACAAGGCCGCCGCATCGAATGATTCGGCGGCCTGTTTGATAGAAGTGAAGACAGGAAAAGCACCCCCGAACGAATCGGGGGCGCTTTTGCCTATTTTAACAGAGAATGGAAAGGATCACTTTTTGCCAGGAATGCGGCTTGGGTCATCGGCGTGCTTGACCACAAGGTTCGTCAGGGCGAAGAGGGCGATGACGTTGGGGATGACCATGAGGTTGTTGAACATATCGCTCAGCTCCCAGACGAGGTCGTTGGCCATCATCGTGCCGAGGAAGATGAAGATGAGCGCGAGGATGGTGTAGACGATGACGCTCTTCTTGCCGAAGAGGTAGGCGACGTTGATCTTGCCGAAGAGATTCCAGCCGAGGATGGTGGAGAAGGCAAAGAAGAACAGGCACACCGCGACGAACATGTTGCCCGCGGTCTCACCGAAGACGACGCCAAACGCGGTCTGGGCGAGGTTGGCCTTGCCGAGCGTGGTGGACGCGGCGGCAGCACCGCATTCGTGGAGGGGACCGCCCTCAGTGTAGAGGGTGGAGATGATGACGAGCGCGTTGAGGGTCAGGACGACGAAGGTGTCGACGAACACGCCGATCATGGCGACAACGCCCTGGTCGTGCGGGGTCTTGACATGCGCGAGAGCGTGGGCGTGGGGGGTAGAACCCATACCGGCCTCATTGGAGAACAGGCCGCGCTTTGCACCCTGAGAAATGGCGGTCTTGATGGCATAGCCGAAGCCGCCGCCGATGATGGCCTGCGGAGCAAAGGCATACTTGAAGATCATGCCGAAGGTCGCGGGGACATACTTGATACGCGCGATGAGAACGATGAGACCGCCGAGCAGGAAGATCGCAGCCATGATGGGGACGACCTTCTCGGTGACGGAGGCGAGGCGCTGCACGCCGCCGATGAAGATGAAGCCGCAGATGGCGACGAGCACGAGACCGACGATCCAGGACGGGACACCGAAGGCGGTCTGCATCGTCGAGCCGATGGAGTTGGACTGCACCATGCAGCCGAAGAAGCCGAGCGCCAGCGTGATGGCGATGGCGAAGAAGCCGGCGAGGAACTTGCCGAAGCCGCCCTTAAAGGCCGTCGTGATGTAGTAGACAGGACCGCCCTTGACGTTGCCGTCCTTTTCGACGATGCGGGTCTCCTGGGCGAGCGTCGCTTCCGCGTAGATCGTGGCCATGCCGAAGAAGGCGATCAGCCACATCCAGAAGATGGCGCCGGGGCCGCCGGTGAGGATGGCGCCGGAAGCGCCGACGATGTTACCCGTACCGACCTGAGCGGCGATGGCGGTGGCGAGCGCCTGGAAGGAGCTCATACCGCTCTCGTGCTTCTTACCGTTGAGCGACAGGTTGCCAAACACGCTGTTCCAGCCCTCTTTGAAGCAGCGGATCTGGACGAAGCGGGTCTTGATGGAGTACCAAAAACCAATGCCGAGCAGCAGGAACACAAGGATGTAGTTGCTCAGATACTCATTGATCTTGCATGCAATTGGGTATAGCGTGGCTTCAATAGATGCGATCATAATTCTCTCTCCTAAAAAAACAAAAAAGAAGTTGCCGATACGAAGATCAGCAACTCCGGAAGAGACATTCAATTAAGTGCGGGAACAAACGGCGCGCGACGAAAAATCGTCTTTGCTCCTCTGTCCCTTTGCCTGAGAGATTCGACCGCGAACGGTCTTGCACCTTCGGCACTCAATTCAATGAGTTCTCCAGAGTTTCCTCGGCTCTCAGTCTTCGTGATCCTGAAAGCTTCCTTGGTAGATATTCGTTTGTTTCAGCAGTAAAAGCCTAACACGCCGTAAAGAAGAAGTCAAGAGAGGCGGTTGCTTCAAAACAGACAAAGATTTATCCAATTTATTATGCACATTGATGATGAACTTTTATATTTTTAATGGATTGGAAATGGAATGCACTTTCGAAAAGGAATCACGCCGGAACACATAAAAAAACACGGCTGACAAAAAGTTGTCAGCCGTGACTTTTTTGAGGAAATTCACAATTATTTGCCGCCTTTTCGGTCAGACAGGCGGTCAGGGGTGTGGGAATGCCTGACAACATGGCTCGTCAGAGCGAGCAGGGCGATGGCGTTGGGAATGACCATGAGCTGGTTGAACATGTCGCTCAGCTCCCAGACGAGGTCGTTGGACATCGTGGTGCCAAGGAAGATGAAGATAAGCGCGAGACAGGTGTAAGCGCCGTTGCTCCGTTCGCCGAAAAGGTAGGTCATGTTGATCTTGCCGAAGAGGTTCCAGCTGAGGATCGTGGAAAAGGCGAAGAAGAAGAGGCACACCGCGACGAACATGCTGCCGGCCTTGTAGCCAAACACCGTGCCGAACGCGCACTGGGCAAGATTCGTCTTGTTGAAGGTGCTGCTCAGCGCTGCTGCGCCGCGGCCGGAGAGCGGGCCGTTGCCCGCATAGAGCGTGGAGATGATGACAAGCGCGTTAAGCGTGAGGATAACGAACATGTCGATGAACACGCCGATGATGGCGACGGTGCCCTGCTCATGGGGGTTTTTGACGTTGGCGAGCGCATGGGCATGGGGCGTGGAGCCCATGCCGGCCTCATTGGAGAACAGGCCGCGCTTGGCGCCCTGCGAGATGGCGAGCTTGATGGCGTAGCCGAAGCCGCCGCCGATGATGGCCTGCGGCTCAAAGGCGTAGCGGAAGATCAGGGCAAAGGTCTCGGGGATGTACTTGATGCGAACGGCGAGCACGATGAGGCCGCCAAAGAGAAAGACAGCTGCCATCAGGGGGACGACCTTCTCCGTAACGGAAGCGAGGCGCTGCACGCCGCCGAGGAAGATGAACGCGCAGATGGCAACGAGGACGAGGCCGACGACCCAGGACTGGATCCCAAAGGCCGTTTCCATTGTTGCACCGATGGAGTTGGACTGCACCATACAGCCCATAAAGCCGAGCGCCAGAATGATGGCGGTGGCGAAGAAGCCGGCAAGGAACTTGCCGAAGCGGCCCTTGAAGACGGCGGTGATATAGTAGACGGGGCCGCCCTTGATGGAGCCGTCTTCGCCAACAACGCGCGTTTCCTGCGCGAGTGTTGCCTCGGCGTAGATCGTGGCCATGCCAAAGAACGAGATGACCCACATCCAGAACACTGCGCCGGGGCCGCCGATGAGGATCGCGCCGGCAACGCCGACGATGATGCCCGTGCCGACCTGCGCGGCGATGGCGGTGGCGAGCGCCTGGAATGAGCTCATGCCGCCGCCGCCCTTCTTGCCATTGAGGGAGATGTTGCCGAAGACGCGGTTCCAGCCATCCTTGAAGCAGCGGATCTGCACGAATTTTGTTTTAATGGTGTACCAGATGCCGACGCCGAGCAGCAGAAAGACCAGAACATAGTTGCTCAGGTATTCGTTGATGGTCTGAACGGCGGACAGGAACGAAGCTTCCGTAATTGTTGCCATTATGTTCTCCTCGGTATTAAAAAAGAATAGAGAAAAAGAAGAGCTGCCGATCAAGACGAAAGATCGGCAGCTAAAAAAACAAAGGAGAATGAGCAAAAGACGGAAGAACCGGCGCTGTGCCGGGGTGTCTCCGTCCCTTTGCCTGAGAGATTCGGCCTTAACATTTTTCAGCCAAGGCGTTGCCCCTTCGGCACCCAACTGAATGAGTTCTCCAGAGGTTCCAATAGCGTTCAGTTTCAAAAAATCCTGAAAACCGTGTATCTTCGCTTATTGCAGCGAAAAAGAGGGTAACATGCCGCAAAAATCTTGTCAAGAAAATCAAATCGGCGAAAGTGATAAAGATTTGACGACTGAGATGTGCATAATGACGGAAACCGTGCAAAAGTTAATTGGGAGCGCCACTGCCCTGTAATTTTTCAAGCACATCGTGGGCAAAACGTTCGGTTGCGGCACTGGGCGAAACGTTGCGCAGCATGCACAGGTCGACCGTGCGCGGCGGGACGGAAAAGGCGGTGGAAAGCTCGCGGATCTCACCTGCGGCCAACTCGTCACAGACGAATTCCCGCGTGACGCCCGCAACACCGAAGCCGATCTTGGCAAGATCGACAAGAAGGCTGCGCGCGCCGAGCTCGATCTCGGGGGTGAGCTTGATGCCGCTTTGCAGGAAGAACTTTTCAAGGCAGGTGCGCGAGGAGGCTTTTTTCTCCAGCAGAATGAGCGGAAAGGCGGCGATCTCCTCGGGCGTGTAGGGTCGGGAAAAGTCGCAGGGATAGTCGGGAGAGGCGACAAAGCAGGAATGCGTTTCAAAGCAGGGCACATGCTCCAGATCCTCTGCATCGCCGGGGGCGCTGGCAAAGGCAACGTCCACCCGCCCCGCGCGGAGAAGGCCGAGCACCTTATAACTGCGGCCGCTGATGATGCGGATATGGATATTCGGATACGAGCGGTGGAACGCGTCAAGGTGCGGCAGCAGGAACTGGCTCGTTACGGTGTCGCTTGCGCCGATGACGAGCGTGCCGGCTTGCAGCGTGCGCGACTGCTGGAGTTTATCCTCGCCGGTTTCCAGAAGGCCCATAGCGCTGCGTACATATTCAAATAGGAGCCGCCCGTCCTCGGTGAGCGCGACACCGCGTGGCGAACGCAGGAAAAGACGCGTGCCGAGCTGCTGCTCAAGCTGCTTGATGCTCTGGCTGACGGCGGACTGCGAGAGATAGAGGTTCTCTGCCGCAAGGGAAATGTTGCCGGCCTCGGCAACCTCGCGGAAGACCCGGTAAAGCTCCAACTTGACCATTCGAAAGCCTCCCCTTGAAAACAAAAGGCATAAGAAAAATTTATGCCTATCATCAAAAAACGATACTTTACTTATCGCTCTGAGGCGATTATAATACAACACTGCATGCTTTTGCAAGAGTGCGCTTTTGCGCTGATTAAAAATAAAGGAGTTTGCCATGAGAACGATCGGAACTGTCGCGCGCGGTGTGCGCGCACCTATCATCCGCGAAGGAGATAACATTGCTGAGGTCGCCGCCGCTTCCGTGATGGAAGCATGGAAAGAGGCCGGTATCGAGCCGCATGACCGCGACGTGGTTGCGATCACGGAATCTGTTGTGGCGCGTGCGCAGGGCAACTACGCAACGCTCGACCAGATCGCCAAGGACGTGCGCGAAAAGACCGGCGGCGGCACCGTGGGCGTTGCATTCCCCATCATGAGCCGCAACCGCTTCTCCCTGCTGCTGCGCGGCATGGCCATGGGCTGCAAGAAGATCGTGCTGCTGCTCTCCTACCCCTCTGATGAGGTGGGCAACGGCCTTGTCGACTGGGACAAGTTGGACGAGGCGGGCGTTGACCCGTACAGCGACGTTCTGACGCTTGAGCAGTTCCGCGAGAAGTTCGGCGCGGCGGTGCACCCCTTCACCGGCGTTGACTACATCGATTTCTATTCCGGCATCATCACCGACGCCGGCGCCGAGGTCGAAGTCCTCTTCGGCAACCGTGTGCAGACGCTGTGCGGCTGCACGGACGCTGTCATCACCTGCGATATCCACACCCGCGCGCGCAGCAAGCGCCTGCTGAAGGCCGGCGGCGCGAAGATCGTGCTGGGTCTTGACGACCTGCTCACGAAGAGCGTGGACGGCAGCGGCTACAATGAAGAATATGGCCTGCTCGGTTCCAACAAGGCGACCGAGGAGTCCGTCAAGCTCTTCCCGCGCGACTGTATGGTGGTGGCCGAGGAGCTGAGCGCGCTGCTGAGCAATGCCAGCGGCAAGCACATCGAGGCGATGGTCTACGGCGACGGCGCGTTCAAGGATCCCGTCGGCAAGATCTGGGAGCTGGCTGACCCCGTTGTTTCCCCGGGCTACACCAAGGGTCTGGTCGGCACGCCGAACGAGCTGAAGCTCAAGTACCTTGCCGACAACGACTTCGGCGATCTCAAGGGCGAGGCGCTCAAGGCTGCCATTGAAGAGCGCATCCGCGAGAAAACGGACGAGAGCCTGGTTGGCAACATGGTGTCCGAGGGCACGACGCCCCGCCGCCTGACCGATCTCATCGGTTCTCTCTGCGACCTGACGAGCGGCAGCGGCGACAAGGGTACGCCCATCGTTTACATTCAGGGCTACTTCGACAACTATTCCAACGACTGAACGAAAGACAAAAAGCAGCGCATCTCTTGCGAGATGCGCTGCTTTTTATCGTTGCGATGTTATTCGGCGCGCTTTTCGGTCTTTTCGATCGCGTCGGCGGCGGGATCGAGCCATGCGCCCTCGAACTCTTCGATCCTGCCCGCGTCCACAAGGGCGGCAAGCTCGGGGTCAATGGGCATCTGGGCGAGCAGGGGGAGGGAGTGACGCTTGGCGGCTTCCTCGCTCTTGCCCTCGCCGAAGAGGTAGATCTTCTTGCCGCAGTCGGGGCAGGCGACGTAGCTCATGTTCTCCACGACGCCGACGATGGGGACGTCCATCTTCTCCGCCATCTTCACGGCCTTCTCCACGACCATGGAGACAAGCTCCTGCGGGGAGGTAACAACGATGATACCATCGAGCGCGATGGATTGGAACACGCTCAGCGGCACATCGCCCGTGCCGGGGGGCATATCGACGAACAGATAGTCCACGTCCCATGCAACATCCGTCCAGAACTGCTGGACGACACCGCCGATGACGGGGCCGCGCCAGATGACGGGGTCGGTCTCGTCTTCAAGCAGAAGGTTGATGGACATGATCTCGATGCCGCTGCGGCTGACGCAGGGGTAAAGCGCCGTCTGCGTGCCGACGGCCTTATCGTGTACGCCGAAGGCCTGCGGGATCGAGGGGCCGGTGATGTCGGCGTCCATGACGCCGACTTTGAAGCCGCGGCGGTGCATGGTGACGGCGAGCTGGCTCGTGACCATGGATTTGCCGACGCCGCCCTTGCCGGAAACAACGCCGAACACCTTGCCGATGTGACTCTCGGGGTGGGGAGCCTTACGCAGGGACTGCGGCGCTGTGCGCTCAGAGCAGCTCTCACCGCAGGTAGAGCAATTATGGGTGCATTCGCTCATAGATCAGAATTCTCCTTTGCTGCGTGGTCGCCGCCGTTTGCTTGGCGGCGCAACTTAGTTTATACCGTTCAAACGAGGAAGTCAACCGCGCACTTGGCGGATCAATCCTTCTTGTCCTCGTTGAAAAGTCCGTCGGCGGCGCGCTTGGCCTCGGCCTCGCTTTCGTTCAGGCGGGCGCGAATGGCGGCAAGCAGATCCTCACGGGACTTGCGAATGTCAGGATGGGAATGGAGCAGACGGCGCTCGAAAATATCGGCGCTGTCGCGCAGCGCGCGGGCGCGCTCGCGAACCTCGGCGCGGCGCTCGGCCTTGCGCTCCTGGTTTTCCTCGCGCTTTTCGGCGACATAGTCCTTGAGCTCGGCTTGCAGTTTGCGCAGCTTGCCCATCTGAGAGCTGAGCTGGAAGGCGCTGCGGACGGAGAGAATGGTGTCCATCAGATAAATGCTGAAGATGAACGAGGCGAGCGGCACGGTGATGGCGGCGCCGAGACCTGTGATGCGCGCCCAGAGCCACGGCTGTACAACATGGCACAGAAGAACGCTCGCAAGGCCGAAGCACGTGGAGTTCAGCAGGCAGACGCGGCCGTTGATCTGGAATTTATAATGAGAGTAGTCCCACCAGCGCATGTGGAAGAGCTTTTCCATGATCCAGCTCGTGAAGTATTCGAGGATCGACGTGACGATCGCGCCGAAGATGAACGTCAGCACCGGGTTTTTAAAGCCGCCGTGCAGACAGTAGAGCACGAGCAGCGCGCCGTGGCCGTAGATGGGGCAGAGAAAACCGTTGAGAAAGCCTCTCTTTTCGCACAGGTGCCCCTTGGGAATGGAGCAGTACAGCATTTCGCCGCACCAGCCGAGGGTGCTGTAGGCAATGTAGAGCAGGAACAGCTCGCAGAGACCGATGAAGTCGCTGGGGAGGAGCAAAGCTTGCAGAGTGGACATGAAGGATCTCCTTTTCTATTCAGAATGGATTACAGGGAAAGAAGCGTGACACCGTCGCGCCCGGCGAGGTAAGCGCTTTCGCGGTGCTGGCAGGTGAAGAGCAGGATCTGGCGCGACTTGCTCTCTTCCAGCAAAAGGTCGAGCGCGGCACGGCAGCGCGCATCATCGAAACGAACGAGCGCATCGTCCAGCACGATGGGCGGCGGATCACCTTCGGGCAGAACGCTTTCGCAGATCGCGAGGCGCACGGCAAGGTAGAGCTGGTCGAGCGTGCCAAGGCTCAGAAGCTGCGCGTCGTGCGAGATGCTCTCACCTGCTTCACCGGCCTGCGCGGAGAACGTGCGGTCGAGCAGGACGCTTTCGTATTTGCCGCCCGTCAGGCGGGAGAAAAGCTCGCCGGCGCGGCGGCTGAGCGCGGGAGAAAAGCGGTTTTGCAGCGCGGTGTTCGCGCTTTGCAGCGCTTCCATCGCAAGAGCGATGGCATCGTACTCACCCTGATTCTGCGCAAGCTCGGTACGCTTCTGTGCGAGCCCGGCTTCAAGCTCGGCGGCATCGCCGATGGCGCGGCAGCGGCCGGAGGTGTAATCGAAGGTGCTTTGCGCCTCACGGCGGCGGACGGTGAGCGCATCGAGCGCGCTTTGCAGTTCTGTCCGGGAACGAGTCGGACGGACGGCGGGCTCGGTGGGAACGTCGCTTTGCGGCTGCTGCGCGGAAAGAAGCTCACAGCGCAGCGACAGCTCGCGCGCCTCACGCTCCAAGGTATCCAACTCGGCATATTTGTGCAGCGCGGTATCGAGATAGGTGCTGACGCGGGAAATGTCGCCTGCCGGGATCAGCACAAGCAGCTCCTGCGCGGCGCTGTCGCAGAGCTTTTGCTGCGCTGCGGCATCGGACTGCGCTTCTTGCAGGGCCTGCTCAAAGACGCGGCGCTTTTCGTCATGTACGCGGCGGACTTTGCGGCGGCTATTCGCATCTATAATAAGGAGAGCGAGCAGTGCAATGCCGGAAAGAACACGCCCGGCCATCGCGACAGCGGCCGGCAGCGTTTGAATGACCATAAGCGCGGCAAATAGAACGGCACTTACTATTATATAAGGTAATAGCGAATGCACCCGTTCGATCGGCTTTGCGTCAAAGGCGGCAAGCGCGCCCTCAGCGTCGCGGTATCGCTGCTGCGCATCTGCGGCATCAGTCTTGAGCGAGGAAAGGGCGATGAGTCGCATGCGGCCCTGCTCCAGTGCGTCGCGCGGAGGAACACGATCTTCGATCAACGTGCGGCGCAACTGCTCGGCACTGCTTTCGACGGCCTGCCAACGCTGCTGCGCTTGCGCGGCGGCAAGGCGAATGTCCTGCGCGTCACAAATGTCGTGCGCGCGCAGCTGAGCGCGGAGAGAAGCTTCCTCGGCGTCAAAGGCGGCAAGCGCGGCCTCGGCTTCCTGCCTGCTGCGCGTGAGCTGGGAAAGCTCGGCGAGAGATCGCTCCTGTGCAGCGACCGCTGCCTCAAGAGCGGGAATGCGGCCCGACTTATTATATTTACGCGCGTTGAGCTGCTTTTTGAGCGCGGCGGACGCTTCGCTGAACGACCGCCCCTCTTCGCCGGTGGTGATGAGTGCTGCGATGCGCCGCTCAAGCTCAGCGCTGGCATCGACCGTCAGGCTGCTCTGGCGGATAAAAGCGCTGCGCTCGTAAACCTCACACGGGATGCCGAGCAGCGTCTCGCCGCAGTCAGCGGCGGTCAGGCCGTCAACGCTTTCGCCGCTGCCGGTGTAGATGGCGGAAAAACGTCCCATGGGGCTGTTTGCTCGCGCGGTGTCGCGCTGAAGCGTGATGTTGCCTTTCTGAGAGGAGAGAGACAGCGTGCCGCGCATCGGAGAGAGCGACCAGGGGGCATAGCGGTTCTTGTCTGCCAACGCACCGCGTTCGCGCGGCGGAAAACCATAGAGCATTACGCGGAGAAAGGCGAGCAGTGTCGATTTTCCGGATTCATTTGGCGCTTCTATGATATTAAGACCGCTTGAAAACGAGAGCGAGCAGTGCTCCAACTTCCCGAAAGTGGCCTCGATATGTTGGAAATCCAAGGGAAATACCTCCAAAATGAAACGATTCCTATATTATAACATGCTGCGGGGAATTTGTCTCTATGCACCATAGAAAAAATAATTTGAAAATATCTGAAAAAAACTGTTGACAAACGGTAAGGTACGTGCTAAGATAACACCTGTTCCGCGGTTGGAGCGTGCACCTTGTAAATTAAACAACGAAACTTTGACAAGCACCAGATGAAAAACTGTGCGAAATGCACAGAGCTTGCGGAGGACCGGTTAAGTCAATTACGGTCTGAAGTAAGGATAAAAAGTTTTAAGCTATGACAAATAGCTCGATAAAGATTAGCTCAGACTTAGGTCTGTGTTGATACCATTTTATTGAGAGTTTGATCCTGGCTCAGGACGAACGCTGGCGGCGTGCTTAACACATGCAAGTCGAACGAGAATCT
>OLSA01003300.1_pt1 | contig 11327 bp, 9 predicted proteins | sample 1672731 | NCBI WGS metagenome assembly OLSA01 (sample SAMEA3136718, study PRJEB25190) | human gut metagenome | biome: human gut; feature: human-associated habitat; material: faeces | place: Austria | collected 2013
TTTTATAAGACAAGGTTACTTTTTGTCAAAGGCCGAGCGCCGCTCGGTGGACAGGCGGAACATCTCCTCCAGTCCTTCGCGGTCGTCCTGCACCAGCTTTTCCCGCATCGATTGCAGCGCATCGCTGAACATGTCAATCTCGGAGATCAGGTTGTCCTTGTTCCACAAGAACAGTTCTGCCCACATTTTATCGTTGATATGGGCAATTCGCGTCAAATCGCGGAAGGAGTCGCCGGTGTACTTGGCCAGCTCGGTATTGTCCGATGCGCACATCAGGCTCACCGCAATGGCATGGCACAGCTGGCTGACGTAGCCGATCATGTAGTCGTGCTCGGCAGGCGTCAGGATGGTGATGCGCTTAAAGCCCAGTTCCTCGGCCAAAGCATGGCACCAGTCGATGCCTGCCTGGGTGTTCTTGTCGGTGGGGGTGATGATGAAGTTGGCCGGGGCAAAGTTGACCTCGGCGCTGTGGGTGATGCCGCTGGTTTCGCGGCCCGCCATCGGGTGGCTGGCGATAAACTCCGCCCCCTCGGGCAAAGCGGCCTGCACCGGCTCCACCACGCCGCGCTTCACGCCGGAAACATCCGTCACCATCGTGCCGGGCTGGATCAGATGCCCGTACTGCTTGACCCACTCCAGCAAAACAGTAGGGTACAAACCAAAGATGATGCAATCCGCGCCGGTAACCAGCGCGTCAAAATTCTCGGTCGCACCCTCGGCAATATATTCATGCTGCAAGGCGTAGTCGATGGTCTCGCGGCTGCGGGCGATGCCCGTTACATGGTAGCCGTGGCTGCTAAGCACCTGGGCGTATCTGCCGCCCAGCAGGCCCAGGCCCACGATCAGATAGGTTTTCGATTTATCCAACATCCAGCCTCACCCCTACTCGGTATCGATTTTTGCACCCAGCCCGCGCAGGGTATCCCAAAATGCGGGCCAGCTTTTATTCACGGCCTCGGCCCCGCGCAGCAGGGCGGGCAAACCGGCGGCGTACACTGCCACGGCCAGCGCCATCACGATGCGGTGATCGTTGTGGCCGTACAGCGGCTCGGCAGGGGCATGCAGTGCCACGCCGGTGATGGTCACGGTATCGCCGTCCACCTCAATGCGGGCACCCATTTTTTTCAGTTCCTCCTGCATGGCGCTGATGCGGTCTGATTCTTTCAGCCGCAGCCGCCCCGCATTGCGGATGACGGTACTGCCGTTGCAGAAACAGCCCAGCGTAAACAGAATCGGCCCCAGGTCGGGGCAATCGGCCAAATCAATTTCAGTGGCCTTCAGCAGGCTGCGCTCGAAGCGGTAGCCGCCCTCAATGGGTTTAAACTTTCCGCCGCAGCGCTTTAAAATATCAAGAATGACCTTGTCGCCCTGCTGGCTGTCGGGGTTCAGCCCCGTGACCGTGATGCCGCCGATGACGCAGCCCAGCACGGCCAGGAACGCGGCCTGGCTGTAGTCGCCCTCGACGGCAAAGTCGCTGGCAGTGTAGCGCTGGGGCGCGGCCACACGGTACATCACGCTGCCGTTTTTCCGCGCCCGGGCGGCCACTTTTACGCCAAACTGCTGCATAGCGTCGATGGTCAGGTCCACATAGGAACGGCTTTCATAGGGGGGCAGCACCTCGATGGAACTTTCCGATTCCATCAACGGCGCAGCAAACAGCAGCCCGCTGATGAACTGGCTGGACACATCCCCCGGCAGGGTGAACCCGCCCGGACGCAGCCGCCCAAACACAGTAACGCCCTCAGAGGTCTGCTCAAAGCGCAGGCCCTGGCGATCAAACAACATCTGGTACACGGCCTGGGGGCGGTCAAACAACCGCCCCGCACCGGTGAAGCGCACCTTCTGCGCCGTCAGGCTGAACAGCGGGATCATAAAACGCAGGGTCGAGCCGCTCTCGTTGCAAAAAACCGGCCGCGTTACGGTCACGAATCCGCCGGAACTGCCCCGGCCGGTGATGGTCACGGCGGCAGGTTCCTCCGCCACCTTGGCGCCCAGCTGGGTCACAGCGCCCAAGGTGGCGCGGATGTCCTGGCTGTACTCAATATTGGTAATGTGGCTGACCCCATCGGCCAGCGCCGCGCACAAAACAGCGCGGTGTGCCGCACTTTTGCTGGGCGGCACGGTGGCCTGGCCGCTTAAGCGGCTGACATGCAGGCGAGCATCCATGGATTACATCTCCCGGCCGATAGCGGCAGCAACCTTGCGGCAGTTGGCGATGGTCTCGGCAAACTTTTCAGGCTTCAGGCACTGGGCACCGTCGCTCCAGGCGCACTGCGGGTTGTCGTGCACCTCGATCTCCAGGCCGTCGGCACCGGCAGCCACAGCGGCCAGTGCCATGCTCTCGATGTACTTGTAGTCGCCGGTGGCATGGCTGGGGTCAACGATGATGGGCAGGTGGGTCTTTTCCTTGATGACCGGCACGGCGGACAGGTCCAGCGTGTTGCGGGTGGCGCGCTCAAAGGTGCGGATGCCGCGCTCGCAGAGAATGACATTCTCGTTGCCCTCGGCCATGATGTACTCAGCGCTCATGACGAACTCCTCGAGGGTGTTGGCGAGGCCGCGCTTGAGCAGGACAGGTTTTTTCTGACGGCCTACAGCCTTGAGCAGTTCGAAGTTCTGCATATTGCGGGCACCCACCTGGATGAGGTCTACGTTCTCGAAGAGGGGCAGATGTTCGGTGTTCATGATCTCGGTGACGATGGGAGAGCCGGTGGCACGGCGGGCCAGCTTGAGCAGGTCGAGACCCTCGCTGCGCATCCCCTGGAAGGAGTAGGGGGAAGTGCGGGGCTTGAACGCACCGCCGCGCAGCAGGGAAGCACCGGCTGCCTTGACGCGCTGGGCGCAGTAGGTGATCTGCTCCTCGCTCTCGATGCTGCAGGGGCCGGCGATGACGGCAAAGCTGCCGCCGCCGATCTTCACGCCTTCCACGTCGATGACGCTGTCGTCCGGGTGGAACTTGCGGTTGGCCTTCTTGTAGGGTTCCGACACGCGGCGGCAGGTCTCGACCACCGGGTTTGCCAGTACCCAGCTCTCTGCGATGGCCTTGGTGTCGCCGATGAGGCCGAGGATGTGGGTGTCGCTGCCCTTGGAGTCGTTGATCTGCAGGCCCATACCTTCCAGCTCGGTGCAGAATTCATGGACTTTCTCTTTGGGGGCGTCCTGTTTGAGTACGATGATCATGGCGGGTTCTCCTTTTCCTGTTCTGGTACGGCAGGGGAGATGAGGCCGCCTTGCCGTTGATGTTTCAGTATCGTGAACTTCAGTATCGTGAAGTGATTGGGCATGGACATAGCATAGCACTTCAGTTTCATGAAGTCAATAGCCTTTCCGAAATTTTTTGAATTTTGGGAGAGAAAGTGGTAAAATAAATCTAGACTCAACCTCTCAGTCTCGCTTCGCTCGACAAGGCCGGGTTGCGGCACCCAGCATCCGCAGCACTTCGTTTGCGTCTTGCTGGCCGCTGCCCCAACAGCGACTCCCTGTTTCCGCCACTGGCGGCGGTCGTCGTTGTTGCCCCTATTGAGGGGAGCCTCTGGCGAAGAGGAGAAGTTTTTCGCTATGCCAAGGCCTCCCCTCGGTAGGGGAGGTGGCACGCCGTCAGGCGTGACGGAGAGGTTAATATAATAATAGAGGTCTTACATATGGGCAAAGAAGCAAAAACCAACGCCATGCGCATTCTGGAGCGGGCCAAGGTGGCCTACACCGCGCATGAATATCCCCACGAAGAGGGCGTGGCCGTGGACGGCGTGACCGTCGCCGCCAGCATCGGTGAAGACCCTGCCTGCGTCTACAAGACGCTGGTGACGCAGGGAAACAGCAAGAACTACTTCGTCTTCGTCATCCCGGTGGCGGCAGAGCTGGATCTGAAAGCCGCCGCCCGCAGCGTGGGCGAAAAGAGCGTGGCGATGATACACGTTGCTGACATCAACAAAGTCACCGGCTATGTCCGGGGCGGCTGCAGCCCGGTGGGCATGAAAAAGCAGTACACCACCGTCTTCGATGAGAGCGTGCTGAGCCAGCCGAAGGTCTACGTTTCCGGCGGGCGCATCGGTACGCAGGTCTGCTGCGCTCCTGCCGACCTCATCAAAGCCGCACGGGCGACTACGGCAAAGATCATCTTCTGAAAGCCTCTCCCAAGGGGAGAACCTTTAAGAGGATATTTATTATAAAAAGATTTTCTGATAAGTCGTACTTAAAAAGAAAAACAGTGTCGAAACTGCACAAAATTTTTGAAAGTTTTTTGACAGCAGGGAACACAAGGGAAAATTTGTCCGAACGCTCTTTGCAAAGGCGTTTTTTTGCCGTATACTGTAGTCAGACGGCGGACGGAAGAGCGCATGAACTCTTTTTCAGCCGGAGAAGAACAGCGTGGACAACGAGGTTTGCGGAGGATGAGCAGAATGCGAAATGAGCTGCTGGGTACCATGTGCCGTCCCGGTACGGGAATGCATCAGGGGCTCCGTGTAACCTGCTGCGGGTCCAGTCTGTCCAGAATGAAATAAAAGGCCGTGGTGTAAGTGCATCACAGCCTTTTTTGTTTTTCGTCGCGGGAGATAGAGAAAGAGAGGTTGGATACAGATGATTCGTAAAGTGGCAGTCATTATGGGTTCGGACAGCGACTGGCCGGTGGTGAAAGGTGCCTGCGCTCAGCTCAAGGCGCTGGACATCCCCTTTGAGGCGCACATCCTGTCGGCCCACCGCACCCCTGCCGAGGCAGCGGAGTTTGCAAAGAATGCCAGGGCCAACGGCTTCGGCGTCATCCTCTGCGCAGCAGGCATGGCGGCCCATCTGGCCGGTGCTTTTGCCGCAAACACCACCCTGCCGGTCATCGGCATCCCGATGAAGGGCGGCGCGATGGACGGCCTGGACGCTCTGCTGGCCACCGTCCAGATGCCCAGCGGCATCCCGGTGGCCACAGTGGCCCTGAACGGCGCGAAGAACGCCGCCTGGCTGGCTGCTGAGATCCTGGCCCTCGGCGATGAGGCACTGGCTGCGAAGCTGGATGCGGAGCGCGTCGCCATGGCCCGGCAGATCGCCGCCAAGGAAGAAAAACTGCAGAAAGAGATCGAGGAACTGTAATGTCTGATTTTGCATACCCGCTTCACGAAGAGTGCGGCGTTTTCGGCATCTATGACCGTGCCGGCACCGAGGACGTGGCCGCTGCCGCCTACTCGGCCCTGTACGCGCTGCAGCATCGCGGACAGGAGAGCTGCGGCATCGCCGTGAACGACGACGGCGTCATCAACGGCCACCGGGACCTCGGCCTTGTCAATGAAGTGTTCACCCCGGCGGTGCTGGGCTCGCTGGCAAAGCCCACGGCCCATATGGCCACCGGCCATGTCCGCTACGCTACCTCCGGCAGCCGCATCCGGGCCAACGCTCAGCCCATGATCGTCCGCCATGGCCGGGGTACCATGGCCCTCTGCCACAACGGCAATCTGACCAACGCTCTGGAGCTGCGCCGCCAGCTGGAAAACGAGGGTGCCATCTTCCATGGTTCCTCCGATACCGAGGTCATCTGCTACCTCGTCACCCGCAACCGCCTGCGGATGGGCAGCATCGAGATCGCCATCAGCAAGACGATGGACGTCCTCGAAGGTGCTTACAGCCTCGTGGTCATGTCGGCCACTAAGCTTATCGCGGCCCGTGACCCCCGCGGTTATCGCCCTCTCTGCATCGGCACCCTGCCGGGCGGCGGCTACGTCTTTGCCAGCGAGAGCTGCGCATTGGATGCTGTGGGCGCGACCCTGCTGCGGGACGTGGAGCCCGGCGAGATCGTCATCACCGACACCAAGACCGGTGAGCTGCGCTCCATCAAAGACCACTGCGGCCGTCCCGACCGCCAGATGTGCGTCTTCGAGTTCATCTATTTCGCCCGCCCCGACAGCATCATCGAGGGCAGCTCGGTGCATGAGGCCCGCAAGCAGGCAGGCCGCTTCCTGGCCCAGGAACACCCCGTGGAGGCCGATGTGGTCATCGGTGTGCCGGACTCCGGCCTCGACGCCGCCCTTGGCTACTCTCAGGAGAGCGGCATTCCCTACGGCATCGGCTTTATTAAAAATAAGTACATCGGCCGCACCTTTATCCAGGGCAGCCAGAAGCAGCGCGAGAACAGCGTCCGCATCAAGCTGAACGTCGTGACCAGCACCGTCAAGGGCAAGCGGGTCGTGCTGGTGGATGACTCCATCGTGCGCGGCACCACCTCCGCCCGCATCATCAAGCTGCTGCGGGACGCCGGAGCAAAGGAAGTCCACTTCCGCGTTTCGGCACCCCCCTTCAAATATCCCTGCTACTTTGGCACCGACATCCCCGACCAGAAGCTTCTGGTCGCTACCGGCCGCACGGTGGACCAGATCAACGAGATCATTGGCGCCGACACGCTGGGCTACCTCTCCACGGAGCACGTCGTCCAGCTGGCCCAGAACGCCAACTGCGGCTTCTGCACCGCCTGCTTCACCGGCAAATACGCTGTGAAGCCGGAAGAGGTGCTTTCCACCGATATTCATGAACGCCACCTGAATGACCGTCCCAAGGACGAGAAAAAGTTAGGAGAATAACAATGGAAAAGAGCTATTCGGAAAGCTATGCAGCCGCAGGTGTGGACATCACCGCCGGCTATCGTTCGGTCGAACTCATGAAGCAGTATGTGGCCCGCACCATGAACGAGCACTGCATTGGTGGTCTGGGCGGCTTCGGTGGCCTGTTTGAGCTGGACTGCACCGGCTACAAGCACCCCGTCCTCATCTCCGGCACCGACGGCGTCGGCACCAAGCTGAAGATCGCCATGATCATGGACAAGCACGACACCATCGGCATCGACTGCGTGGCTATGTGCGTCAACGACGTCATCTGCGCCGGTGCAAAACCGCTGGTCTTCCTCGACTACATCGCCTGCGGCCGCAACATCCCCGAGAAGATCGCCGAGATCGTCAAGGGCGTGTCCGAGGGCTGCGTCCAGGCTGACTGTTCTCTGGTGGGCGGCGAGACCGCTGAGCACCCGGGCATGATGCCGGAGGACGAGTACGATCTGGCCGGTTTCACCGTGGGCGTTGTGGACAAGGAAAAGATCCTCAATAACGAGACCATGAAGCCCGGCAATGTCATCATCGCCCTGCCCTCCACCGGCGTCCATTCCAACGGTTTCTCGCTGGTGCGCAAAATTTTTGACATCGACGGCGACCCCGCCGTCCTGAAGACGGCCCCCGCAGAGCTGGGCGGCAAGACCCTCGGCGAGGCCCTGCTGGCCCCCACCAAGATCTACGTCAAGCCTGTGCTGAAAGTGCTGGAAGAAGTGGATGTCAAGGGCATCTCTCACATCACCGGCGGCGGCTTCTACGAGAATATCCCCCGCAGCCTGAAGAAGGGCTGCTGCGCCCGCATCAAGAAGGAAGATGTCCGCACTCCGGCCCTCTTCCATCTGATGCAGAAGACCGGCAGCATCTCTGAGCACGATATGTTCAACACCTTCAACATGGGCGTCGGCATGGTGCTGACCGTCTCCGCTGAGCAGGCCGACAAGGCACTGGAGATCCTCCATGCCAACGGCGAGCCGGAAGCTTACCGTCTGGGCGTCATCGCAGAAGGTGAGGGTGTCGAGCTGTGCTGAACATTGCAGTGTTAGTGTCCGGCGGCGGCACCAATTTGCAGGCGCTGCTGGACAGCGAGGCCCGGGGCGAGAACCCCAACGGCAAGATCAGGCTTGTCGTGGCCTCCAAACCCGGCGTCTACGCGCTGGAACGCGCCGCCAATGCGGGCGTCGAGGGTGTGGTGGTCCGCCGGAAGGATTACGCTTCCAGTGAGGATTTTGACGCCGCACTGCTGAAAACGCTGAAAGAACATAACATTGACCTTGTGGTCCTGGCGGGCTTTTTGTCCGTGTTAGGCCCCAGCGTCATCGAGGCCTATCCCCGCCGCATCCTGAATATCCACCCCGCCCTCATCCCGTCCTTCTGCGGGCCGGGAATGTACGGCCTGCGCCCCCACGAGGCCGCGCTGGCCCGGGGCTGCAAGGTGACGGGCGCTACCGTCCACTTCGTCAATGAGGAGTGCGACGGCGGGCCTATCCTGCTGCAGAAGGCCGTGGACATCCTGCCCGGCGACACCCCCGAGGTGCTGCAGAAGCGTGTAATGGAGCAGGCTGAATGGAAGCTGCTGCCGAAGGCTGTGGCAATGGTGTGCAGCGGAGAGATAAAGTAAAAACTCCTTCCGTCACGCCTGACGGCGTGCCACCTCCCTCAAGGAGGGAGGCTTGAGGCTCCCTCTCCGAGGGGGCTGTCGCCGCAGGCGACTGGGGGAGTTCCGTAATAGGAGAATTTGACATGGAAAAAATCAACCTGAACGAATATCTGGCCGCGAACGAGTACCCCGGCCGCGGCATCGCGGTGGCAAAGGCTCCGGATGGCCGTCAGGTGTTCATCGGCTATTTCATCATGGGCCGCAGCGAGAACAGCCGCAACCGCGTCTTCGACCCGGTGCCGGAGCGCGGCGGCATCTGCACCATGGCTGCCGACCCGGCCAAGCTCGAGGACCCCAGCCTCATCATCTATAACCCTGTGCTGACCCTCGGCAAGACCCATATCGTCACCAACGGCGACCAGACCGACACCATCTTTGACGAGATGAGCCGGGGCAAGAGCTTCGCCGACGCCCTGCGCACCCGCACCTTTGAGCCGGACGAGCCCAACTACACCCCCCGCATCTCCGCTGTGGTGTACGCAGACGGCAGCTACCAGATGAGCATCCTCAAGTCTGCCGACGGCAACGGCGAGAGCGTCCAGCGCTATTTCTTCGACTACCCCCAGCCCGTGGCCGGTGAAGGCCACTTCATCAGCACCTACAAGCACAACGGCAATCCCATCCCCAGCTTTGAGGGGGAGCCGCTCCGCTTCGCCTGCCCCCGCACCATCGGCGACTTCGCCCACGGCCTGTGGCAGAACCTGAACCCCGACAACAAAGTCAGCCTCTTCGCCCGGGTCATCGATCTGGAGACCGGCGAGAGCGGCGACATGATCTTCAACAAATACGACGCTGTGTGCAGCGACCTCGACGACCCTGAGGAGCCGGAGCTGCTGCCCGAAGAGCTGGAACTGCTCAAAAAGCTCGACGCCGAGGAAGAATAACCTAAGACACAAGGAGGATGCACCAATGAATGAACTCGCACTGAAGTACGGCTGCAACCCCAACCAGAAGCCCAGCCGCATCTATATGGAGGATGGCTCTGACCTGCCCGTCACCGTTCTGAACGGCAAGCCCGGCTACATCAATTTTCTGGATGCTCTGAACTCCATCCAGCTGGTGAAGGAGCTGAAGGAGGCCTGCGGCCTGCCCGCTGCCGCTTCTTTCAAGCACGTCTCCCCGGCGGGTGCCGCCCTGGGCCTGCCTCTGAGCGAGGTGGAGCGGAAGATGTACCACATCGCCCCGGACATGGAGCTTTCGCCGCTGGCCTGCGCTTATGCCCGCGCCCGCGGTGCGGACCGGATGTCCTCCTTCGGCGACTGGATCGCCCTCTCCGACGTCTGCGATGTGCCGACTGCAAAGCTCATCCAGCACGAAGTGTCTGACGGCATCATCGCCCCGGGCTATGAGCCGGAGGCACTGACCATCCTCGCCGGAAAGAAGAAGGGCAATTACAACGTGGTCGCCATCGACCCGGCCTACAAGCCGAACCCCGTGGAGCACAAGCAGGTCTACGGCATCACCTTCGAGCAGGGCCGCAACGAGCTGGCCATCAACGCCGACACCATGCTGACCAACTGGGTCACCGAGAACAAGACCGTGACCGAGGAGCAGAAGCGCGACCTCATCATTGCCCTCATCACCCTGAAATACACCCAGTCCAACAGCGTCTGCTACACCGCAGGCGGCCAGACCATCGGCGTGGGTGCCGGCCAGCAGAGCCGCATCCACTGCACCCGTCTGGCAGGCCAGAAGGCCGACAACTGGCAGCTGCGCCATATGCCGAAGGTGCTGGAGCTGCCCTTCCGCGACGATGTGGCAAAGCCCAACCGCGACAACGCCATTGATGTTTACATCGGCGACACCCCCGAGGACGTCATCGGTGACGACGTCTGGGCCGAGACCTTCACCCGTCAGCCCGAGCCGCTGACCGCTGAGGAAAAGAAAGAGTACCTGAGCCACGTCACCGGCGTCTGCCTCGGCTCGGATGCGTTCTTCCCCTTCGGCGACAACATCGAGCGCGCACGCCGTTCCGGCGTGACGGCCATCGTCCAGCCCGGTGGCTCCATCCGCGACCAGCAGGTCATCGACACCTGCAACAAGTACGGCATCGCAATGGCATTCTGCGGCATCCGGCTGTTCCATCACTAAAAAGAAAACCTCTCAGTCTCGCTTTGCTCGACAGCTCCCCTAGCGAGGGGAGCCTCTGGCGAAGAGATAAAGCTTTCCGAAATGCCAAAGCCTCCCCTCGGTAGGGGAGGTGGCACGGCGTCAGCCGTGACGGAGAGGTTGAGTTATGAGGTGCGTGAAAATGAGCAAGAAAATCTTAGTCGTTGGCGGCGGCGGACGCGAGCACGCCATCATCAAGGCATTGAAGAAGAGCCCCGACTGCGGCGAAGTCTGGTGTGCGCCCGGCAACGGCGGCATCGGCTATGATGCCCACTGCGTCAACATCAAGGCCACCGATGTGGAAACGATGGTCGGCTTTGCGGAGACGGAAAAGTTCGACTACGTCGTGGTGGCTCAGGACGACCCGCTGGCACTGGGCATGGTGGATGCGCTGGCGGCAGTCGGCATCCCGGCTTTCGGCCCGGACAAGGCCGCTGCCCGCATCGAGGCATCCAAGGTCTTTTCGAAAGACCTCATGAAGAAGTACGGCATCCCCACCGCAAAGTATGAGACCTTCGACGACCCCGCCAAGGTCATGGAGTATATCAAGGCTGAGGGCAAATACCCGGTGGTCATCAAGGCCGACGGCCTTGCGCTGGGCAAGGGCGTGCTCATCTGCGAGAACGAAGAGCAGGCCGCCGAGGGCGTCAAGGAGATCATGCTGGACAAAAAGTTCGGCGCTTCCGGCAACCACGTCGTGGTGGAAGAGTTCCTCACCGGCCCCGAGGTCAGTGTGCTGAGCTTCACCGACGGCAAGGTGGTCAAGCCCATGGTGTCCTCCATGGACCACAAGCGCGCCAACGACCACGACACCGGCCTGAACACCGGCGGCATGGGTACCGTCGCGCCGAACCCCTATTACACTCCGGCCATCGCTGCCGAGTGCATGGAGAAAATTTTCCTGCCCACCATCAAGGCCATGAACGCTGAGGGCTGCCCCTTCAAGGGCTGCCTCTACTTCGGCCTGATGCTCACCCCGGACG
>OLSA01003305.1_pt1 | contig 11322 bp, 10 predicted proteins | sample 1672731 | NCBI WGS metagenome assembly OLSA01 (sample SAMEA3136718, study PRJEB25190) | human gut metagenome | biome: human gut; feature: human-associated habitat; material: faeces | place: Austria | collected 2013
AATACAATTGCCGGAACAATACAGATTCCAACGAGCTTACAGTAGATTATACTCCCGGAAAGCAGGAGACAGCAAGAGAAGATTTCAATAACAGCAGAAATTATGTATAATTATGTTGTAGGTACAAAAATAGTGTGACAGCGAGGTAGAGAAAATGGAAGAGCAGATAAAAAAGATTTATGAAAAGCAGAAAAATGGACGCATCAGGATGATACGGAATGTGCTGTTGATTTATGCAGCATTGATCTGTGTGGTGAGTATTTTCAAAGGAAATCCGTTCCCGCATCAGGAGACAGTACTCTTTTTCGATGTGAAGCAGCCGGGCTGGGTCACGACAGATCCCTGGCTTCTGTGGATTTGCGTGGTGGTTGATCTGATTGCAGGTATATTCATTTTAATCAGGGACATTCTCAGAGATTTTTCAAAAATTGACCGGATTCTGTCACAGCAATGTGATGCAGAAAAATATTCAGAAATGCTGGAAGAGTTGGTAAAGTACGGAAAGAGCTTGGATTATCATGGATTTCAAAAAAGTGTCATGCTGATAGCTGAGTCTAAATATGTAGTTGCACTGATCATAAATGGGCAGTTGCAGAAGGCAGAAGAGTATATAAAGAATGAATGGGAAGGAAAAAGAGAGGGACGTTCCTGGCAGCAGGTCATGACGAATCTCGAACTGTCGAAGAAATATCAGGAGAAAGATGCGGCAGGTTATTCGGCTACATTAGAAAAAGCAGGGAAAGTATTTCAAAAGAATCCACTGTTTATGGCAAAAAATTTGATGCTGAAAGGTGAAGATGAGGCAGCAGTAAGATTACTGGAAAATGATACGGAAAAGCTGCCTTATTATGAGGTTACACGCAGATTCCTGCTGGGAGTATGTTACTACCGAATCGGAAAAGAAGAGCAGGGAAAAGAATGTATGGAATATGTAATTGGGCATGGAAATACGTTGAAGTGCAAAGAAGAAGCGGAAAAATATGTAACAGTGTAAGTAAGGATGTTCTTTAAAATGACAGGGTAACAAAAATGGAGAAGATATAGAGGATGGTAATAAAATAGGATATATCGCACATAAAGATGGTGAATCTGGAGTATACAATTCCTGAAAATAGACTTGACTTTTAAATATTACAAGCGTAAGATTTAAGAAACAAAAAAATTAGAAGAAAGGAATATCTATGAAAAGAAGACGAAAAAAGCAAAATATCCAAAAATCTTACGCTTGTAAGATTTTTGGGCTGATAGTAGCTATAACAGTAATTGCTGTTTCAGGAGGTGTTTTATTAAAAAGGACGATAACGGAATCACCAGAAGACACACTTGTGGAATATATGAACCATATTGAAAAAAAGGAATATGAAGTAATGTATACTATGATAGATTCAGATGAAAAAGTTTATCTGACAAAAGAAGAATACATACAACGAAATTCTAAGATATACGAAGGAATAGAGGTCAGTGACATTAAAATCAGTCATATAGCTGTGAAAGAGAAAAAAGCAGATACAGTTACGCTTTCGTATGAAACATCATGTAATACAATTGCCGGAACAATACAATTTGACAATATGGCGGAACTGAAGAAGACGAAACAGGGATATAAATTAGTATGGCAGGATAGCCTGATTTTTCCAGATTTAGAGAGTGATGATAAAATAAGTGTTACTACATCAAAAGCGGAGAGAGGAGAAATATTAGACCGAGATGGTAAAATGCTTGCAGGAAAAGGAGTAGCAACATCAGTTGGCATTATACCGGGAAAGCTGGAAGACAGGAATGTATCTATTGAAAAAATAGCGGAGTTATTAGAGATAGATGTAGAAACAATAAATAACAAACTCACAGCAAAGTGGGTAAAAGAAGATTCTTTTGTACCAATTGAAACTATTCCGAAAGTAGAAGAAATAGATTTAATGAAAATACAGCCAGAAGAAAAGACACTTGAGGAGCAGGATTGTCAGAATAAACTTTTGGAAATTCCAGGGGTTATGCTATCAGATGTGGAAGTTAGAACCTATGAGTTAGGGGAAGCAGCAGCTCATTTAATTGGTTATGTACAGTCTGTAACAGCAGAAGATTTGGAAAATCATCCAGGGGAAGGATATTCAGCTGAAAGTGTAATCGGAAGATCTGGGGTGGAAAAGTTATACGAAAAGCAATTAAAAGGAAAAGATGGTTGTGATATAAAGATTTTGGATAGTGATGGGGAAGTAAAAGAGGTTCTTGCAAGTATTTTTAAAGAAGATGGTATGGATATAAGATTAACGATAGATTCCGATTTGCAAAAATCATTATACGAGCAGTTTAAAGAAGATCCGGGGTGTTCTGTCGCAATGAATCCTTATACGGGAGAAGTATTGGCTTTGGTAAGTACCCCATCTTATGATAATAATGAATTTATACGGGGCTTATCATCAGAGAAATGGACATCATTAAACGAAGATGAAAAGAAACCATTATATAATCGTTTCCGTCAAGTATGGTGTCCTGGCTCAACATTTAAACCAGTTGTGGCAGGAATTGGGTTGAAAACGGGAAGCATAGATCCAAAAGAAGATTTTGGAAATGAAGGTTTGGCATGGCAGAAAGATTCGTCTTGGGGATCTTATCAAGTGACAACACTTCATGAATATGAACCGGTTATTATGAAAAATGCAATTATCTATTCTGATAATATTTATTTTGCAAAGGCAGCTCTTAAAATTGGTAGTGAGAATTTTATGAATACTTTAAATGAAATAGGATTTAATCAGAATATGCCGTTTGAGATTGCGATGCAGGAATCAACATATTCCAATACAGATAAAATAGAAACAGAAATACAATTGGCAGATAGTGGTTATGGGCAAGGGCAGATTCTTGTAAATCCATTACATCTGGCAAGTATTTATACTTCATTTTTAAATGAAGGGAATATGATAAAACCGTATTTGAAATACAAAGAAGAAGCATCCGGTGAAACATGGATAGAAAATGCGTTTAGCAAAGAAAATGTAGAAGAAATTATGCAAGGGGTGGAAGGTGTTGTAAATGATCCGGAAGGAACCGGATATGCTGCACATCGTGACGATATTTTGCTGGCTGGAAAAACAGGGACAGCCGAGTTGAAGGCAACGAAAGAAGATACTTCTGGCAAAGAAATCGGGTGGTTTTCGGTGTTTACGGCAGATAAAAGCGTGGACAAACCAATTCTTCTTATCAGTATGGTTGAGAATGTGAAAGGAATCGGTGGAAGTGGTTATGTTGTTAAAAAAGATGCAACAGTATTGGATGAGTATTTTGAAGAATAAAAAAATTTTTATGGGAAATTATTACATATGTAAGATATTTGCGATGATATTGATAGTTCTTATTGTTTTTACAGGGTGCGGACAAAATCGAATTACGGAAAAAGAAGAAAAGAAAGAAACCGTAGAATCTGAAATGAATGCAGAAGTAAAAAAAACAGCACAAACTTTTCGGTTTGTTTATATGAAGGAGAAGTCGGAGTTAAATACATTAAAGGTGAAAAGAAAAATTATCAATTGTCTGGAAGAAAAAGGATATGCGGCAGTAGATTGTGATAATCAGATTGATATGGTCAATCGTGAAAAAGTAGAAGAATTTTGCAAAGCAGCGGAGAAAGAAGAACAGGCAGCAGTTGATATTGTTGTTGTATTTGATGAAGGGGAAATTATACAATATCATTTAGAGTCAATGAATGGAAAGATAAATGTTCGATTATGTCAGGTTAAATGGAAAGATAATAGTCCACAGGCTAATTATTATGATGAATATGAAGCATATGAGTGGAAATATACAGAAAAAGGATACTTGTTTCTGGAGGAATATCACCCACCGGGATTTGATGGAGCACCGGGTGAAACTGGATTCAGAGTGCAGCCATTAGATAAAACATGCCGGGAATTGAATCGAAAATATGTTATGCCGTTGGGGTATGCACTTAATAATCTGTTGATTACAAATTGGGATAACCAGAATTATACGGAACTTGATTTTTATGATCTTTATGAAAAAATGTATTATATGAAATATGGAAAGCAAGTTCCATATGAAGCAAATTATGGTGGAGCAGAATATGAAGTTCCAAAAGATGAGTTTGAAGAGGTTATAAAGACCTATTTACCATTTAGTAATACCGAGATTGAAAAAGGAACTTTTTATAACTCTGATAATAGAACTTTTAGATACAGACCGCGAGGGTTATATGATTGTGAATTCCCATATGAGCCATATCCGGAAGTTATCTCATATGAAAAATTACAAGATGGAACATTAAAACTTACGATAGAAGCAGTATGGGAAATCAGAATGTTAGATCAGGCAATCACCAGTGAATTGATGATAAAACCTATGGAAGACGGAAGTTTCCAGTATTTATCAAATAAGGTAATCAGTTCAGATCAAAATGCAAATGCAGGGTGGTATATGCCAAGGTTAACAGAAGAAGAGTGGGAAGAGAATTACAGTAATAATTAGGGGGCAATATGAAAAGAAAAAGTATTTTGTTAGTACTTTGTATAGGAATGATTCTGACTTCCTGTGAAAGTAAGATATCGTTAAACAGCACAGATGTAAAAAATGAGAAGAATCAGAAAAACACTACCATGGAAAATCCGGATAAGGGATATAATCTACCAATCGATGAAGACAAGAAAAAGGAAGCTGTGAACGATTGTGAAGAAATTATGGGCATTGTCCGAGACATTTATTCTGAATATAATGGAATACAAGAAGCAGATCAGAACACTGCTGAGCAAATGATGAATCGGATGAAAGAAATTATCAAACAAAATGGGAATCCGGTCATTGGTTCCGATCATTATTCTGTTATGGATAATTATCAGAAGATGGAACAATTTTTAAAATCTGCAGAACAAGAAGAAAAAGGAAGTGTAATTTTATATGAAGCAGATACAGATGGTGGAATTACCAGAAAAGAATATAGTTATGATGGAAAAGAAATGAGTGTGATGTCCGCAAAAATGATCTGGAGTGAGGATACAGAGCCTGTACTTACATACATATCGCTATCAAAAATAAAAGAATGGGCATATACTGAAAATGGGAATTTCTGTTATGAATTATGCGTACCTGAACCACCGGAAGTGACAGAGATTGTAGATGGAAGTTGTATTATCCGGGTAAAGCCTTTGAGTGAGGAGTGTCGGGAATATTCAAAAAAATATGTGAGTACGTTCGGCTATCAGGGAAACAATCTGTTATGTTCAAACTGGAATGCGGAGGATATGCAGGGGTTGGATTATAATGGACTTTATGAATATTTTTATCAAATGAAATATGGAGAAAAATTTACTGCAGAAAAAGAGGTTGTGGGAATTCCAGCAGAAGAGTTCGAAAATGTAATTATGACATATCTTCCTGTTACAAAAGAAGAATTGAAAGAATGGGCGGTCTACGATGAACAAAGTAATATGTTTATCTGGGAACGATTGGGATGTGGTAATTATTCACCAACACATTTTGGCTTGTCTTTACCGGAAGTAACAGAAGTCAGGCATAATGAAGATGGAACCATTGTTTTGACAATTCATGCAGTATGTGATTCTGTTGTATGTAATGATGTTGTTATTACACACGAACTTACGATGAAAATTCAGGATGATGGAACGATTCAGTATGTTGGAAACAGGATTTTAGATAATGGTATTGATAATATACCGAGGTATCAGTACCGGTTAGGTAATTTGCAGAATTGATCAGTAGAGAAGAATGAAATAAAGAGAACTGATAACGGGAAATTATGCTATCAGTTCTCTTTATTTATTTCCAAATACCAAGATTAGAAAGTACAGATTCTGTTATTTCGGTAGCCTGACTTCCAGTTGCACCAGAAGAGGATTGAATATTTGTTGCGAAGTAGTAAGTATTATTCGCTGTTTCAATGTATCCGATAAACCAGCCATTGACATCTTTACCATTGACACGCCCGGTTCCTGTTTTCCCGTAAAGAGAACCGGAAGAAGTAGTGGAAAGCAGCAGGGCTTTTTTTACTGCCTGGATATTTTTACTGTCAAAATGAAAATTATTTTGATAGAAATCCTGTAACAATTCCACCTGTTCTATGGGTGATATCTTCAGAGAGAAATCTGTCCAATAGAGATTTAGATTTGTTCCAGTATTCTGATTCCCATAGTTTATTGTCTGTAAAAATGTTCTTACGGCTTCAAAACCTGCCTGTGAATCAATTGCCTGAAAATACCAGTTTACGGAATTATGTATAGCCGAGGTTAAATCTTGATCGGCTTCCCATGAATTAAAAGGATATGGTTCTCCATTCCATGTGAAAGTGGAATGTTCTGGTGTAATAATTCCAGATTCCAAGCCAAGTAATGCATCATATATTTTATAAGTCGAATTCGGTGATACACGTGTGGAAGCATGATCCATATTATAAATATTCCATTTATCAGCAGACTGATTATATAAAACAAAACTTCCGGTGTAGTCCCCAAAATTGGAAGAAAGATTTAGCTGAGTAATATTCTTTTCGGTTGTGTCAAAATGATAGCCAGTCTGATCAGAAGCATAAACAGAAAGTATGGGAATGCATCCAATGATGATAGTAGAGACGAATATGCATATAAGATATCCACGAATTTTTTGTTTAAAAGTAGGTTGGTGGAATGATGCAATATTTAAAATGCGTCCTTTTAACTGTTTTATATTTCCACTGATTCCCATAGTAAGAGGGAATGGAGACAGAGCTATTGTTTCGGCAAAGTTAATCAGTGTATTTCCATATGACTTGTATTCTGTTTCTTTCAATAATTGTAATACAGCACTGTCGCAGGCAAGTTCGCGTTCCTGCCGTATTCTTTTTAGAAAATACCAGATTAGGGGATTGAACCAGTAGAAAACATTTACTGTATTTATCAAATATCCAATTAGAATATCTTTATGCTTGTAGTGCTGCAGTTCATGAAGAAGCATATATCGAATATCAGTTGAGCTTATAGTTCCAGCGTTAAAATCTGAAATCAAGTGAATTGGAAGATAAATGCGAGGATGCAGGAAACCAGCCAAAACAGGAGATTTCAAAAATGCTGTACTATAAATCGGAATGGTATGCTTGCTGTTCACTTCGTTTAAACATTCTATATAAAGAGCGTTTAGTTCTTCATTTTGAAGAGGTAAAGCAGAACTATGTAAGGCTTTTACTTGTTTTACTGAGCGGTAGAGAAGAAAAAACATTATGAATATACCGATACTCCAGAAAAATACAAGTAATGTGTGAATAAAAGTTGGTATTTGGGTGCTGACAGAGACAGCAAAATCATTTATTTTATCCAAATTATAACCATTACCAGAAAGAAAAGTGGTTTGAATGTCACCATTGGTACTTGAACTGGCTGTCAGCAAATGGCTCCACGATATAGAAGATGGGGCAGAGCTTATTGGTAAAAAGGGAACAATTAGAACGGCAAGAAATATAATCGAAAGATTATATTGCATACGTGCGGATAATTGCCTTTGCAATAAATTTTTTAATCCCAGTAAACTACCTAAAAAAATACAAATGATGGCATTACACAGTAAAAATCGAAAACTAAAATATATCAAAATATGCTCCTCCTCCCATGGTTAATGATTGGAAAGAAGATTCCGTAAGCTGGCAATGTCTTCTTCAGACAATTTATCATCCTCAATGTAAGAGGCAAGCATAGAAGTGATATTACCATTATAATATCGTTTTAAAAAAGAATTACTTTCCTGCCGAATATATTCGTCTTCCTTGACCAATGGAGTATAGACAAAAACCCGGCTTTGTTTTTCGTAGGTTAGTGCTTTTTTAGAAACGAGACGTTTAATCAATGTCTGAATTGTTTTAGGACTCCAACTGGAAATTTGTGTTAATTTTTCAGTAATTTCATTGGTGCTGATTGGTGCGTATTTCCAAACGATTTTCATAACTTCAAATTCAGCTTCTGAAATTTGAGGCAGATTGCTCATGTGATATTCCTCCAAATCTTACAAATGTAATAAAAATATTATATATCTTAAAAGGTTATTCTGTCAACGAAATAAAAACTTGACTTTAAATCTTACAGATGTAATAATAGATAAAAATTACACTTGTAAGATTTGAAATGTGAAAGGTTTTTATAAAAATGGGAAGGGTAGTTGTTGTAACATTTGATGAAAATGAGGAAGAAAAATTAAATGAATTATTACATTTTCTGTCTGCTAAAAAATACTCTGAGATGCCTGGTAAACAAAATAGGGTACTTGATTACGGAGCATTAAAAATAAATGCGGAATATCGTTCTGTAGAAAGTAATGGTGAGCTGGTTCAATTGACGAATTATGAATTTGAAATATTATATTTGCTGGCAAAAAATCCAGGACGGATATTTTCAAAGGAACAAATATATACACAGGTGTGGAAAGAACCATATTATGGGGCAGAAGATAATGTTATGGGCATAATTCGGAGAATCAGAAAAAAGATTGAGCCAGATTCTGCAAAACCAAGATACATTTTAAATGTATGGGGTATGGGATATAAATTTAATGGTGAATTGATGAAATGATGAAATATAAAATTGGGCATAATAAGTAAAGATACCAAAAAAAGCAGGAGAAATTTTTATGGAAAATGATATTTGGAATGAAATATCCTCTTTTTTGAACCAGTTGCGTTGTGAGAATATAAACAGAGAAAGTTATATCTATTTCCAAGAACTTGCAAATATTCAGTTGAAGAAGAAAATGGAAAAAGAAAAGGTGAATAAACTTCTCGATCATATAAGTTATGAGGACAGGGAGAAGTTGAAGCAATATGGAGAAATTTTGGAAGAAGAAGCGTTTGTGTCAGAACAAAGGGCATATTGTCAAGGATATGTAGATTGTATTCAGTTATTGGCTGGTTTAGGACTCTTGAAAAAATCGACGGATATGGAAAAAATAATTAGCGAGATGAAAAGCAATTAAGTGTGTCGTGGAGGGAAATGTAGTATTTGATAGATAATAGGATGTTCGTAAAGAAGAAACAGTTATGTTATATCAAGTTGTAATGATATAGCATAACTGTTTTTAACATATGGTAATAGTATTTATTCCACTAATTTTAAATATCGGTAATTATCAGCTATTTATCGGTATTTTACAAGTTTTATTTTGTATCATTAGTAGTGTCTACGTTAGAAATAAAAGGATTAGAATCTAGCAGAGCTGTCGTAGTTGCAAGAATTACCTGTAACTGATAATCATTGCACTGATTTAAGAGCCGAAGAATCTGATCATATGTAGAATTATTTTTATTCTGATTTGGATAAACGTAGTCATCAGCAGAAATATTTAAAGTCTGCATGGTTTTACAAAATAATTCCAGACTGGGACCGCCTTTATGGCGTTCGAGGTCTCCAAGATAAGCCGCCGATATTCCGAGTTTTTCAGCAAGAGCTTCTTGTGTTAAATGCATTTCCATACGCCCTTGTTTTACTAAAGTGGCAAATAATGTTTTTGGAATATCCATGTTTGTATACCTCCATAAACTTAGTGTATTACCCTAAATTTGAAAAGTGAAAAGGGTGTAACATTAGAAAAAACACAGGGTATTACCCGATGAATGAGAAAGCATACAAATCTCTTTCGGTTAAAAAAAACAGATTCCGAAAGAGCAGTATTTGTATGCTTATTTTCTTTTCCGGAATCTAACCGGAGAAAATATGGTTCTTAGCAAGAGTTCAGCTAAAAAATTCTGTTCAACAGAAGGTATTCAATTAAAAAAATCTCAACAATTTCATTAGTAAATGTTGGAATTGAAACTAGGGTAAGAGCCAATAATGAATCCAGGGTAATAAAATATCGAATTAAATGCGTCCATAGGAGTGAAATCTGTCAGGGCGTTTTTTGTTACCTAAATATTGAGAATGAGCAATTCAAAATAAGGTCGATTGTTCGTATTCGTGCCCCGCCTACTGATCTGAATTCAAAAAAATTCAGATTGGAGGAAAGGTCATGGAAGGCAGACAGCCTAAAAGAAGAAAAGATAAATATAACCCATATGAAATCTATGAGAAGGACGGAAAATATTATGTTTCATTTCGTAATGGTGAAAAAGAGTACAAGGATTTGGAAATAGGAAAGAATGTATATGAAGCTTTTAATACGTTTGAATTGCAGGATGTGTCGCATATGAATGTTGTGGACAGGCATTTGGAACAGTCAGAAATCTGGGATTCCAGTTTATATGAACGGGTATTTCAGAAAGAGGAAGGTGTAGAGGATACTGTTCTGAATAAACTGGAAGCGGAACGTTTACATAGTGCAATTCAGCAGTTGTCGGAAATTCAGAGAAGACGATTGATGAAGTATTATTTTGAAGATAAGAATTATGAGCAGATTGCACAGGAAGAAGGCTGCTCTTTTCAGATGGTAGCAAAGTCTGTAAAAGCAGCAATCAGAAATTTGAAAAAGATTTTGAGATAGTGGGTTGAAAAATAGCGTTTAAGTGAGGAAACAGGTGGAAAGAGAAATATTTTGATCCACCTGTTTCTTCTTTTGTCACGAAAAGACTGGGGAGCGGGAAGAACCTTGACAAATTCATATACATTCATCAGGCACATTCCTGTTGTTATCGTGATGAGCGTAAGCCACATTAACAAATACGCCATAACACAGGCTGGGTAAAGACAGCGAAATCCCACCCGTATACTTCCTTTTGGTTTCAGTTTGTATTACCCGGACTGTTGAGCGAAAAATATCTGGTTATAACTGTCAGATTGCTTCTGGCAGGGCGATGACAGACAACAGGCATAATGATACTCCTGTCCGGTCATAAAGTCGTGTATACAAAATATTTCTTTGATGCCGCAACAAGTGAGGGCAGCTTCAGGAGATCCCTGGAGAGGAAAACTCCCAATCCCATATATTTATTTTAGATAAAATCCTGTGGAGCTGATTAGCAGTCAGCCGTCTGATGATTTCCCAATTACAAGTCGGGGCGTCGGGGACAAATAGGCTTGTATTTTACATATTTAGGGATAACAACAGTTAGAAAGACGAGAGGAGATATAGCAAAGATGGAAGATAGAAACGTCAGGCGTGGGGATATTTATCACGCCGACCTTGATCCTGTATTTGGAAGTGAGCAGGGCGGTTATCGTCCGGTGCTGGTGATTCAGAATAATATAGGAAATCAATACAGTCCGACAGTGATCGTGGCAGCAATTACAAGTAAAGAAAAAATGAAACTGCCGACACACATTGCAGTCCCGGAAATGGAAGGTTTGGAAAAGGATTCTGTAGTGCTGTTGGAGCAGCTTAGAACTTTGGATAAAAGACGGTTGGAAA
>OLSA01003310.1_pt1 | contig 11314 bp, 10 predicted proteins | sample 1672731 | NCBI WGS metagenome assembly OLSA01 (sample SAMEA3136718, study PRJEB25190) | human gut metagenome | biome: human gut; feature: human-associated habitat; material: faeces | place: Austria | collected 2013
CTGCAACTCTACACCGGTTACATCTACGAAGGGCCGGGGCTGGTCGGCGAAATCTGCCGTTCGCTGATCGCCGATGCCGAAGCGGCCGCAGCAGCCAAGGCAGCCGCAGAAGCGAGAGCCGAAGAAGAGGCCCGGGCTGCTGCTCAGGCCGCTGAGGCAAAAGCCGCAGCAGCGACGGCTTCAGGCGCACAGGCACCGGAAGCCGGGAAGGCCGCACCCGGAACGGAAACCGCCGCGACAGCCCAAACGCAGGCCGCCGCACCTGCAGAATCGGTGCCGAACCCGTCACCGGAAACACAGAACAGCCCGGCACAACCTGCAGATAACGAACCGGACACCCGCAAGAAACAGCCCGCATCCTGAGCCTCAAATATTGCCATGAAAGCAACGATCATCACCATCGGCGATGAAATCCTCATCGGCCAGATCGTGGATACGAACTCCGTATCCATCGCCAAGCACCTCAACGCCGCCGGCATCGTCGTACACGAAAAGGTTTCGATCGGCGACGACAGCACACAGATCGTCCGGAGCGTGGAACGCGCCCTGGGAGATTCCAACGTCGTCGTCATCACCGGGGGGCTCGGCCCCACCAAGGACGACATCACCAAAAAGACCCTGGCCGGAATGTTCGGCTGCGAACTGGTGCCCGACCAACGGGTCGCCGACCATGTGAAACGCATGCTCGAAGGGCGCGGCATCGAGTTCAACGAACTCAACCGCGGGCAGGCGATGGTTCCGGCCTGCTGCACGGTGCTGTTCAACGCCCACGGCACGGCTCCGGGCATGTGGTTCGAACGCGACGGCAAGGTGGTAGTCTCGCTGCCCGGTGTCCCCTACGAGATGGAACACCTGATGCAGGACGAAGTGATGCCGCGCCTGAAAGCGCATTTCGAACTACGCCAGATCATACACCGCACGATGATCACGGCCGGGCTGCCCGAGTCGATGCTCGCCGCAAAGATCGAAGCATGGGAAAACGCCCTGCCATCCTACCTGAAACTGGCTTACCTGCCCAATCCGGGCGCCGTACGGCTGCGCCTGTCGGCCTATGAGGTCGAGGGCGAAAGCGTTTCGAAGGAGATCGAACGGCAATTCGAGGCACTGCGGAAAATCATCCCCCACAACATCATCGGGTACGAAACGGCCACCATGCAGGAACTGGTACACAAGCTGCTCACCGAGCGCGGGCTGACCCTCGCCACGGCCGAAAGCTGTACCGGAGGCAGCATCGCGGCGCGTTTCACGGCCATGCCGGGCGCTTCGGCCTATTTCCTCTGCGGCGTAGTTTCGTACAGCAACGCCTCGAAACACGATATCCTGGGCGTAGACCCGGAGGTCATTGCCCGCCACGGCGCCGTCAGCGAAGAGGTCGCACGGCGAATGGCCGAAGGGGCACGACGGATCTCGGGTGCCGACTACGCCATAGCGACCACCGGTATCGCAGGCCCCGCGGGCGGCTCCGCCGAAAAGCCGGTCGGCACGGTATGGATCGCCGTGGCGACCCCACACCGGACGACCGCCATCCTCAAACAGTGCGGTTCCGACCGCGGGCAGATCATCGACCGGGCCAGCGCCTTCGCCATCAGCCTGCTGCGCGACGAACTCAACGGTAAATAATACATTCGTCCCATGCATAGAATACTTGCCTCAACCATCGGTGCACTCCTCGCCCTCACATCCTGCATGCGTCAGCAGCCCGAGGAGCGGGTGCATAAACTCCTGACCGACCGCATCCAGACCCTTGCCACGGCGGAAAGCTGCACGGGCGGTACCATCGCGGCACGCTTCACGGCCATGCCGGGTGCCTCGGCCTATTTCAAATGCGGCGTAGTGACTTACAGCCTCGATGCCAAGCAGAACTTCGTAAACATCTGCTGCGATACGATAGCCCGCTACGGCGCCGTCAGCGAACAGGTCGTACGCCAGATGGCCGAAGGCGTCCGTCATCTGGCAAATGCACACTACGCTATCGCCACGACAGGGATCGCAGGCCCCACGGGCGGCACCCCCGAATACCCGGTCGGTTCGGTATGGATCGCCGTCAGTTCGCCCCTGCGCACCACGGCCCGGCTGATCCATGCCAAAGGCGACCGCACGCAAATCATCCGCGAAGCGGGAACGGCCGCCATCGAACTGCTCGAAGAAGAGTTGCTCGCCGCCCAACCGGGCAAATAGTTTCAAATTACGGCTGATCCGTTTGTTTTTGCAAACAATTTAGCTTATTTTTGCAGCAATTCAGCCCAGCGCAAAATGAAAAGAACCTTATTCCTGTCGGTGTTGTTCGGTATGCTCCTCACCACGGCCCATGCTGAAAACGAAAGCCACCAACAAGTAGAGAGTACGCTTTACGCCTATTACCGCTGGTGCAACAACAACATACGCGACACGGCCGTCCTCAGCAAGGCGGACACGCTGTTCCGGCTCTCGGGCGAGAAGCACGACATCCGGATGCAGGCCGTTGCCCTGAGCTTGAAAGCCGACCATTACTATTTCAACAACAACCTCGACTCGCTCAAGGCATGGATTCCCCGCGTGCAGGATTTCGCCCGCAAGAATGACCAGATCAAGTATTACTACTTCACCTGGTCGCGGCTGATTCTCTATTATACCAAACAGGCGCAATACACGCTCGCCCAATACGAACTGGAGCAGTATATGTCGCAGGCCGAAAAGGACAATTACAAACCCGCAACCGCCGAGGCATACAAACAGCTCGGACACATCTACCGCACCCGCGGATTGAAAAAACCCGCTGTGGAATACTACCGGAAGGCAATCGATTTCATCATCCAGAACGGGCTCAACACATTCCATCTCTCGAACCTCTATTCGGAACTCGCGACCATGCTGATGGATCTGCAACGCTATCCCGAAGCCGCAGAAGCCGTCGAAAAAGGCAAGGCATGCATTCCGCTACCGGACTACATCTGGGGTCTGAAGGCCAAGGAAACGCACCTGCTCGCCCAGACAGGCCAGACCGACAAAGCCAAAGCACTTTTCAACGAGATCAAGGCCGGGCAGAACGGCAACCTCTCGGAGATCAAACTCGCTGAAATCGAGGTCGCCATCTACAACCATTCGCACGAATACGGCAAGATGATCGCCGCAATCGACAAATTGATCAGGTCGTTCGAAAGAGAAGGATACAAGGAATCCTATTTCTACTACCTCTATGAAAACCGTGCAGCCGCCTACGCCGCCCTCGGCAATTTCGAAGCCGCCTACCGGGACATACAGCATTACACAGAACTCTACCACAAACAAGTCAACGACGACAACGAGAAGACACTCGGAGAATTCGCCACGCTGCTTGATGTCAACCGGTTGAACATGGAAAAAGCAGAACTGCGCCAACAGGCGCAGGAAGAGCGCCTGCACCGCACCCAACTGGGCACCATCGGCTTGGCGTGCATTCTCTTGCTGGCCGCCGTCTTCATCGCGGTAATGCTCCGCATGAACCGCCACCTCGCCCGCGCGAAGAGAGCCGCCGAAGAGAGCAACCGGATGAAAGGCATCTTCATCCGCAACATCACGCACGAGATCAATACGCCGCTCAACTCCATCGTCGGATTTGCGGAGCTGGCCGCAGCCTCGGACGATGCCGACGCCGCCGAGCGGCAATCCTATATAAGCATCATCCAGGAAAACAGCGGCTATCTCCAAAAACTCGTGGACGACGTGCTCTACATCGCCGGACTCGAATCGTCGGAAACCCCGCCGGCCATGAGCCCGACCGACATCAACGAATGCTGCCAGGAGTGTATTCAGAAGGTCTCACAGTCCAGTTCCCGGGCGGTGAGTATCCGTTTTGTCCCGGCACGCGAGAAATTCCACCTGCACACTTCGTGCATGCTGATATCCAAAGCCATCACCGAAATGCTGCGCAATGCCGTACATTTCGCGGCCGACGGAGAAATCACGCTCGCATATACGCTGGACGGCGGCAACCGCCGCATCACATTCACGGTAACCGACTCGGGGCCCGGCATCCCGGCTTGCGAGGCCGAGCATATTTTCGGACGCTTCGTCAAGCTCGACACCTTCTCGCAAGGGCTCGGGCTCGGGCTGACCGTGTGCCGGCTGATCGCCTCGGCCCTGGGCGGCACGATAAAACTCGACACGGACTACAGCGGAGGGGCACGTTTCGTACTTTCGATACCGCTACGTTAAACACTAAAAACCAATACAATAGACCACACACCGGAAAATTAATGTGGATTATTAATCTTTAATTCTCATTTTTTCCTTATATTTGCACTCCCTTACGGGAATAACGAACAAATTTAGCGAAAACAACAATGAAAGTTTGCGAAATCACAGGCAAGGTAGCGATCGTGGGAAACAATGTTTCGCACTCGCACCACAAGACCAAGCGCAAATTCAGTCCGAATCTGAAAACCAAGCGCTTCTGGTCTGAGGAGGAAGGCCGCTGGATCACCCTGAAGGTATCGGCCGCCGGTATGAAAACGATTAACAAGAAGGGTCTCGCCGTCGCCCTGCGCGAAGCTGCAGCCCCCAAGAGCTTGTACTAAAAACCAGTAACAAATGGCAAAGAAAGGCAACAGAGTCCAGGTTATTCTGGAGTGCACCGAACAGAAAGCAAGCGGCGTTCCGGGAATGTCCCGTTACATCACGACCAAGAACAAGAAAAACACGCCCGACCGTCTGGAGCGCAAGAAGTACAATCCGTTCCTGAAGCGGGTAACCGTTCACCGAGAAATCAAATAGTTAGAGCTGTATGGCAAAGAAAGTAGTCGCAACACTGAAAACCGGCACGGGTAAGCAGTTCACCAAGTGCATCAAGATGGTCAAGTCGGAGAAGACGGGCGCCTATATGTTCAAGGAGAGCGTCGTTCCCAACGACCAGATCAAGGAGTTCTTCGACGAGAAGAAATAAGTATTTGAGAGTCCCGCACTCTTAAATACAAAGGGCACCCTTCGGGATGCCCTTTGTATTTTTCCGGCATACGGGCCCGGCAACAGAGAGGAAGATTTGCTTATCCGGATTAAAACAGATACCTTTGAAAAAAATAACGCTCGCGACACTCCATGCAAGTCAGAACCATCGCCTACTACCATTGGATATTCCCGGCCGGGGGAGCCGAGACCGTGACCTGCAATCTCGGTAGATTCTTCGAGACACAAGGTCTCCGGCAAATCATATATACCCGCAAACTGGTACGCGAACTGCTGACCGACGAATTGCAACGACGGTTCGACATCCGCGAATTGCCCGAATCGCAATCGGGAGCCACGCCGAAGAACACACGATACATCTGCGCCTCGCTGCAACAGGAGCAGGTCGACATACTGATCGCACAAGGTGCCACCGACTTCCCATTCCAAGAGATTCACAACACTTGCAGTACGAAGATCGTCTACTGCCTGCACAATAGCCCTTTCTGGGAGGTGTTCGACCTCAAGCACCAGCGTGCGGCAGATCGTCCCTACCTCAAGCCGTGGCAGAAGCTGGAGTTCACCCTCATCCGCAAACCGCGCTACCGGCTCACCAACCATCTCGAACGCCGCTTTACCAAATTCTACATCCGGCTGTTGCAAAACGTTGATCGGTTCGTCACGCTCTGCCCGGCCTACCGGGACGACTTCAAGCAGCGCATCCTCCGATCCGGCCTGCCGGGCAGCGAGTCGATCCCCGAGCATCGGTTTGCCGCCGTGTTCAACCCGATGCTGCCGGCCGAGGAGCCCGTCGATACGCCGAAGGAGAAGGTAGTCCTCTACGTCGGCCGGTTCCAACGCTGCCACAAACGGGTAGACCGCCTGCTGAAGGTGTGGAAGATCGTCGAACGCCGCATCCCCGAATGGAAACTGATCGTCGTAGGCGACGGCGACGAACGCGCCGACTTGGAACGGCAGGCCCGCCAGTCAGGACTCCAACGCATCGAATTCGCCGGATACCGCCACGACGTGGCGACCTTCTACCGCCGGGCTACGTTCGTCTGTCTGACTTCGAATTTCGAGGGCATGCCGATGTGTTTCACCGAGGGGCAGCAATACGGGTGTATCCCCGTCTCGTTTGATTCCTTTGCCGGTATCCACGAAATCACCCGCAACGGAGCATGCGGCATCGCCGTCCCGGCGTTCCATATCCGGAAATATGCCGCAGCCCTCGAGGCCGCCATGCGCAACGAAGAGCTGCAACAACGTATGCGCACCGTATGTCACGAAGCGACACAACGCTATGATCTGGACAACATAGGGGCCGAATGGCTCCGCCTCTTCAAGGAACTCTGACCCGCAATGAAAAAGAAAATAGCATTCGTCATCATCCGCTACGGTGCGGATGTCAATGGTGGGGCCGAACTCCACTGCCGCATGCTGGCAGAGCGTCTGGTTTCTTACTACGATGTGGAGGTGCTCACCTCGACGATCCGCATCTTCGGAAACCCGGAGCGGGACTACCCTGCCGGCATCGAAACGGAGAACGGAGTCTCCGTCCGCCGCTTTCCCGCACAACCCGTAGACGGGGCCAACTACGGACTCTTCCGAAACCGGTGCAAACGAGCCCGCCGCCTGCGGCAATACCTCCATGCCGTCGGCCTGCTCCGCCCGATCAGTTCGCTCCACCCGATCTGGACGTTCGGGACCGAGCAGGAACTCCGCTATTTCCTGTCGCAAGAGGGACATACACCCGAACTGCTGGAACACATCGCCGCCCATCACGAAGAGTACACCGCATTGATCTTCATGAACTTCTACTACGGGCAGGCCGTATTGGGTTCAGTCATCGCCCCGGAGAAGAGCATTCTCGTACCGATGGCCCATCCCGACAAGCCGCTGTATTACAGCATGAATGCCCCGATGTTTACCCGCGTGCGACACATTGCGTTCAATACGCCCGCCGAAGAGCGGCTCTGCCGTAGTGTCTTTGGCCGGGCCATGGCACCGTGCAGCATACTCGGCTCCGGCATCGAGGAGGCAGCCCCGGCCGACTGGGAGCAGGTCCGCACCAAATACGGGCTTCCCGACAGGTACGTCCTCTATCTGGGGCGCGTCACGAAACCCAAAATCGACCAACTGTTGCCCAACTACGAGCGTTACCTGCGCCGCTACGGGAATCAACAGGCGGCATTGGTACTGACAGGCGGCATCGATCCCGACATCCGACGACCCGAGAACCCGTCGATCCTCTTCACGGGCTATGTCAGCGACGAGGAGAAGAGCGCGATTGTCCGCCACGCCACGGTGATGGTGAACCCCTCGCCGATGGAGAGCCTCTCGCTGCTGATGCTCGAAGCGATGCAGAACCGCATCCCGCTCCTCATCAACGGACGATGTGAGGTGATGAAAGACCATTGCAAACTGAGCGGCGCGGCTTGGTGGTACAACAATGCCGGAGATTTCTGCCGCAAGCTCCACCGGCTGCTCTCCGATCCGGAGTTGTGCCGCTCAATGGGCGAAAAAGGGCCGGACTATGTCCGCAAAAACTACGACTGGGAGGTGATCATCCCCAAACTCCGCGCGCTGATCGAGAGTATCTGACCCTGCGTCACCGGGGGCTTTCGAATGGTCAAAACGTATGAGGGGCGGCACCTTTGCAGGTTGCCGCCCCTCATACGTTTCGCAAAGGCCGCATCAGAACTTGTGCACGGCCCGAACGAGAAACTTGTTGTACTTCGGGATCTCGACCACGTAGGGCGGTTCGAGACTCGTATGCGACGTATAGGCGTTCTTCTCGTCCATCTCCGTCGAAGAGAAATAGTAGACCATCCGGTCCATCCGTTTACCGCCCGCATCCTTAAGTGCATCGTTGAACTTGTTGCGGGCCTGGCGATTGTTCTTCATGCGCGAACCGCCGTTGTAGTTGTGGCCGATCGTCAGCAATTCGTCGATCGAGGGAAGATACCATCCCTCCCCCTGCTCGCGGCACCACTTGAAGGCCGGGAAATCGTCCCACGAAAGGCCGTTGGCGGCGATATAGGCCTCGACCGTACGCATGTTCTCCTCGCCGTCGGTTCTGTTCCCGGCACCCACAGTCCGCAGGTCGGGCTTGCGGAACTCGCTCCACGTGAGGTAGATCTGCTCGAGCGAGATCACCAGGCCGTGGGTTCCCTCGTCTGAAACGATGCAAACCACGCCCTTCACACCGTCGCGGTCGTATAGATCGCCGACCTCATAGCGCCGAAGCACATACTCCGGGGCAGGACGCGGCGCCTCGGCCTGCGGAGCGGCCTCCGTCTCGCCTGCAGCCTGCTCCTGCGCCTCGCCGGCGGACCGGGCCGGGGTCAGTGGCTCGGCCGGAACCTCCTTTGCATAATATTCCACCTCACCGTTGGCATAGCGGATATACCGGATCTCGGCCACGGGCAACACATAGGTCGGGCCGTCGGGATTCGAGAAACGCTTGTAACGCACCGCATCGGGCGAGATTTCGAGCACCCGGGCCTCGACCTGCGAGGCATCGGTCTTGACGATCAGATCCTGTGCCGCGGCCGTCATCGCACCACACCACACGGCAAAGAGCACAAACAGGAGTTTTTTCATGTTTTCACAGCATTATGTTCCATCCGACTTGCGGCCCGTGCTTTCCGGAAGGCCCCGGACAGCAATACCGGCCGCTTATCTTTGACAAAGATAACGTTTTTTTTGAAACTTTCTTGCTATCTTTGCCAAAGATAACCGCCCCGCACACGGGCCGCATCCGGAGTCCGTAGAGGAGAGCGATTCGCAGATGGGGTGAATACAGAAATTCAATTATGGGATTTTTCGACATTTTCAAAAAGAAACAGGATACGCCCTCCGTCGAGCAGGCCGCACGCAGCCAGGAGGAGCTGAACGCCGGACTGGAAAAGACCAAGACGGGACTCTTCTCGAAACTGGCCCGTGCCGTGGCAGGCCGTTCAACGGTCGATGCCGAGGTGCTCGACGACCTGGAGGAGGTGCTCATCTCGTCGGATGTCGGCGTGGAGACTACCGTGAAGATCATCCGCCGCATCGAGGAGCGCGTCGCCCGCGACAAGTACATGAACGCCTCGGAGCTGCAGTCGATTCTGCGCGAGGAGGTATCGTCCCTGATGGAGGAGGCCCACGGTTCGTCCGAACACTTCGGGCTCGACGCCCGCGAGGGCGAGCCCTACGTGGTCATGGTCGTAGGCGTGAACGGCGCCGGCAAGACCACGACGATCGGCAAGCTCGCCGCCCAGCTCACCAAGGCCGGGCGCAAGGTGTGGATCGGCGCCGCCGACACCTTCCGGGCCGCGGCCATCGACCAGCTCCAGGTGTGGGCCGACCGCGCCGGGGCGACGATGATCCGCCAGCAGATGGGCTCCGACCCCGCATCGGTGGCTTTCGACACACTCACCTCGGCCAAGGCCAACGGCGCCGACGTGGTGCTCATCGACACCGCGGGGCGGCTGCACAACAAGATCAACCTGATGAACGAGCTGACAAAGATCCGCAACGTCATGTCGAAGGTAATCCCCGGAGCCCCGCACGAGGTGATGCTCGTGCTCGACGGATCGACCGGGCAGAACGCCTTTGAGCAGGCCCGCCAGTTCACGCAGGCCACGCAGGTCACCTCGCTCACGATCACCAAGCTCGACGGCACGGCCAAGGGAGGCGTGGTGATCGGCATCAGCGACCAGTTCCACATCCCGGTCCGCTACATCGGCATCGGCGAAGGCATCGACCAGCTGCGCATCTTCGACCGCCGGGAGTTTGTCAAAGCACTGTTCGGCGATGAAAAAAATTAACGTCATCACGCTCGGCTGCTCGAAGAATACGGTCGATTCGGAGCACCTGATGGCCCGCCTTGCGGCGGCCGGTTACGAAGTCGTGTTCGACAGCGACCGCACCGACGCCAAGACGGTGGTGATCAACACCTGCGGATTCATCGGCGATGCCAAGCAGGAGTCCATCGACATGATCCTGCGTGCGGCGGCAGCCAAGCAGGCCGGGAAGATCGAGCGGCTGTTCGTCATCGGCTGTCTCTCGGAGCGCTATGCCGACGACCTGCGCACGGAGATTCCCGAGGTGGACGCCTACTTCGGAGCCCGGACCTGGGACGGCGTCGTACGCGCGCTCGAGGCCTCCGGGGAGCCGGAGCTGGCCACCGAACGGCTGCTTACCACCCCGAAGCACTACGCCTACCTGAAGATCTCGGAGGGCTGCAACTGGATGTGCGGCTACTGTGCCATCCCGCTCATCCGCGGCCCGCATGTATCCGTGCCGATGGAGACGCTCGAGGAGGAGGCGCGCAAGCTCGCCGCCCGCGGGGTCCGTGAGCTGATCGTCATCGCGCAGGACACGACCTATTACGGTATCGACCTCTACGGACGCCGCATGCTGGCCGAACTGCTGCGCCGGCTCTGCCGCATCGACGGCATCGAGTGGATCCGGCTGCACTACGCCTATCCGGCGGCCTTCCCCGACGACGTGATCGAGGTGATGGCCTCCGAGCCGAAGATCTGCAAATACCTCGACATCCCCTTCCAGCACATCTCCGACGCCCAGCTGGCGTCGATGCACCGCCGCCATACGAAGGCCGAGGCGATGGAGCTGATCCGCCGCCTGCGCGGGGCGATCCCCGACCTGGCGCTGCGCACGACGCTGCTGGTGGGTTATCCGGGCGAGACGGAGGCCGATTTCGAAGAACTGCTGGCGTTCGTGCGCGAGGTGCGTTTCGAACGGCTGGGCGTCTTCCCCTACTCGGAGGAGGAGGGAACCTGGTCAGCCGAAAACCTCCGCGACGACATTCCCGAAACGATCAAGCAGCAACGCGCGGAGCGCGTAATGGCCTTACAGAACGAGATTTCGCTCGAAAACAACCGCCGCCGCGTGGGGCGCACCGAACGGGTGATCATAGATTCGCGTCAGGGCGACTGGTATGTCGGCCGCACGCAGTACGATTCGCCCGAAGTGGACCAGGAGATCCTGATTCCCGCCTCGGAACGCCGCCTGCTGCGCGGGCACTTCTACGACGTGACGGTCACCTCGGCCGCCGACTACGACCTCTACGGGGAGATTGCCGCAAAATAATTTTTTGCTTTTTTGCGTTTTTTTCGTACCTTTGAAAAGTAAACCGGAACTTTACCCGAAAGTCATGGCCGACAAGAGCGTGATAACGAACATCGAAGCCCGCGTGCGGCAGCTGATCGACGACCACAAAAGGCTGTCGGACCTTTGTACGGAACTGACCGCACAGCGCGACACGCTCCGCTCCGAGAAACGCACGCTCGAAGAGCGCGTCCGGGAGCTGGATGCCGAACTGGCGCGCATGCAGCTGACCGAAGGGCTTGCGGGCGGAGGCCGTAACCGGGAAAAAGCGCGGGCGCGCGTCAACCGTCTTATGCGG
>OLSA01003322.1_pt1 | contig 11291 bp, 9 predicted proteins | sample 1672731 | NCBI WGS metagenome assembly OLSA01 (sample SAMEA3136718, study PRJEB25190) | human gut metagenome | biome: human gut; feature: human-associated habitat; material: faeces | place: Austria | collected 2013
TCCGATTCTTTCAAACGGACATACCAAACTACTTTATTATAAACAAAACAATCCCTGTATACAAGGGTCTGCCGCCAAAAAATCATATTTTTTTGAAAAAATCCCTCTGTTTTTCCCGTCAGAAAACCTCAGGAAATCCTTCTGCCACAGATTTTGCAGGAAAACTGCCCCGGCTGCAGCTGCGCGCCGCAATGCGGACAGGCAGACGGACTTCCGTCCTTATGACCGGAAAACATACTGCTGATATCCATCTGAAATGCCTTCCCTCTGAGCCCTCGGTACAGATTAAAGCCGCCCAAAAGAACCAGAAGCACTGGCAGTAAAGCCGCATAGCCTTTTCGTTTCGCAGGTCTTGCACTATGTGCGTCATACCATCCGCTTTTGATGCCTTCTGTGACAAGCATCAGCATTGCAATCCCAACCACAATCAAAAGCACCGAAATTACGATATTCCTTACAGAAGCTCTTTTTCCGCCATCCATAAACAAGTCCCCTTCCAAAAAAAGCTTTTTCTCAGCCTTCTGCGTGCATTTCATCCACCACGGGAAATTCCATAAAAAAGGTTGTTCCCATATATTCGCGGCTTTCGATACGGATACTGCCGCCAAGAGAAGCCACCGCCGCATTCACCACATCCAGACCAACCCCTCTGCCGGAAAACATCGTGGCACTTGCCTTTGTGGTAAAGCCGGGGCGCAGCAGAAAGGCGTAAATCTCACTGTCCTCATATTCGCTTTCAGGCTTTTTCAGAAGCCCTTTTTCCTTCGCCTTTTGCAAAATCTGGTCACGGTTCAGACCACGCCCATCATCGCGGAACGCAACAAAAACCTTCTGCGCCGCCTTGCTGATTTCCACAGAAATCTCCCCGACAGGGGTTTTCCCCATCTGCTCGCGGTCTGCCTTGGATTCCAGACCATGATCCATGCTGTTTTTCATCATCTGCAAAACCGCCATGGAAACCTTATCATAAATATCTCTGGGCACCTCCGTATCCGCACCGGAAATTTTTACAGTAAATTCCTTCTGCAATTCCCTGCTCATTACCTTTGCCAGACGATCCATCTGCGGCAGAAGTGCCTCAAAATTCGTATAGGGAATCCGCTTTTTTCCCTTTCTGGTATAGGCAATCTGATAGCTTGGGCCCTCCGGCTCATTCTCACTGTCCACATGAGAAAGGAAATTCTTGATGCGGCGCACCACTGCCCATCCGAAATCCGTTACCTCGTCATCCGTTTCCAGACGGCGCAGCTCCCGCTTCAAAAAGCCGGAAACCATACGCAAAAGCTGCAAAATCGACTGCAAATCCTTCTGCGCAGGCGCGGATTCCTCTCGCAGGTAGGAAAATAAATCCTCCGCCGCGTGCGCTGTTTCGGAAATGGCAGGATAGCCCATCATCGCCGCAGAGCCCTTGATGCTGTGCATCGTGCGGTACAGGCTGTTGACCTCCTCCGCCGTCACCTCAAATTCCTCTGCATTTGCCTTGGATTCAATAAATCCATCAATTTTATCTACATTTTTCCATGCTTCCTCCAGAAAAAGTTCCTGCAGGAAATCCGGATTTTCAACAAACCGCTCCACCTAATCATCCTCTTATCATAAAAGAATTTTCATCCTGTTTTTGATTTTACCCCTGTGCATGGAGACGCAGAAACGAGAAATCCCATTTCTCCGCCCATGTTATCACAAGTATAGACCTAAATTGAGAAAATTGCCATACGATTTTTTTAAAAAAACAGAAAAAATATGGTATACTTTATTTTAATCAGAAATTGAACATCAGAAAGGAGACTTTCTTATGAAAACCCTTGGTATCATTACCGAATATAACCCCTTTCATCAGGGGCATGCCTATATGCTGGAGCGAGCAAAACGAAAGGCCGATGCCGACCGCGTGGTTGTCATCATGAGCGGCAGCTTTGTGCAGCGGGGGGAGCCTGCCATTTTCGATAAATGGACAAGAACCGCCGCCGCGCTGAAAAACGGTGCAGATTTAGTATTGGAGCTGCCTGTGCTTTTTGCCGCAGCCAATGCGGAAGCCTTTGCCAGGGGGGCGGTGCGCCTGCTGACAGAAAGCGGCATTGTGGATACGCTTGCCTTTGGCTCCGAAAGCGGCAACTTGCAGGAATTGCAGGAGGCGGCGAAAATTCTTGCAAACGAAACAGAGGAATTTCAACGGCTATTAAAGGAGCTGCTCGGTGAGGGGCTTTCCTATCCTGCCGCGCGCGCGAAGGTTCTGGAAACGCTTTCGCAGATTAACAGCGATATCCTTTCCAAGCCAAATGACATTTTAGGCTTGGAATATCTCAAGGCGTTGGACTATTATTCCTCTCCCATTCTGCCGCTGACCATCCGCCGCAAGGGCGATTACAACAGCCTTTCCCTTTCAAATGGCTATGCGTCCGCAAGCGCAGTGCGGAAGGCTTTGACAGAGGAAAACAGCACCGAAGCCATGCTGCATCTGCCCGAAAATACGCATGACCTCTATAATAAAGCACTTTCCATCGGCACAGCACCCGTTTTCTGGGATGCACTCATGCCTGCTCTGCATTATAAACTGCGCACCACCTCGATTGAGGAGCTGAAGGAGATTGCAGAGGTGACAGAGGGTCTGGAAAATCGGATTCTCCATTCCATTGACAGCTGCTATTCCTTTGAGGAAATGATGGATTTCATCAAAACAAAGCGCTACACGCGCACGAAAATTCAGCGTATCCTGCTTCATATTCTTCTGGATATCAAGGAATCCGAGGTTTCGTATTTCCTCAATCTGCCGAAAATGCCCTATGTGCGTGTACTGGGCTTTCAGAAGGATCATTCCGATATTCTCGCAGATTTAACGGAGCAGGCAAAATGCCCCGTTCTGACAAATCTGAAAAAAGCCCCCGCGCTTCTGAATGAGGACGGGCTTGCCATGCTTGCTCTGGAAAAAACAGCGACCGATTTGCACGCTCTGGCGTACCCCAACCCGATTTATCGCGCGCCGAATCAGGATTTCACAAACCCCCTTGTCATTCTCTGACCGACAGCGGCATAAAATAGAATCAAACAGGAAAAGCCGAAGAATTCAGATTTCCTCGGCTTTTTTATTTTATGGGAGGGATTGCATGAAAAAGGGGGCTTTGCTGTTGGGCAGCTGTGCCTGCTTTCTGATTTTTGCCCTGCTTTGCTTTCCCGCAGAAATGCTTGCCGCTTCCGCAAAAGGGGTACAGCTCTGGCTGACAAAGGTATTCCCCTCCTTGTTTCCGTTTCTGGTTGCCTGCGGTATCCTACTGCGCATTGGTGCGGCACAGCGGATGGGTGCGGCTCTGCGCCCTCTGATGCAGCCCTTGTTTCACCTGCCGGGTATTGCCGCCTTCCCCTTCTTTTTCGGACTTCTTTCCGGATACCCCATGGGGGCAAAGCTGACCGCGCAGCTTTATGAGCAAAGACAGCTTTCCCTCGCCGATGCACAACAGCTTCTTGCCTTTTCCAACTGTCCCGGGCCCTTGTTTCTGATTGGCACGGTTGGCGTTGGCTTTTTCGGCATGCCTGCCTTTGGGTATCTGCTTTGGCTCTCCGCCTTTCTCGGCGCAGTCGCCACAGGTATTCTCTTTCGCAGGAAAAAATCCGTTCCCACCTTTCATTCTGTTTCCGTTCCTTCCTGCCAAACTCCGACAGAGGTGCTTTCCGCTTCCGTTGCAGATGCACTCCGCACCATTTTGCTGATTGGGGGGTATCTTATTTTGTTTGCGGTGCTTTCCGCTGCAATGGAGCAGGCAGGGCTATTTTCTCTGCTCTCCCGTCTGCTGTTTTTTCTGCCGCTTTCCACGGAAACACTGCACGGCCTTTGCAGTGGTATTCTGGAAATGACAAACGGAGCGCATCTCCTAAGCCTCTCCCCCGATGGTCTGCGTCTGCGGCTGACGCTGGTCGCATTTCTCGTTTCCTTCGGCGGTCTTTCCATTCTGGGACAGACCTTCGGCGTGCTTGCCGCCATGCCCATATCAAAAAAAGACTACATCAAAGGGAAATGCACAAATGCCCTTTTCAGCAGTCTTTCTTTCTTTTTGCTCTATCCGTTTTTTTATCCATACGCACAAAAAGAAGTTCCTGCGTTTTTTTCGCTCACAGAAACCTCTTTTACGCTCTCTTTTCTCTGGCTTTTGCCAAGCCTGTTTTTCCTCGCGGTGCTTTGCTATGCAATTTCCCGCAGAGGATAAGGGGAATCATTTGCCCATACGCAGCTCCTGAATATTTTCCGCCAGAACATCCAGTGTCTGCGCGAAGTAATCATCTGTCTTGATGCTTTCGCTGTAAACAACGGATTTCAGCTCCTTCAGCTTACCTTCCGCATCCGCCAGCACGCTTTCCGCATATTCCATTGCGCCCAGACGCATATCCTTGGAGGTCTTCTTTGCAGAATCAATGATTGCCGCCGCCTGTTCATAAGCCTTCTTGGTTACTTCGTTTTCATCCACAAGGCGCACCATACGGTCTTCCGCATTCTTTACGATTTCATCCGCTTCTCTCTGCGCATCAATCAGAATTTTATTTCTTTCCTCGATAACCCATTTGGACTGCTTCAGCTCATTGGGCAGCTTCATGCGGATTTCGCTGATAATATCGTAAATTTCCTCTTTATTTACAGTAACCTTACTGCTGAACGGCACAGCCTTGCTGCTGTCCATAACATCTTCCAATTCATCTAATAACTGCAATACAGAATCCATTCTATCTCCCTCACTTCTGATATTTTTCTATAATAAAAGGTTTAATCTCAGCGGGTACCATAAAGCTGATATCTCCGCCAAACACAGCAACTTCCTTCACATTCGTGGAGCTCAGGGCAAGATGCTCCTCATCCGCCGCCAGATAAACCGTTTCGATTTTATCATACAGCTTGCGATTGATAAGAAACATAGGATATTCCGCGGAAAAATCCAGTGTGTTACGCAGCCCTCTGACTGCGATATTCGCGCCGATTTCCTTTGCAAAATCCACCAGAAGCCCCTGAAAGGAAGCGACCTCTACGTTTTCAATATGCTTTGTTGCCAATTCCAGATGATGCTTTCTCTCCTCTACGGTGAAAAGAGATTTTTTGTTGGGATTTTCCAACACTGCCACCACAAGACAGTCAAATAAATTTGCGGCTCTTTCAATGATATCCATGTGCCCTAAGGTAACAGGATCAAAGCTGCCTGCATAAATTGCTTTTTTCATACGTTTTCTTCCTCCGCGCACAGGAACGTCAGGGTTGTTGTCTTATACACCTTTTCACGCAAAATTTTCATACCCTTCGGAATTGTGAGCGCAATCTGCGAGGAGCCTTCTGCAATGAGATACCCCTCCGCCTTTAACAAACCATTTTCCGCAATTCTTTCCAGTACGGACGTATACAGCCCCGCTTCATAGGGCGGATCCATGAAAATAATGTCGAATTTCTTTCCTTCCGCCGCAAGCCTGTCCAGCGCAGAAAGCACATCCGTTTGCAAAAGCCTTGCTCTTCCCTGCAGCTTGGTATGCACAAGGTTTGCCTGAATAACCTTCTGACATTCTGCCGCATTTTCCACAAAAACAGCCTCCGCCGCTCCTCTGGAAAGTGCCTCAATCCCAATCGCACCGCTGCCGGAAAATAAATCCAGAAAGCTTGCCTCGGGCAAATCGAACGCTATGATATTAAAGAGGGTTTCCTTTATTCTGTCCGTCGTCGGTCTGGTTGCCAGCCCTTCGATGGTTTGCAGATTATGACCCTTTGCTGCTCCTGCGATGACACGCATACTGTCTGCACCACCCAAAAAACCTAATTTTACATGATATCGTTTAGAGTATAGCAAAAAAAATTTCAGTTGACAACCAAAAAGAGAAAAAACACAGAAAAACTCACATTTCCAGACGTTTTCCGTCCAAATATCCCGCGATTCGCGCTTTCAGGGGCTGATGCTCCGTCTGCTCCAGATTCCTGTCCTTCCGCAAAAGCTCTGCCGCTGCTGCCTGCGCCTCCTTCAGAATCGGCAAATCCCGACAGAGGTCTGCAATCTTCAGCTCCGGCAGACCATGCTGACGGATGCCGAAAAATTCCCCCGGTCCGCGCAGCTTTAAGTCCTTCTCGGAAATGACAAAGCCATCCTCCGATTCCGTCATGGTTTTCATGCGCTCCTTCGCGACCCTTGTTTTTGTATCGCTCACCAGAATACAATACGATTTTTCCGCGCCACGCCCAACGCGCCCGCGCAGCTGATGCAGCTGTGCCAAGCCGAACCGCTCCGCATTTTCAATCAGCATAATGGTTGCATTCGGCACATTGATGCCAACCTCAACGACTGTTGTGGATACAAGAACATCAATCTCCCCTGCCGCAAAGCTGTCCATGATTGTCTGCTTTTCCTTCGCCTTCATTTTTCCATGCACACAGGCAACGCGGCAATGCGGCAGTTCCTCTGTCAGCTCCGCGGTATACTCCAGAACGGACTGCACCTCTAATTTCTCATTTTCCTCAATCATCGGGCAGATGACATACGCCTGTCTGCCTGCCGCAACGTGCTTTTCGATAAAGGCATAAATCCGCGGATGATATCTGCTGTCTACCGCCAAGGTGTCAATTTTCTGTCTGCCGGGCGGCAGCTCATCAATAATAGAAATATCCAAATCGCCATATAGAATCAGTGCCAGGGTGCGTGGAATCGGCGTTGCCGTCATGACAAGGGTATGCACATTTTCGCCCTTTTCTGCCAAGGTGCTTCTCTGGCGTACACCAAAGCGATGCTGTTCATCCGTAATCGCCAGACCTAATTTTTGAAATTCGACTCCCTTTTGAATCACGGCATGGGTGCCAATCACCATCTGCGCCGTACCATCAGCGACCTGCGCCAGACGTTCCCGTTTTTCCTTCGCCGTCAGGCTGCCCGTCAGCAAAACAACCGTAATCCCTGCCGGCTCCAGCAGATCACGGAAGGATGCCGCATGCTGCCTTGCCAGAACCTCTGTCGGTGCCATCATTGCCGCCTGATAGCCATTCTGTATTGTCCAATACGCCGCAAGCAACGCTACCGCCGTTTTGCCGCTGCCAACATCCCCCTGCACCAGACGGTTCATGATTTTGCCCGATGTCATGTCCTGCACGATTTCTGCAAGAACGCGCTTCTGCGCATCTGTCAGGGCAAAGGGAAGAAGCGTTTCACCATCCTGCAAGGCTTTTTTCTTTTTCAGCCGAATCCCTTCGCCCCTCTCCTCAAGCGTGCTTTTCAGATGATAAAGTGCTGTCTGCAAAAGAAACAGCTCCTCAAAAGCAAGCCTTTTCCTTGCATCATGAAAGCCCTGCTCTGTTTTGGGAAAATGGATGTTTTCTATCGCAAAATTGCGTTCCGCCAAATGATATTCCTTTCTCAGCCAAAGGGGCAGCTCCTCCTGCATGCCGCCGCTCATTTCCTTCAAGGCCTCCTCCATCAGATTGCGGAGCATTTTCTGCGAAAGCCCCTCTACGGAAGGATAAACCGGAAGGATGCGCCCCCCTGCGAAATTCTCCCCAATCCGCTCACACTCAGGGGAAACTACCTCTGTTCTGCCGTATTTTTTTTGCAGCCTGCCGGAAAAAAGATACCATTCGCCGATTTTCAGACTGCTTTTCATGTAGGGCTGATTATACCACAGCACCCCAACCGCGCCCGTTTCGTCGTAGACCTTCATTCTGGTATACACAAGCCTGCCGTGGCGGCTGTTCTGCCCCTCCTCCTTTATCTGCGCCAGAAAGGTTGCAGGTTCATCCGGCGGCAGGTCTGCAATTTTCAGTATTTCGCTTCTGTCCTTGTATTCTCTGGGGTAATGCGTCAGCAAATCCTCCACTGTCACAATGCCCAGCCTATGCAGCCTTTTTTCTCTCTGCTCGCCAACGCCCTTGAGCACGGAAACCGCATCCTGTCCTCGCATGAGACACACCTCCCTTCTTTTTTCCGCAAAGATTTCTACAAAGAAACAGGGAGATTTCATCTAAGAATCTCCCCATTTTGTTTTGTTATTTTTATTCAATAGAAATAATGTAGTAATACAAAGGCTGACCGCCGTCCTGCACCTCTACCTCGCAATCGGGGAATTCTTCCTCGATAAAGGCAGACAATTCCTTCGCGTCCTCCTCTGCTGTGTCCGCACCGTAATAAATGCTGACAACCTCACTTTCCTCTGTGATGGCATTGCGCAAAAGCTCCTTCGTGCCCTCCATCACATCCTCTGCGACTACCTCGATTTCATCATTCAGCATCCCAAGGATATTGCCTTCCTTGATTTGCTTATCACCGATGGAGGTATCTCTGACCGCATAGGTTACGGTTGCAGTATCCACCTGCTGAATGGCATCCTTCATTGCCGCTTCCATTTCATCGGGGTCTGCGTCATGCTCATAGCAGAACATCGCGCTGATACCTTCGGGAACGGAACGGGAAGGAATGACATGCAGCTTTTTCTCCTCGCTCAGCTTTGCCGCCTGCTCTGCCGCCAAAATGATGTTTTTATTATTCGGCAGAATAAAGATATGCTCTGCATTGATTTTATCCACCGCATTGAGGATATCCTCTGTGCTGGGGTTCATGGTCTGTCCGCCCTCGATAACCTCATCCACACCAAGGTTTTTGAAAATCTTCGTCAGCCCCTCGCCTGCGGAAATAGAAACAAAGCCGACATCCTTCTTAGGCTGCTCCGCCTTGGGTGCTTCTGCCTTGGGTGCTTCTGCGCTGAAATTGATTTTATTTGTATGCTGTTCTCTCATGTTGTCAATCTTCAAGCCGCTCAGACTGCCGATCGTCAGTGCCTTTTCGATTGCCAGACCGGGGTGGTCTGTATGCACATGAATTTTGATGATATCATCATCGGCAACACATACGATGGAATCCCCAATCGTACCCAGATAAGCCTTCAGCCCTGTGGTTACGGCTTCATCCGGATGGTCTACATTGATGAAAAATTCTGTGCAGTAGCCAAAGGTGATGCTTTCATTTTCCACAGATGCCAGAGAAGCAAAATTCGTTTCGGGTGCGGCTGCTGTGGTCTGTCCGTCCTGCAAAGTCACAGGCAAATCACCGCCCAGCTGCTTGAGTGCGCCCTCCAGAATATACAGCAATCCTCTGCCGCCTGCATCCACAACGCCTGCCTGCTTCAACACAGGGAGCATTTCGGGTGTCTGCGCCAGAACCTTGTGTCCGTCCTCGATAATGCCCTTCAGGAACACCTCGATTTCATCTGTTTCCTCTGCCAGCCTTACCGCAGCCTCCGCGCAGCCTCTTGCAACTGTCAGAATCGTACCTTCCTTGGGCTTCATCACTGCCTTATATGCTGTTTTCACTGCCTGCTCTGCCGCCGCAGCCAGCTCCTGCACACCTGCTTCCTCCATGCCCTCCAATGCCTTTGCAAAGCCACGGAAGATCTGAGAAGTAATTACGCCGGAATTCCCTCTTGCGCCTCTCAGAGCTCCGCCGGATGCCGCCTTTGCGATATCCGCCACCTGTAAGGAGCCGTTTTTCTCTGCTTCTCTTGCCGCCGCCATAACGGTCAGAGACATATTTGTGCCGGTATCCCCATCTGGTACGGGGAATACATTCATTGCGTCTACCAGCTGTTTATTTGATGCCAATTCATTCGCACCGGCAATTATCATTCTGCCTAAGCGAACACCGTTCAATTTCGTTGTACTGCTCACCAATAGTTCCTCCTCTTGCTCAGTTGTCGACCCTTACGCCGTCAACAAAAATATTTACATCCTCAACCTCAACCCCTGTAAATTCCTCCACAGAATATTTCACAGTGCTGATGATATTATCTGCAATGGCGGAAATATTGGTACCATATTCCACAATAATATGCAAATCAATACTTACCTTATTTGCATCAATGCGCATTTTGATTCCCTTTGTCAGGCTTTCCAGCTTCAAAAGCTGCACCAAGCCATCCTTCACATTTTTTGCAGCCATGCCGACAATGCCGTAACATTCAATCGCCGCATAGCCTGCAATCCTTGCAATCACTTCGCGATCAATACTGATAACGCCATATTCGTTTTCTAACTTTGCTGCCATACTGATCAGCCTCCTATTCTAAAAACCTTCGGCTATTTTTTTACAGATGTATAGATGTTAATAGTATACCATTGTATATGCAATTTTGAAAGCTATTTTTCTCTTTTCCATAAAAAAGAAGAAGAATCTGCATGCAAATTCTTCCTCTCTCCAAGCTATTTATTTTTTGCTCCGCGGCTTTTCAATCACCACATCATAGGAGCCGCCAACCCAATAGGAAGGGTTTTCAAGCGAAAAGGTCAGTTTTTCGCGTTTTCCTCTGGGCAGATAAACACTTCTCTCCTGTATCAGAAATTCATTTGTCTGTTCCCAATCACGTTCCACGCCGAAATCATCCTCTTTCAGATAACGCAGATTTGCCGCGTACATCTTTCGGATTCCCTTTGCAGGCAGCGTCCGATAGCGCACCGTCACCTTTGTTGCCTCCTCCGTCCGTTCGGAATCCTCATCCTCCCAGATGACATCCTCCTGCATAGCGGATAAAAATTCAACTGTTCCGTAATGGAATTTCATCTGCGGCAGCTCTGCTCCTTCTGTCAATGGAATTTCAACCTCTTGCTTTTCTCTGTCTGTTCCTGTATAGGCTGAATGGTGCAGTGTCAGAGGGAAATCCTTTTCCGTTCCCTTTAACGTATACCTTCCGCCGTTTTCCAACGATTCCAAATGTCCCCGCATTCGTTCTCCTGCCGCATTCTGAATATACGCATAGTCCTCTAAAGGCGCAAACCGATACGGACAAAGGATAATCCCCGTTTGATAATAATCCTCCATCGCCTGCGCCACCTCAGCAGAGGGAATCTGATAATATTCCAACTGAATGGTATCCCCATCCAGATTGGCTTTCGCAATTAAGGATGTACCGTTTTTCGTTACCGAATAACCAAGGTCTTCAGGGTTTTCCGTCGTTTTCGCCTTCACGACCTTCAAATGAATTTTCTCATCAAAACCTTTAATCGAAAACGCGTAATCATAACAGCCATCCTTCAGATTAAGCCGTTCCGAGCAGTGCGGCGTATACTGCAGCACCTTGCCTTCATTGCTTATATGCCAGCCACAACCGGAAAACCAAATCACCCTGCTTTTTTCTCCGTAATAGTAGGTGACTTCATATTTTTCAGACAATTCATCGACAATTTTATCTTTTCCGTTTTTTTCTGTCGGCAAACCCTCTCCGGTGAATACAAAATCCCCTTTGAGCATATTGTTTTCAAAATAAAAGCCTTTCAGCTCCACACGCACGCCGTCCTTCTCCTG
>OLSA01003328.1_pt1 | contig 11279 bp, 10 predicted proteins | sample 1672731 | NCBI WGS metagenome assembly OLSA01 (sample SAMEA3136718, study PRJEB25190) | human gut metagenome | biome: human gut; feature: human-associated habitat; material: faeces | place: Austria | collected 2013
CCCTGGATGTAGCTCTACATCCAGGGTTTACATGACAAATATTTTATTTTAATGAATTCTTATTTACCTTAACTTAATGACATTGGAATAAATCTGTCTCTTAGTCAAATGTATGTAATTGTGGAATATGCTTGTATAAAGACTTTGCAATTCCATCATGTTCATTATCATCTGTAATTTCATCAGCAACATCTTTCACAGGTTGTTGTGCATTTCCCATTGCTACACCAATACCCGCAAACTTCAGCATAGAAATATCATTTTCTGCATCCCCAAATGCAATACATTCTTCAGGTTTGATCCCTAATTTTTCCATCGCCATTGCCAATGCTTTTCCTTTGTCTACACCAAGTGCTGTAAATTCATAGTAGAAATTCGCAGTGAACATCATAGACAGCTTACCTGCAAATGGTGCAGCCATTTCTTTATAGTGTGCCTGCAAGTAATCAGAATCACCTGCCGTTAAGATCTTATTGACTGGTCCATCCACAAAAGATTCCAGATCTTCAACTTCCATTAACTTATAGCCATTCATACGTGATTCATATTCAATAACATTGAATTCACGGTCACCATCTTTTACCATACCGTTATACACATCTTCAACAACCATATGAGATCCATGTGTAATAATTGGACGAACATCAAATTCCTTCATATGATTTAATACTTGTTTTGTTGTGTCTTTATCAATTGTGACATTGACATACACTTCACCTGTCTGACAATCCACAACTCTAGCACCGTTGTAACAAACAAATAATCCATTATGATATTTCATATCCAGCTGATCACCATACTGGAAGATTCCTTTTGCGGGTCTGCCACTCGCAATAACTAAGCGAATGCCATATTCCTGCGCATTCATCAAAGCTTTTTTTGTTTCTGGGGTAATTTCTTTTTTGTGATTTGTCAGCGTTCCATCAATGTCTAATAATATTGCCTTAATTGCCATTTTTCTTTTCCTCTACATCCTTTTCATATGTCATTGTAATATACATACAAGCATATGCTTCTATCATATATATGCTTATCAATATTACACTATAATTTACATAGATACCATCATAGGCCGCTCGACTTCCCAGCAGAATTACAAGCACAAATACATGTGCAACACTATAATGGTCCATCTGTTTCCCATACATACCATACAATATTTCTACTGCAGCAGCCGCAAATCCGCCCATCAGAAATAAGCTGCATACAATCAAAGAAGATTGCATCATCATACATCCAAAAATACAGATACTGATTAGAACACTGATTCTTTGTGAAAACGCATTTCTAAGTTTCATTTTTTCTTGAAAGTATGATGTAATGAGCCAGACAATACAAATGATTAAAAGATACACATACATTCTATTTTGTGGAAACAATGCATCTTCATGGAAGATATGAATCATAGATCTACATGCAATCGCAAACGTAGAAAACATACATATATTTCTCATCATATTCAAACACGTAGATAAGACTAGTTTTTTACAGGAATGTTGTATTTCTTTATTTGAAATATCAATTTCATGAACTTTATACATGCATACATATTCTATTTCTGTAAACAGATAAAACATATACTGAGTAATATTGATCCATCCTTTTGTAAATGCATAATTACAGAAAGCAACCGTTACACACGCAAATATCATCGTACATAGATCTTGTTTCTTTTTCTGATACAGAAAGCAATCCAATCCATTACATGCCAAAAGAAACAGCCCAACACGAATATCCAGAACCAATCCAAAGATTCCAAGTATTATTGTCGCAATTATCTTTTTTTCGTAATCCAATCCTTTTTCACAGAACAAATATTGTAAAAGAACACGTAAAAGCAAAGCACCGCTGCAAGTCATCATTGTGAATAACATTATCCAGCTGGATTTTATTCCTTGATAAAACGTCGCTACATTCACAACAACACCATATAGAAACAATAAAGGCAATAAAGATAAAAATGCATCCAGAATCATTTTGACCCACTTATTCTGCATTCTGTTTTCTCACCTCATCCAGCTTCTGTTTTACACTTGGTGCATTCTTTGTTAATTTTCGAATTGTTAGATCCTGTGCTTTATCATTTGCCAGTCGTAATTGACGATCACTGGATGTTAAAGCATCTTTAATCTTTTGCAGATGCGTAATTGACTTATCAATTTCTTCAATTGCTTCATTAAACTTTTTAGAAGCAGATGCATAGTTCTTTCCAAATGCATCTTTAAACTTATTCATGTTATCTTCAAAATTGGATAAATCCAGATTGTTATTCTTTTCCACAAGCAATTGCTTCTTGTAATCTAATGCATTCATTGCCGCATTTCTTAATAACGTTATGATTGGAATAAAGAACTGCGGACGAATGACATACATCTTTGGGTAACGATATGATACATCCACAATACCTTCATTGTATAAATCATTGTCTGCTTCCAGCATCGTACAAAGAACCGCATATTCACACTTCTTTTCTCTACGATCTTTATCCAGTTCTTTCAGGAAATCTTCGTTCTTATGTTTTGTAGAAGTCGTTTCATTTTCATTCTTCATTTCAAACATAATGGAAATGATTTCCGTTCCTTCATCATCAAAATCACGGAAAATAAAATCCCCTTTTGACCCAGTTCTTGCATCATTATCTTTTTCAAAATACGCATGTGGAAACATTCCCATACGATTCTTATTAAATTCATAGGAACAATGTTGTTCCAAAGTTTCACCAATCATTTTTGTAGATAAACGCACTTTGAAATCTTTGTATTGTTCAACAAGAGCTTTCTGATCCGCAATCTCACGATCTTTGCTTTTTACCATTGCATCATATTGTGTGCGCATTGTTTCACTCTTCACAATAGATTCATTCTTAACAGTATCTAATTCTTTCTGTATATCACGAATTTCAGAATTCTTTTTTTCATTTACTTCTGCAATAGCCTGTTGTACTGCCAGCTGTTTTTCTGAATCATTTTTTTCAATCTGTCCCTTTAAAGCAATTAATTCATTTTCTTTTTCCTGAAGCTGTTTTTCTAAATCAATCGATGCAGACTGTACGGCAGTTTTCTTTTCTTCCCTGCTTGCCTGGATCTTTGCTTCATACTCTGTTTCCTGCAGTTTTAAAGAATGATTCAATGTATCAATTTCTTTTTGCTTCTGATCCATTTCCGTTTGAAATTGTTGTTGAAGCTTAGATGCATCCAGAGCATTCTTGATTTTCAACTTATCTTGAATTTCTTTTTCTCTTCTTTGTAATTCTTCTTCAAATACATGATCTTTGATTTGAGATACGATGGAGCTATAGTCTGCTTCATTAATTGTAAATACAGTTCCACAATGTGGGCATTTGATCTGATTCATAAAACATCTCACTTTCCGTGGTAATATTATACTATATTAAAATGAAAGGACTTCTCGTTATGTCAATCAAATTATTACCATGCGATTACGCTGACAGTGAAATGATCGTCGCATGGTTGAATCGTGAAAGCAAAAAAGGAAACCAATTATCTTCCATCAATCCACTCTTTGCGAAATTCAAACATGAAGAGAAACAGTATTACTATACACAAGTCAATTCCGTTACAGATCAATATGAATTTGCACAAAATGGTGCATGCACAAAAGAAGAAATCATCGCAAAGATGAAAGAAAGAGGTTTTATATACTGTGGAAAGTGTGGCTCCTATCTGTATTTTGGATGTGAAAGTTTAAAACTCATTGAATACTTTGATACAAAAGAAAAACATGAATCCGCATTGATCGATGCATACCGAACACAATTGCTACTGCTGCTCATCAATATCTTCGTTACAGCACGCATGATTCCTTTATGGTATCGTCAGGCACCATCTTTTATCATTCGTATGACTGGAATGGTATTCATTTTATTTGTACCTGTTTATGCATTTCTCGATTTCATTGAAATCAGAAACAAAAGAAGAAACTTAGAAAACTATGTACCTGTTTACAAAAGAGAAGTTGAAATTCCTTCTCCAATATTTGAAACAGCGAAGAAAATACTCTTTATCTTTATCATTGTGTATATTCTTTTCAACACTTTCATTTGACAGCTTCAAAAACAAGCTGTCTTTTTTTATGTTCATGATCACTATTTTCTAATTGGAGTATAATTTTCATCATGAAAGAACAAACATATCGAACATTAAAAGAACATTGGTTGCCAGTCACATTAGCATTTGGATTATCCATCGCATTTATTTTGTTGTTTTCACACTCTACCAGTCCACTCAGCTGGTATTACAATGGTACAGATTCATGTATTAACGTAACAATTGCTAGAGGATGGTACTTTGATATCATTCCATACAAAGATCTATTTGCAGAAAATGGGCCATGGATGTATTGGCTTGGAAGCATAGGTACAAGGTTTGTATATGGAAATAAAGGCGGAATAATTATTCCACAGATAATCAATCTATTCTTTTTCTTATTATCTGTCTATTTTATTTCTCGACTTGCTACAAGAAATAGAGCATATACATGTATGACTTTATTTCTAACGATATGTATGTTGAAAACAAACTATCCAGATGGAATGCATGCAGAAGAATTCCTGCTTCCCTGGATTGGATGGACATATTATCTCATTTTATACAGCCATAAAAAGAAAGTATTTCCTTCATTCTATAGCATATTCTATGGCATTTCTATTGGTGTTACTGTGCTTTGTGAACCCACTGGTTTACTTGCATATGTTCCCCTCATGTGTCTATTTGCATATATGCTGATAAAAAAGCAGTGGAAAGATTTCTTTCTATCTATCTCATGCATTCTCATTGGTTTTCTATGTATTACGATGCCTTTTGTTCTCTATTTCAAATATCAAAACTGTTTGAGTGAAATGATTTATGATGCATATAAATATCATACAGATCTCACTTTCTCAGCCACAAAAACATCGTATTACTATCGCCTTGTATTCTTCTTACGCTTCACTGCGATTGCACTCATCTTTTCTGCAATTTTATTTCTATGTAAAAAAGAATATTTCAAATCTATTTCCTGGGGAATTTGTGGATGTATTGAAACGTACTATTTTGCACAAATGAATTTCACAACATACATCTCAATGTTCTGTATCGTGAATCTTGTATTCCTTTGTAATAGTATCTATTCACTGCTCCCTTTACAATCACGCCCTAAAATCACAATGATTCTATGTGGATGTGTATCGTTTACAAGCATGTACTATCTCTATTTAAAAGATTACCCAAACGCTATTTATACTGCATCAAACTATTCTATATATATCGACCAAGGATATGAAGGATTAATGAAGCTGATTCCATCAGAAGACTATGATAAACTCATCTTCTATGGTGGAAAGAATATGGAAGATACATATCTTTCAACAAATGCAATGCCTTGTTACAAATACTTCTATCTGCAGGATGAATTATCCACAAATGATGGCGTACTAAAAGAAAAGATCTATTCTACTTTTAAAACGTGCAAAGCAAAATGGATCTTAACAGATACACATACAGATGGTATTGCTGATATTCTCAAGCAAAATTACTCGCTTGTAGATGAAGCAGGAATTTATTCGCTATATCAGCGAAAGTAAAAGAAAAACATGGAGCTACTCAAAGTTCCATGTCTTTTTTATATCTTAGAATAAACCCTGGGACATCATTGCATCCGCAACTTTAACGAATCCAGCAATGTTTGCACCCTTAATCAAATCATAGCCAAATCCATACTTTTCAGCCGCCTTTGCAGATTCATCATGAATAGATGTCATGATTGTATTCAACTTAGCATCAACTTCTTCACTTGTCCAAGACAATCTTTCAGAGTTCTGAGACATTTCAAGAGCAGATACCGCAACGCCACCAGCATTTGCTGCCTTAGCAGGTCCAACGATTACACCATGTTCCTGTAAGTATGCAAGAGCTTCATTTGTAGCTGGCATATTTGCACCTTCAAAATAATACTTCGCACCAGCATCAACAATAAGCTTTGCTTCATCCATACCTACTTCATTCTGTGTAGCACATGGAATATAAACATCAGCCTTTACTTCATATGGCTTCTTGCCTTCAAAGAACTGACATCCAAACTTATCAGCATACATCTTGACATTTGCATTCTTGCTTGCACGCATTTCAAGCAGATAGTTAATCTTTTCTTCTGTTACGATTCCATCTGGATCATAAACATATCCATTGTGACCAGAAATTGTAACTGCCTTGCCACCCATTTCAGCAATCTTCTTAGCAGCACCCCAGGCAACGTTACCATATCCACTCAATACAACAGTTTTTCCTTCAAGTGTATCATTTTCATGAGCAAATACATTTTTCGCATAATATAGAACACCATAGCCAGTAGCTTCTGGTCTAATTAATGATCCGCCATATGTCAATGGTTTTCCTGTCAATACACCATTGTCCCATGAGTCTCTTACTCTTCTATATTGACCAAAGAGATATCCAATTTCTCTTCCACCAACACCAATATCACCAGCAGGTACATCAGTATTAGGACCAATATGTCTTTGAAGTTCTGTCATAAATGCCTGGCAGAATCTCATGATTTCAGCATCACTCTTACCATGTGGATCAAAGTCACTTCCACCTTTACCACCACCAATTGGCAATGTTGTTAATGAGTTTTTGAATACCTGTTCAAATCCCAGGAATTTCAAAATAGAAAGATTTACAGTTGGATGGAATCTTAAACCACCCTTATACGGGCCAAGTGCTCCATTAAACTGAATACGGTATCCACGATTAACATGTGGTTTTCCTTCATCATCAACCCAGGCTACACGGAACATAACTTGTCTTTCTGGTTCTACGAGTCTTTCAAGTAATGCAGCTTTCTCATATTCTGGATGTGCATCCACAACAGGTGCAACAGAAGTTAGCACTTCTGTTACTGTCTGTAAGAATTCAGGCTGATCTGGATTCTTTTTTCTTGTTTCTTCGATTACGCGATCTACATATGTACTCATGAATTCATTCTCCTTCTATCAAAGTACTTCTTTGATTTTTCAACGAAAATATTTTACAACGTTGATAAAATCTATAAAAGAATACAAAAACTAAAAATGAAAGAATTTATTTGATTTTTGCATCTCTTTGAAAGTTTTTCATTTTATAGAACTTCCTGGATCTGTTCCATCGTAACAGGACCTTGTCTTAAAATCTGTATCTCCTCTTTTGTACAGTCAATAATTGTACTTGCTTCTCCAAAGGATACGTTACCTTCCATCATACCATCCAATAGTGGACAATGATTTTCAATTTCATCCAGATTTGTACAAACTTCTTCTCCAGACTGGTTTGCACTTGTCATAAAGACAGGACTGCCTAATGTTTGAATCAATTCTTTCAGTGGTTCACTTGTTGCCATGCGTATAGCAAGTGTAGGCATACCACCATTCACATAAAAAGGAACACTATTCTTTTTTGGCAGAATCAAAGTTACTGGACCAGGCATAAATGCACGAATCAGTTTTTCACTTCTTTCATCCACATCACAAATTGTTTTGATTTGTTCTTCATCAGCACACATGATTGGAAAAGCTTTAGTTGCCGGACGCTTCTTCACATCTCTCAGCTTCTCTTGTGCTGCTTCATGATCATATCTGCAGCACACACCATATACTGTATCTGTAGGGACAGACAATGTACCATCCTTCTCTAATATTTCCACCATCGCATGAATATCATTTTCTTTAAATCTTTTCATCACTTTCATCTTCACTTTCTAATACATATAAACGGGATTGAAAATCACCATTTCTACCATTATACACTTCTTCATTCTCACCACATGATGCATCACTCACAACCATTCCACAACTCATCAACTCATCCCCATACAATCCTTCTTTAGAGGTATTGATTCGATACTTCTTGTCTGGAGCTAATCCCTGTAGATAAAGACGCTGGAATGGTGCCATAACACTTTGCAGGATCTTATAATATCCAACAATTGCATGTTTCTGATCACTAGAAACAACCATCCATGCCATTGTATTTCCTTCAAACGGACTCACAAGACGATAGAATGTTCCATATTGAATCAAATGACGATATTGTTTCATAAATATCACTTGTTGTTTGATTTCTTCTGTTTCTTCCTTGCTTAGCTTTGAAAGATCCATTTCATAGCCAAAAGCACCAAAACAGGCAACATTGAATCTTGTATTCAACGGTGTCATTCTCTTTAACTGATGATTTGGGCAGGCAGAAACGTGTGCACCAGTACTGCTGATTGGATAGGCAAATGAAGTACCATACTGGATCATCATTCTTTCCACTGCATCCGTATCATCTGAACACCAGCATTGTGGCGCATAATACAGCATTCCCGCATCAAATCTAGCACCGCCGCTGCTGCAAGATTCAAACAGGATATTTGGATACTTCTTCAATAACATTTCATACAGACGATATACCCCTAGAATATATGCATGCACAACTCTACCTTGCTGTGGTGCACAATTAGAATACACTTCCGACATACTGCGATTCATATCCCATTTGATATAATCCACATCAGCTTTTTCTAAAATACGATCCAGCATTTCATAAATTGCATCTACAACTTCTTTTCTAGAAAAGTCCAATACATATTGATTTCTTCCATGGCAACAATGATATTCTGGATCATTCATCACCCAGTCTGGATGCATTCGATACAAGTCACTATCTTTATTCACCATTTCAGGTTCAATCCATAACCCAAACATCATACCTTCTTCATGTACTTTTCTAGATAAACCATTGATTCCACATGGCAGTTTTTCCATATTACAGAACCAGTCACCTAATCCCGCATGATCATCATTTCTTTTTCCAAACCAGCCATCATCCAGAACAAACAATTCAATACCAGCATCTTTTGCCGCATGTACGATTTTCATGAGTTTTTCTTCCGTAAAATCCATATACGTTGCTTCCCAGTTATTCACTAGAATTGGACGATCTTTATCTCTCCATACACCACGTGCAAGTCTAGATTGATACAGTTTATGATATGTCTGTGATAAAGCATTCATTCCATTTTCACTATATGCCAGAACAGCTTCCGGTGTCACAAAGCTTTCCCCTTGCTGTAACGTCCATTCAAATTGATCTGGATGAATACCCATTGTCATTCTTGTAACGTTATGATTATCAACTTCTACCTGTCCAAGAAATGAACCACTATACACAAGTGAACAAGCATATGCTTCTCCACTTCTTTCATCTGTATTTTCTCTTTTTAATACGAGGAATGGGTTATATTGATGTGAAGAATGCCCACGCATAGAATAAATAGACTGCACGCCATGCATAAGTTTTCTCCATTCAACATGCCTTTCTCTGCACCATGTACCTGTTAGTTCTAACATTTCATAGTTACAATCAGGAAGATCCAGGCAGACAGATAATGCTTTATCTAGCGTAATAGATTGCATTCCATAATGCATGAATTTAACATGTCTACAAATCACAGGATATGTTTCATAAATTGTATAATACAAGATCATATCTGTATCTGTATGAGACTCATGCAATGTGATTTCTAATGTTGTGGCTTCTCCATCGCTTTCAACATATGTCGAAGGTAATCCTTCTATTGATTTCTTTCCTTGATAAATGCTATGGGATGCATACACATATTCATTTACTGTGCTTCCATTTTCATGCGTAATTGTAAATGCAGGATATCTAAGATCTCCATGGTTCAATCCAGGATATTCTTGCTTGATATGTTCTAGAGAAAATAACATATCTCCCTCATATGTATAAGGAGCCATGGAACGTTTTCTCATTTCAAATAATTCATCAAAGCATTCTTTATCATGAATTCTTTTTCCAAAATATAACTGTCCTAAAGATCCATTCTTTAAAACCTTAAAAATATAACTGATTTGTTGATTGTATAAATGAAACGTTTTTGATTGTTCGTGAAAAATAATTGCCATATGTGAATTCCTTTCTTGTCCATAGTACTACAGATTCCTGACTCTTGTGCTATAATTTGAAACAATTATGAAATATATTATAAAGACATTTAACGATCTCACCCCAAAAGAAATACATCAACTCTACAAAGCTAGAATTGATGTATTTGTGGTTGAACAGAATTGTCCATATCCTGATGTAGATATGCATGATTTAGTATCTATTCATATTTTATTATTGAATGATTGTGACGAGCTGCTTGCCTATTGTCGTGTACTTCCCGCAAATACAACATTTCCAACTCCATCGATTGGAAGAGTATTAGCTTTACAAAGACACAAAGGCTATGCATCCATGGTTGTTAAAAAAGCAATTGCTATCGCAATCAATACGTATAATGCTGATACAATTACAATTGAAGCACAAACATATGCTCGCGCACTATATGAAAAGCTCGGTTTTCAACAAACAAGTAATCCATTCTTAGAAGATGGCATTGAACATATACAGATGCAATATCACAAGTAGTTTTTCATTACAAGGTTTAACAGATGAATGCCTTTTCTTCCAGCTAGTTCAACACCTTTTAAACAACGATTACAGTCAACAATGATCTGCATATCTAAATCCACGCCTTCGAAGTTATCTTCCATAAGTTCTTTTTGTAATTCTAATGGAAGTTCAGAGATCTTCGCATCTGGATATGCTTTTAATTTTTCAAGCAATGCATGATTTTCTGTTTCATAATGCAATGTACCACAATATACCGAATTCTCTTTATTGCGTTTTGCTTCCACTATATCCACATTCATTTTCTGAAGAATACTTCTGACTGCCTGATGTACTTCTGGATGATTTCGATCACGATAACAGTCTTGTAGAAGCATCTTTTCATGGTTGTAATCTGGAAATTCAAAATCTTCCAGAGAATCAATATACTCCCAAAGGCTCATTGTTTTAACTTTATTTTCAATGGTTTCTCTACAATGCTGACAAAAATAAACACCAATATCATCTTCATGAATTTCTCTTTGATCTCTTAAGCAGCATCCCGCAACTACCATCTTTTCTTTTAAAAGATTTCTCACTGCTTTCGCAGTTGATGGTGAAGCAATAGAAAAGTTACAGCTTGGATAGTAAATATACATATGTTTTTCTCACTTTCTTTCTCAACTATAATGCATGCGCTTACATTTCACAACGATTATGCTCATGTATCTTTTGCATTGAAAAAGGCCCAGATTTCTGGCAATGTCATTAAGTTAAGCAAAATCAATAATATAGGGTTTTACCTGGCAACAGGTAAGGCTCTTTTTTTGATGAAATATTTTTTCAGTCATGAATAAATCACTCGCA
>OLSA01003332.1_pt1 | contig 11275 bp, 8 predicted proteins | sample 1672731 | NCBI WGS metagenome assembly OLSA01 (sample SAMEA3136718, study PRJEB25190) | human gut metagenome | biome: human gut; feature: human-associated habitat; material: faeces | place: Austria | collected 2013
CAAGTACCCTCTGTTTTTGTGCCCTCTCGTTTGAGTGCTTGTCTATTATATCACGCTTTTCGAGCTTTGTCAACATCTTTTTCATTTTAATTTTGCACAAATGGTTTTAAACTGTTATATTCCCCGATTGTGCAAAACGTAAACAACCACAATATACAGTTTCCCGCTATCAATATTTAGTTATCAACAGCCGCATTCCTGTATGTTGAAAACTCGTGCATTCTTTCCGTAAAGCTAAAAACAATGCCGCCCTTTAAGGACGGCACCGATAAAAATCCTATTTTTCCTCGTTCAGTTCGGAAATTATTCTGACAAAGCTGTCAATATCATTAAAATCACGATATACCGAAGCAAATCTGATATACGCCACCTTATCTATATCCTTCAGCCTGCGCAGTACCAGTTTGCCGATCTCGTCCGACGATACCTCACGTCTGAACTGGTTCTTCAACTCCTGTACAATATCTTCAACCATTTTTTCAAGGTCCTCGATCTGTACCGGACGTTTCACCGTAGCTCTCGCAAGCCTGTTTATCAGCTTGTCACGATCAAAAGGTTCAATGGTATTATCCTTTTTCACAACCATAAGCGGTATTGTTTCCACCATTTCATAGGTCGTAAAACGGCACTTGCACGACAGACATTCACGTCTTCTGCGAATTTTATTTTCCGCAGGGCGACTGTCTATTACCTTGCTGTCCTCATATCCGCATTCCGGGCATTTCATCTGTTTTCCTCGCTTTCGCTCTGATCCTCACGGTTTCCTTTTCCATATTCCTGTATTTATGTATTTTAACACACTTTCGCAGCTTTTTCAAGCATTTTCTGTAATCAAAGACCCATCTTATACTTATCGTATATCTTTTTCATATTATTCACACATACAGCAAGTTCGTCATAGCTGCTGTAGTTCTCACGGTAAAGCTCGACTATCATTGATTTATCGTAATTTATCTTTTCAAGTTCGCTGAAAAGACGGTTGAAGTTAAAGCTGCCCTTTCCTATCGGCAGGCAATCGCAGCCTGCGTTGCCGTCGCTTACATGAAGATGTACGACCTTGTCACCTATTATATCCAGAAGCCTGAACGGATCTACATTGCTCCTTCTCGCCTGTTTGAGATCTACAACAAATCTGACCTCGTCGCCGAGTTGTCCGATCATATCCTCGATAAATCTTACACTGCTGCTCTTGCAGTAGCAGATGTTTTCCTGTGCCACCGTAACACCGAATTCTTTTGCGAGGCGGAACAGACGCAGATAACGTTCCATGTACCTTTCATCAGGTACCTTTGAGCTTAGGATAGCTCCGTGCAGAACAAACACATCCGCACCGATCTCCGCCATAACCTCAAAATACCTCTTGTAAATATCAATCAGATATTCGGTTCTGCGTGGATAATCGCCGAATAGGAACAGTGTTTCCATAGGCGAAGAAAACGGATGCATGGATATTACGTTCATCCCGTATTCACCGATGATCCTTCTTAGTTCAACAAGCACCTGCCCTTCAAGCTCGTCTATCGAATTTACGAATATCTCAACATTTTTTACACCCCGCTCGGCAAGCTCATAAAGAGCCTTTTCTGTTTCAAGAGGGTACAGACAAGCCGTTGATACGCCAATATCCATTTTCGTTACTTCCTTTCTGAAAATCAGCCCGCCAGAGAACAAACGTTCCCTATTATTGATATGATTAGCGGTAATACATACACCGCCGCCAGCACAGCAACAAGCAATGCGTAAATGCCGATCCTGCACAGACCTTCCGCCTTATCGGCAATTGCCGTTATCTTTTTGCGGAATATAATGTACAGCGCCAGTGCCGCAAAGCCTGCGACGCTCAGCACAATACCCGGTTTAAGCCCCTTCGGGCAGAAGCTTATGGCTATATCGTTTTTGCCTTCCTCCAGCTTTACCGCCATAAAGCCCGACATAGAACGGTATATCTCAGCTGGCTTTCCGTTTATCGTTGCAGAAAATCCGTCGTCATACGGCACCGACAAAAACAGCCACTGACCGCTCTTTGCGTTGTCTGCCGTTCCGCTTATATTTCCACCGTCAACCTTAAGATCGGCGGTTTTTGTTTTATTGATAGCTTTTTCCAGCTTGCCGAGCGACAGTCCGTAAATACCGTAGCTTGAGCAATAAGTGCTTTCGTTTACGTCAATATCTATACTTACCTTCTCATTTTCGAAAGTACCGAGATATAAAAGTCCGTTGCTGTCTTTATTCGGAAACGACAGATCCTGCTTGATGCCGTTTACATATATTGCAAACGAACCGTTGATATGCTCGTTGATATTTCTTGCAACAAGATCAAAGCAATCGAAATACAACGCCTGCTTTTCACCTATATCCAGCTTGTAGCTGAGCGTTGCGATGCGTGTATTGCTCTTGGGTGTGAAATAATATATCCCGTCACGATGTGCATACCGTATATTCTTTTCTCCGGTATGCTCATACTCGGTAAACAGCAGTTCGTTACCCGTATCAAGCAGATTCTTTGCAAGATATTCCTGTATAACTATGCGTTCCGCCTTAGGCAGTTCCGTGCATTGTGAGAGATCGCTGTCGGTCACTATTCCGAGCGGAAGATAATATTCGCTCTCATAAATTGAATAGTTCTTGTCACGATAAATCACAGGCTCTCTTGCGCTGAATTTCTCTATATAATATTTTATATTCATAACGGCATCGGTAAGGGCAGTGCCTCCGTTGCCGGTTACCTCCATCCAGTAGGACGAATAGCCGAGCCGTTTCATCGCAAACATATAATCCTCCGATGTAAGCGAGGTGTAATGTGCGATGGTGGGATAGCCCAGTCCGCCTATAAGATTTGCGTCAAAATATTTCTTAGGCCACTGCGTCAGCTTCACCCTGTAAAAATCCTCGTCCTCGGGGATTTTTCCTTCAAGTTCTATCGCATTGTTGTACTTGACGGGAGTATATGCCGATGCACCTATATACACGTTTGCGTTGAAAACGCTCTCCGCTACAACAATTACAGCCAGTACAGAACAAACCGATTTGAAAGTGAGCTTCTTAAAAACGCCGAAAGCCATAGTCAGAACATACAGTGCCGTAAATCCGCAGAAGATAATTAAAAGCAGGAAGAACGATTCCGAGCTTCCCCACAGTGTAGAAACATACGAATCCAGGTCGTATCTGCAGTTACAGTAGTACCATATCGTAAAACCGAAATAGATAACGCCGGCGGCAGTTATTCCGATAAGATAGGGCTTTTTATTCTTTTGCGCATAATCATCAGGCTTTGTATGCGACAGCTTCACCGCCGCAAAGGTCAGCATCATAAGCGTAGTCATATAGCCGTACCGCATAGGGAATGCCATATAGTCGCCCGTGTGCCACATCTTGTTTATCGGCTCAAACACTACCGGCAGAAGCGTAAGGAACGAAAGCAGCGCATAGAATCTGCTGTTCTTGCTCTTTCTGCGCAGAAAATACACGATGAAAGCCGCAACGGAAAATCCCGTACAGAAAATAAGCGGCAGATTTGTATATATCCCTGCAAATACCGCAGAATCAAACAGACCCTTGAGTATGTTCGCACCCCTTGCGGATGAAAGATACTGTGCAAAGCTCGGAAGCCATACAACAGCGGAAATCAGCGCCGCTATACCGCAGCCTATAATAAACCTCGGCGCAATGCCCTTTGTACTTCCCTTTTTTCTGTTAAGAAAAATGTAAACGCCGAAATACAGTATCGTGAACAAAACCACCATATAGCTGAGATAATAATTCAGCACCAGCATTCCGACAAGACAGAATATAAGACCGCCTGTACGTTTACGCTTTACGAGCGAATTGAACGCTATCAGCAGCAGCGGGAAGAAGTACATTACATCGAGCCATACCGTGTTCTGATAGAACAGCATAGAGTAACCGCTGAACGCATACATAACGCTGAAAAGTGCCGAATATGTCGCATCCAGCTTTTTATGGCAGGTGCGGAAGTACGCATTTGCGGTTATCGCACAGACAGCCATTTTCATAAGCGTCATAATGTTCATGAACAGCATCATGTCCGCCTTGTCGACAAACGCAACAAGAAGCGAAAACGGGCTTGATATAAAGAACAGGAACACGCCGAGGAAATTCATTCCGCCGGCATTCTGCCAGTTGAATAAGAAATCCCCCTTGCCCTCAAGTATGTCCTTGAAGTCGAGCAATAAAGGAAGCACCTGCTGGTGCATATCGCACCATGCGAGCGTTTTATCTCCGAACGGATAAAGCCCGCTGCCCGCAAATACCGCAAGTCCTATGACGATTACCGCTATCGGCGGAATTATCAGCGTCAGCAACAGCTTCGGACTGCGTATAAGTTTACCAATATGTGTTGTGATTTTTTTAGTAATATCTCTTTTCAAAATATCCTCCGGGATTTTTAAAAATCTCTCCCATTTGGTTTTTATGAATATCTGTCTAAATTCAAAAGCCGCAAAGACTTTATGTGCTATGCGGCTTTTATTTTTGATTGAATTATCAGCCGCAGGTGATTATACCATGAGCTTCTTTGTGTCTACCGTACCCTTTGAAGCAAGATTCTTTGTATCCTTCTTGCTTTCGCCGTTTCCTGCATTTGTATAATTCTTGCCGTGCTTCTCCTGCCAGAGTACCCACAGGGGACCCGAGATGCACAGTGAAGAATAGGTACCGCAAATAAGACCTGCCATCATAGGAATAGCAAATGTCATTATCGAGGTTACGCCGCAGATTGCGCATACAACGCAGATTGCGAGTACGGCAAAGGCTGTGGTAACAGTTGTGTTTACAGAACGTGTTATCGACTGAGTGATACTCATATTAACAAGTTCCTTGAGTGAAAGCGAGTTGCCGTAAAGGTTACGGTTCTCTCTGATACGGTCATATACAACGATTGTATTGTTGATAGAGTTACCGAGTACCGTAAGAACAACCGCCATAAAGTTTGCGTCGATCGGGAAACGGCAGAACACGAACACCGCATAAACCATGAAACAGTCGTGAACAAGGGCTACCAGTGCAAACACACCTGCCGAAAGGCCGCCGATTTTCTTGAATCTGAACGCAATATAGATAACGAGCAGTACAAACGAGAATAATACCGCAACAAGGCACTTAAGGAAGAACTCTGTACCTGATGTGGGGTTGACATCCTGGCTGTTTACAAGCGTAAGGCTGTTATCCTTGAAGGTCTGCTGGAGCTTATCCGATAAAGCTGTCTGCTTATCTGCTGTAAGTCCCTCCGAAGACGAGAATGAGATTTCAACGACTTCAAGCGAGCTGTTCATCGAAGAACCTGTAGTTACCGTAACAGCACCGTAATTTTCGCCCTCAACCGTCTTCTTTACCGCATTTGTGTCAATTTCGCCGGTATAGCTGTAGGTCAGCATTGTACCGCCCTTGAATTCAATAGCCATTTCAACGCCGAATATACAGTTGAAAATAACCGTAATTACAGCAATGACGATCGGTATCAGAAAGAGTATCTTTCTGTATCCTATAAAATCAAATACTTTTTTGTTATTCATTTTGAAGCACCGCCTTCCGTTGCGGCAGCCTTTTCAGCGGCACGCTTCTTTGCAGATTTTCCGCCGTAGAGAGCGGGATTTCTGAATATCTTGAATCTGGAAAGCGACATTGTCATAAGTCTTGTCGCAAATATGCCGAACAGGAAGTTCAGTATTACGCCGACCATCAGAGTGTAGCCGAATGAGTAGATAGTACCCTCTGTCGAAGCACCGAACATAAAGAATACCGGCTTCAGTATAGTAGACGCAAGGCTGTCGGGAGTACCGAAAGCACCCATAAGTATGATAGCAACGATAATCATTGTGATATTACCGTCAAATACCGCACTGAACGCTCTCTTATAGCCTGTAGCTATCGCTGTGTCTATCGTCTTGCCGCTGTTTATTTCTTCCTTTATACGCTCACCCGTGATAACGTTAGCGTCAACGCCCATACCAACCGCAAGAATGATACCTGCAATACCTGGTATTGTCAGCGTAAAGCTGTTCGAGAACGGGAAGAAGCCTGTTATAGCACAGAACGTACCTGCAACCTGTCCGATAAGACCGATAACGGCAACTACACCGGGCAGTCTGTACAGTGCAATCATGAATATCATTATAAGTGCAAATGCGATAACGCCGGCGATTGCCATAGCGTCACGGGCACCTGTACCGAGCGTGGGCGAGATAGTGCTGAAGCTCGATGTTTCCAGCTTGAACGGTAACGCACCGCCGTTTATCTGGTCTGCAAGCGCCTTAGCCTCATCAGCCGTAAAGTTACCGCTGATTGTAGCCTCACCGCCGCCGATTTCCTCTTTGACAGAAGCTGTGGATATGCACTTGTCATCCATATATGTCGAAATGTATCCCTTTGATGATGCGAGTTTCTTTGTAGCCTCTGCAAACTTATCCTTGCCGCTGTCCTTCAGCTTTAAGGATACCATATACTCATATTCCTTGCTGTTTCCGCTCTTGAGCTGATATACGGCAGAAGCCTTTTCAACATCCGAGCCGGAAATGATAAGGGGCAGATCCTCATATGTCTGACCGTCGGAAAGCGATTTTTCCGAGCCTTCTCTGAAGGTGAGCAGTGCGGTAGCACCAAGCTCCTTTACAGCCGCTTCCGGATCAAAGCTGTCATCCTCAGCCTGCCACGGGAAACGCACGATTATCTTATCGCTGTTATAATCAACATAAACCTCATAGTCTGTTATGTTGTTTGCAACAAGTCTTGTTTCAACGATCGACTTTGCCGCATCGACCTCTTCATTGGTCGCATCGTAGTCTGCCGGTGACGTAAATGTAACGTCAACGCCGCCTCTGATATCAATACCCCAACGAATATCACTTACACCTCTTATAATAGTGTTCGTGAAATCGCCGTACTGGGTATGAACACCGAAAAATACTATGCCTGTAAATGCCAGTATAACCGCCAGCACTATAAAGAACACAGGCTTTGCCACTCTTTTCAAATGTTTCACTCCGTTTCTGTGCCTAAGCACATCCTGTTAATTTATACATTATAGTATTATACTATAATGATTTCGATTAGTCAAGAAATAGTAAAGAATTTCTGCAATTTTCACAATCCGTTCATTATACGGAAAGCTCAGCCTTTTCTCCGAGAACGTCCTTGTTCTTTTCAAGGACAGGCTTTATGCACCTTTCAAGGAATGCTGTCACCTGGCTTGCGCTTCTGCCCGTGTAATTTTCGGGGATGAGCTTTGCCTCGATTTCTTCCTTTGTCGTCATGAAGTCGGGGTCTGCGGCGATTCTGTCAACGAGGTCGTTTTCTCCGCCCTCTTCTTTGATAACCTTACCTGCGGCAATGCTGTGCTGTCTTATCTTCTCGTGAAGCTCCTGTCTGTTTCCGCCCTTCATAACTGCGTCCATCATAATGTTTTCCGTTGCCATGAAAGGAAGCTCCTTCATTACTCTTGCACGGATAACCTTAGGATATACGACCAGTCCGTTTGTGATATTCAGCATAATGTTCAGTATAGCGTCTGTTGCAAGGAATGCCTCCGCTACTGCGATACGCTTGTTCGCACTGTCGTCGAGCGTTCTCTCAAACCACTGTGTGCCTGCCGTAAACGCAGGATTAAGAGTATCTATCATAACATATCTTGAAAGCGAGGTTATTCTCTCCGCTCTCATCGGATTCCTCTTATAAGGCATAGCCGAAGAACCGATCTGATTCTTTTCAAAAGGCTCCTCGATTTCCTTGAAGTTTGCAAGGATACGCAGATCGTTCGAGAATTTTGAACAGCTCTGTGCAATACCGCCCAGTACGTTTACTATTCTGCTGTCAACCTTTCTTGAATAGGTCTGTCCGCTAACGGGTACGCACTGCTTGAATCCCATTTCCTCAGCTATCATCTGCTCCAGCTTTTCTATCTTTTCCTCATCGCCGTGGAACAGTTCCATAAAGCTCGCCTGTGTGCCTGTAGTACCCTTCTGACCGAGCAGCTTCAGATTACCCATCTGATACTCAAGATCCTCAAGATCCATCAGAAGTTCGTTCATCCACAGCGTAGCACGCTTGCCGACTGTAGTCAGCTGTGCGGGCTGTAAATGTGTATATGCAAGACAGGGCATATCCTTATATTTATCCGCAAAAGAAGCGAAGTTCGAAAGAACGTTCACAAGCTTTCTGTGTACTATCTTCATAGCGTCACGCATTACGATAACATCGGTGTTGTCGCCTACATAACAGCTTGTAGCGCCTAAATGGATTATGCCCTCGGCCTTCGGACAGCACTTTCCGTATGTATGAACGTGCGCCATAACATCGTGGCGGAGCTTCTTCTCCTCCTCAGCCGCATAAGCAAAGTCAATATCATCAATATGCGCCTCAAGCTCGTCGACCTTTTCCTGTGTTACCTGCTCAAGTCCGAGCTTCATTTCCGCTCTCGCAAGCGCTACCCACAATCTGCGGAATGTCGAAAACTTCTTCTGTGCGGAGAATGTAAACTGCATTTCCTCACTTGCATATCTCGTACAGAAAGGGCTTTCGTAAGTTTCATAATTTGTCATTATAAATAACCGTCCTTTTCATCGGATTTTTTACTTTCCTGTGTCATCTGTATCTGCCGCCTGTATCTTTGGTGCATACAACGCTTCATCTGCACATACCGACACATTTTATATTGTATCACAAATTGTCCGTGTTCGCAATAGCAAACGTCATTTTTTCTCAAAACTTACCTTTCCGTATATCATTCAACCGCTCTGCTTCACCCTACGGCCACATCGACCACAGCCGCTCCACTTCGCCCTACGGCAACATCGACCATAACCGCTCCGCTTCACCCTACGGTCGCATCGACCACAACCGCTCCGCTTCACCCTACGGCCACATCGACCACAGCCGCTCGGCTTCCCCCTACGGCCACATCGACCACAACCGCTCCGATTCGCCCTACAGCCATATCGACCACAACCGCTCCGCTTCACCCTACGGCAACATCGACCACAACCGCCTTGCTTCACCCTACGGCCACATCGACCACAGCCGCTCCACTTCGCCCTACGGCAACATCGACCACAGCCGCTCCGCTTTCGCCCTACGGCAACATCGACCACAGCCGCTCCGCCTCGCCCTACGGCAACATCGACCACAGCCGCCTCGCTTCACCCTACGGCCGCATCGACCACAACCGCTCCGCCTCACCATACGGCCATATCGACCACAACCGCTCCGCTTCACCCTACGGCAGCATCGACCACAACCGCTCTGCTTCACCCTACGGCAACATCGACCACAGCCACTCCGCTTCACCCTACGGCAACATCGACCACAGCCGCCTTGCCTACACCCTACGGCAACATCGAACACAGCCGCTCTGCTTCACCTTACGACCACATCGACCACAGCCGCTCCGCTTCACCCTACGGCCACATCGACCACAACCGCTCCGATTCGCCCTACGGCCATATCGACCACAACCGCTCCGCTTCACCCTACGGCCATATCGACCACAACCGCTCCGCTTCACCCTACGGCAACATCGACCATAACCACCTTGCTTTTGCCCTACGGCCACATCGACCACAGCCACTCCGTTTTCGCTCTACGGCAACATCGACCACAACCGCTCCGCTTCACCCTACGGCAACATCGACCACAACCGCTCTGCTTCACCCTACGGCAACATCGACCACAACTTGTCATTTCGCATAACAAAGCCGTTTAAACAGTTCCGCCGAAAATTTTTCGTATTTTTTTAAAAAAGCCCTTGACAAATACCCGAAAACCGTGTATAATGTTTACTGTTATCTGGGTGTGGCGCAGATTGGTAGCGCGCTACCTTGGGGTGGTAGAGGCCGCAGGTTCAAATCCTGTCACTCAGACCAATTAAAAACCGCTTGATTGTCAAAATCAAGCGGTTTTTTGTTTACCGTTTTATCTCCTATATAAGCAAGCTCTACGAATATATTCTATTAAATATAGCACCCTCACAACCCGACATCTCCTGCCTATGCACTTATTCAAACCGTTTCACATTCTTTTTCCTTTTCTCCGTCTGTATACCGCCGGTCGCCGTTCTCCCTGTCATACGCCTTCACCGAATATTCGCTGACATTCTTTACCGTTTCACCGTCTATCTGCAATGCGGCAGGTGAATCAAACCGCACTGTGATTTCCTTTCCGGTCAGCACCTCTACCATCTCGGTATGGCTGATATGCTCCCCCTTGAAGATTGAAGGGAACACCATAAGCGTTTTCAGCTTCCCACTGCCGTGCATCACAACAACCGACAGCTTCCCTTCGGGATTGTTTCTGTCCTGTTGCGGAGCGGTCATCATACCGCCGCCGTAAAATCTGCCGTTCATTGTCGGCGCAAGCCATACCTTCTTATAGCTGTACTCCCTGCCGTCAACGTTTATAACCGCATTCGCCGGTCTGAAATGAAACAGCAGACCTTTAACCGCAATAGATGTATAATTTATCGGCTTGTCGGATTTTTCTCTCAGCTCATCGCCCGTTTCACAACAATATCCGTCAATACCGTAGCCTATGGCATTGATAAACCGTGAGCTTTTGCCGTTTACCGTTACAATCGGCAGATTTCTGACATATTCATTTATCATTACAGGCTCACAGCCCTGCTCCTTGCCGAGATCACGCAAAAAATCATTTCCGCTTCCCGTACCGTAATAATACAGCGGATTTTCATAAGGATACCCGTCGCTGTCATTTATAAAACGGTTAAGTGTACCGTCACCGCCGCACAGCACAATATCGCTTTCGGGCGAAATACTGTCAAAAAATGTGCCGTATCCGCTTATCTGTGTCATATTGCAATATTTCAGTTCATCGTCCTTGTATATTTCCGTCAGCTTTTGTGCAAGCTCTGTTCCCTTCCCGTTGCACGATAAAGGATTATACAGTATGTATTTCACGCTCATATATGCCCTCCCCTTAAAACCGACAGCCCGATTGCTTATGATGTTATCGGTCCTTCGGCTCTTTCGGTTTTTTAGTCTTTTGGTCCTTTTGGTATAGTATAACAAATTTAAACGGATTTTGCAATATATTGTTGTAATTTGTCAACACTTTGCATTAATAATTGTATAAGTTGTTGCTTGTAAGCATCCGTGCCTCGTCCGCCGTTTGGGTTGCCACATCTGTGCATCGACAGCCATTTGTGCCGTTGCATCTGTGCATCGACAGCCATTTGTGCCGTTGCATCTGTGCATCGACAGCCATTTGTGCCGTTGCATCGTGCAACGGCTTTGTGTGGCTGTCTTTATGC
>OLSA01003335.1_pt1 | contig 11271 bp, 10 predicted proteins | sample 1672731 | NCBI WGS metagenome assembly OLSA01 (sample SAMEA3136718, study PRJEB25190) | human gut metagenome | biome: human gut; feature: human-associated habitat; material: faeces | place: Austria | collected 2013
ACTTCTTGCGCTCCAGACGGTCGGGCGTGTTTTTCTTGTTCTTGGTCGTGATGTACCTCGACATGCCCGGTACCCCGCTCTCTTTCTGCTCCGTGCACTCCAGAATTACCTGGACACGGTTGCCTTTTCCTTTCTTTGCCATTGTTCAGTCGATGATTTAGTAGAGGTTCTTGGGAGCCTTGGCCTCCTTGAGGGCGGCTGTCAGTCCCTTTTTGTTAATAGTCTTGATTCCGGCGGCGGATACTTTCAGGGTAATCCAGCGGCCTTCCTCCTCCAACCAGAAACGCTTCGTCTTCAAATTGGGATTGAATCTGCGTTTGGTACGCCTTACCGAGTGGGAAACGTTGTTTCCGGTAACGGCGGTTTTTCCGGTGATTTCGCAAGCTTTCATTCTGTCGTTTTAATTTCGTTAAGCCCTGTTTCGCAATAAGGCTCGCAAATATACGACTTTTTTTCAAAACGGCAAGTATGCCGGGGTATCTGCCTGTTGCGGGAAAGCCGGTTGCGCCTGTGTGCGTGGTTTCTCCGCTGCGGGGCGGAGATGGGAACCAGGCAGTCGTGGAGACGGTACGGCGTATCGGGCCGTACATAGATACGTGTGCTGTTGCGGGTGGCAAGAGAGGAGGAAGACGGCGGAATGAATTTGTCCTGCGGCAGCTATGATATGATGGGCTTGGGATACGTGAAGCCGCCCGTACGGGTACCGATGCCGCCTTCCTGTATTGGTTGCGGGCCGTGCCGCTCCCGGCCGCCGGGAAATGGCTGAAAGACCGGCGGCCGGAGAGGGCGTCCCTGTCAGGCGATGCTGCCCCGTATCTCGTCGGTCCAGGCCGAGACCCGCTCGTCGGTCTTGTCCCCTTCGTTGACGTCGTCGATGGCGAGCCCCACGAAGTGGCCGTCCACTGCCGATACGGAGGAGTTGTAGGTATAGTCCGTGTCGGGTACGAACCCGATGAATTTGCATTGGCTGTCCTTCAGGTCTTCGTAAAGGATACCCATGCCGTCGCAGAAGGTGTCGGAGTAGGATTCCGAATCGCCGCAGCCGAAGAGGGCTACCGTTTTGCCGGAGAGGTCCATCTTCTTCAGCGTCTCGACGGCGTCGTTCCAGTCGTCCTGCAGTTCGCCGTATCCCCAGGTGGAGGTGCCCAGTATCAGGACGTCGTAGGAGCCTGCCAGGTCTGCGGTGAGTTTGCCTGCGTCATGTACGTCGGCCGGGGCTATACCCAGTTTGGATGCGATAAGATTGGCGACGGCCTCGGTGGTGCCGGTCGAGGAGCCGTAAAATATGCCGGTCTTTTTCATGTCTTTAAAGAGATTTGGTTTGAACACTGCAAATTAAGGCCATCGCATCGGGGCTTGAAATACCTAAAGATGATGATTTCGGGTCGCGGGACGGGACGACGGAAAGCGTTGGGGCGTGTCGGACGGTCTGTCCGGCGCGGACAGCAGAGCGGGTTTCCGCGGCGGAGCGGACGTTGTGGTTCGGAGCCGGGAAGACGCATGGCCGCCTTTCGGGCGGCCATGCGGGGGAGTGTGTTTTTGGGGGTTACTCTGTCGGCTGTCGGTGCAGCAGTTCCAGCCGGAGCATGTTGGCGGCCGCGGCCGCTGCGCGTTCGATGTTCTGTGTCCGCAGGCGGGCGAAGACCGATTTGCAGGCCCGGGTTCCGTGCGGTGTGGCAAGCCCTATCCATACCGTGCCGACGGGCTTCTCCGGGGTGCCTCCCGTGGGGCCCGCCACCCCGGTGGTCGAGAGGGCGTAATCCGCACCGCAGAGGCGGCGTACCCCTTCGGCCATCTCGCAGGCGGTCTGTTCGCTGACGGCCCCGTGCAGCCGCAGCGTGTCGGGGGATACGCCGAGTATCCCGACCTTGACGTCGTTGCTGTACGACACCACCCCGCCAAGGTAGTAGTCGGAGGCTCCCGCCATGGCGGTGAAGGATGCGCTCAGGGCGCCTCCCGTGCACGATTCCGCCACGGCCAGCGTCGCCCGGCGGGCCCGCAGCAGGTCGGCTGTCGCCGAGGCTACCGTGGCGTCACCGTAACCGATGAAGTAGTCCGGTATCAGCCGTTCGAGCACTCCGAACTGCCGTTCGATTTCCTCCTCCTCCCGGCGTCCTTCGATATCGTAGGCCGAGAGGCGCAGTCTGATTTGCGAAGGGCTGGGAAGGTAGGCCAGATGAAGGTAGCCGGGCAGAGCCGCCTCCCATTCCGCTATCGTTGCCGCGAGTACCGATTCGGCCAGTCCGTAGGTGATGGCAGTGCGGTGTACGACCTTGCTTTGCCGGAAGTGTGCGGCTAGCCGTGGCATCACTTCCGTCTCCATCAGCTCCTTCATCTCGAAGGGAACGCCCGGCAGGGAGACGACCGCCTTGCCGCCCCGGGTGAACCACATGCCCGGTGCTGTACCGTGCATGTTCTGAAGCACTTCGGCCGAGGAGGGAACCGTCGCCTGCTCCCGATTCAGCTCGTTGTACTCGATGCCGCGTGCGGCGAGTATCCGGCCGTTGCGTTCGTAAGTTTCCCGGTCGCGTACCATTTCGCCGCCGAAGATGCCTGCCAGCGTCTGTTTCGTGATGTCGTCCTTCGTGGGACCGAGACCGCCGGTGACGATGACCGCGTCGGCGGTGCGCATGGCTCCCTCGACCGCATCGGCTATCTCCCGCCGGTCGTCGCCGACGGTGAGTTTCCGCACTACGGTGAACCCTGCTTCGTTCAGCCTTGCGGCTATCCATGCCGAATTGGTATCGACGATTTGGCCGATGAGGATTTCGTCCCCTATGGTGATGATTTCTGCTTTCATGTCGTATGGTTTTATCGGAGGGTAAATTTATGAAAAACCGTCGGCCGTTGTGTCGTTCGGGGCGGATATCTTCGGAGACGCGGAACGGTGTGAAGGTGCCGCCGGGTGTTTTCGTGCGGTGGCCGTCCGGTCGGCGGGTACGTTGTGAAAGCCGGTGACCCCGGTACGGCTCCGGGCGGTTCCGGAGAAGAGGAGGTCCGGACACTGTCCCGATGCCGTACCGTCTCCGGTTCTCCCGCTTACTCCGGAAATTCGTGGGCGAGGATGCGCTGCGAGTCGCGGATGCTCTCCATGAGCCAGCGGAAGAGCAGGGCGGCCTGTTCGTCATCGGACAGCCGCCACGGAGCGTTGCCTGCCCGCAGTCGTGAGGAGAGTTGGCTGAGGAGGATGGCTGCGGAGGCGGAGACGTTGAGGCTCTCCACGAAACCGCACATCGGGATGCGGATGAATCCGTCTGCCGCCGCCTTGACCTCGTCGCTTATCCCGGCGTGTTCCGTGCCGAATATGAGTACGAAGGGGCTTTGCGATACGTCGAATGCTTCCGGTGAAGTGTCGCCGCTGTGGGGCGTGGTGGCGATGAGTCGGTAACCCGCCCCGCGCAGGGCGGCGAGTGCGCCGGCTGTGTCGGCATGCCGGTGCAGGTCAATCCACTTGTCCGTTCCCTTGACGATGTGGGTGTTGGGACTGAAGGGGCAGAGCGTTTCGACGGTGTGTATGTCCTGAATACCGAATGCCTCGCAGTTGCGGATGATGGCGCTCGCGTTTTGCGGATGAAAGGTGTTCTCCATGCAGACGGTCATCCACCGGGTACGCATGGAGAGTACCTGTCGGAAGGTTTCGAATCGTTCGGGCAGGATGAACTGCGAGAGGTAGGCGATGCGCGGACGATACCATTCCGGGCTGCGCATTCCGTCATTGGCGGTATTTCCCATCTTCGTCGAGCAGTTTGATGTAACTGATGTAACGCTGCGGAGCGATGTCGCCCCGCTCTACGGCAGCGGTGACTGCACAGCCGGGTTCGTGCGTATGCGTGCAGTTGTAGTATTGGCAGTCGGGGGAGTGACGCATGAATTCCGGAAAGTAACGGAACACTTCGCCCGGTTCGATGTCCACGAGCCCGAATCCCTTGATGCCGGGGGTGTCGATGATGTTTCCGCCGCCTGCCAGCGGGTACATGCGGGCGAACGTGGTCGTGTGCATCCCCTTGTGGTGGTACTCCGAAATCCGGTTGATGCGGACATCTGCATCGGGTACGAGCGCCTTGATGAGGGTGGATTTGCCCGCCCCCGAGTTGCCTGTCAGCAGGGTGGTCTTTCCGGCCGTGAGTTCGCGCAGCGTCTCCAGACCGGTGCCTTCGGTCGCCGACACGGGATAGACCGCATAGCCGGCGGTCTCATATATCGCGATGAACTCGTCCAGTTCGTCGGGCCGTTCCGCCGCGAGGTCGAGCTTGTTGAGGACGATGGCCGCCGGGATGGCGTAGGCCTCGCACGTCACGAGGAAACGGTCGATGAATTCGGTGTTGGTGACGGGCGAGAAGAGCGTCGCCACGAGCAGGGCCCGGTCGAGGTTCGAGGCGATGACGTGTGACTCTTTTGAGAGGTTCGAAGCGCGGCGTATCAAGTAGTTGCGGCGGGGTTCCACCGCCGTTATCGTGGCACCTTCAGGGGTCTCCTCGTAAAGGACGCGGTCGCCCACGGCTACGGGATTCGTCGTGCGGCTCCCGTTCAGGCGCAGCCTGCCGCGCAGCCGCGTCTCCAGCCGTCTGCCGTCCGGTGAGAGGATGATGTAGCGGCTTCCCGTACTCTCTGTCACGATTCCTGTCTCCATATCCTGTGCTCCGTTATGCCGGTCGGGCTTCCGTCTCCGCCCGTTTCGTCTCTTCCTGCGAAGGCGTTTCGTCGAAAATCTTCTCCTTGGCCTTGACCAGGTAGGGGAAGACCGCGTCGGTCATCGCCTGGAGAGGTCTGTAGATGACCGAGTCGCTGATTGTTTCGGGCTTTACCCAATGGTAGTTGTCGTTCATCCTTGCGAAGAATCCAGTCAGTACCGCCAGCAGCATGCCTATTTTGACCACGCTCAGGGCAAGGCCGCCGAGCCGGTCGATGATGCCGAAACCGGTAAGGCGGAACACTTTTTTGAACAGGTAGCCGATGAGTGCCAGCACGAGGATGCTTACGACGAGTATCACGACGAAGCCCAGCACGGGGGAGAGCTCCTCGCCCGCACCGAGCCATCCGCCTATCGTCCGGCTGAAGCGCATGGCGAAGAGGATGCCCAGCACGAGTCCCGCGATGCCGCACGCCTGTACGATGATGCCTTTGCGCCATCCGGCCACGGCGGCGATGAGGAGCAGGACGAGCAGTATGATGTCGAGCGTATTCATGTCGTCTCCTTTGCGATGGGATTATGTCACGAAAGTAGTAAAAAAATCGCTACCTTTAACGCCGTGTGGAACGGGCGCGGCTTCACCGGCCGAGTGCCTGCGGGCGGAATCCTGCCTTTCGCAGGCCTCAAGGCCTGCCGCACATTCATCTGAACGGGGCTTATGAAAAGGTTTTTCTTCGTTTTGCTGGCGCTTCTGCCGGCGGTGTCTGCGCTGGCAGGGCGCGAGGTGTACGATATCGGCCGGGGCTGGAAATTCTATACCGTGGACCGTCGCGATTCGGTCGGTGTCACCCTGCCCCATACGTGGAACGATACGGATGCGGCGGTGGGGCGCCTGGATTATTACCGCGGGATAGGCAACTATTTCCGTTATCTGAAGGCCCGTCCGGAGTGGCGCGGCAAGCGTGTGTTCGTCCGTTTTTACGGGGCCGGTACGGTGGCCGACCTGATGGTGAACGGCCGCCATGCGGGGGAACACCGCGGCGGTAACAACGCGTTCGAGTTCGAGATAACCGATTTGCTGGATTACGGAGGGAAAAACCTCCTGTGGGTGATAGTGAACAACGGGGCGCGGCTGGACGTGCTGCCTACCGCGGGCGAGGAGAACGTTTACGGCGGACTTTTCCGGCAGGCCGAAATCATTGTGACCGAGCCTGCCGCCATAGGCTTCGACGGTTACGGCGGCTGCGGGGTGCTTTTTGCCACGGAACGTGCGGACACGCTCCGGGCATCGGGCAGCGCCGCAGTGACGGTGAATGTTCCGGACAGCCGCCACGTGCAGCTTGACATGCGTATCCTCGACGCCCGCGACAGCGTGGTCTTTTCGGGGCATGCGAAGCATCGGGCCGACGGGGGCCTGTCGGTGGCGGAGCTGCCGTTCGAGATAGAGCGGCCGCACCTGTGGCAGGGAACCGCAGACCCCTATCTCTATACCGTCACGGTCGTCCTCGCCGACGGGACGCGTACCGATTCGGTATCGTTCCGCACGGGGCTGCGCACTTTTTCGGTGGATGCCGCCCGCGGATTCTTTCTGAACGGTATCTCCTACCCCCTGCGCGGAGTGGTGCTGTGGCGCGACCAGGCCTTCAGCGGGCCGGTCTTCAACGAAGAGGAGCTGCGCCGGGATATGAGGCTTATCCGTGAAATGGGGGCCAATGCCGTCCGTGTGGGGAACGCACCATCCCGCCTTTTACGAATTGTGCGACGAGGAGGGGGTCGTCGTACTGGCAGACGGTCCCTTTGCGGGAACTTCGACGCTCGACGAACGCGGCTATTTCGCTACGCCGGCATTCCGCGACAATGCGGAACGCCAGTTCCGGGAGCTGGTCTGCCAGCGGTACAACAATCCGTCGGTGGCATTTTGGGGAATATTCGCAGACCCGGAGATACTTGGCGATGACCCCATTCCCTTTATCGGGGAGATGAACCGGCTGGTGAAGTCGCTGGACCCCGGGCGTCTTACCGTAGGTATAAGCAACAAGGACGGTGACGTGAACCGGATAACGGACCTTGTTGTGTGGAACCATACCTTCGGCTGGAAGACGGGACTGCCGGGCGATATCGCCATCTGGCGCGACCAGCTCCGCGGCGATGCGGAGTGGCGCAAAATCCGTTCGGGCGTCAGTTACCGGGTGGGCGGCATTGCGGGGCAGTATGCCCCGAAACTTGTACGGCCCGACCCCGCGAGCGGATGGCACCCGGAGAATTGGCAGGCTTATGTGCATGAAGTGCATATCGGCGCGCTGGCGGACGAAAGGGCTTTCTGGGGGGTGTTCGTCGGCGATATGTTCGACCACGGCTCCGTGCGGACCGCTGCGGGCGGTCTCCGGGGGGTGAACGACTGCGGACTCGTGACGTTCGACCGGCAGGTGCGTAAGGATGCCTATTGGCTTTACAAGGCCAATTGGAACCGGGAGGACCCCTTCATTCACATAGCTTCGGTACGGGAGAGGCGCCGAAGCGATAAGATACAGACCGTGACGGTCTATACCAACCTTCCCGTTGCGGAGCTCTGTGTCAACGGAGTGTCGCTCGGCACCCGTGTGGCCCGCAATGGTGTCATGAAGTGGGACGGCGTGCAGTTGCGGCTGGGCGAGAACGGTCTCAGGGTCTTTGCCGTCATCGCCGGCGACGATGATTATGTGACCGTGGAGGAGACGGCCGTGCTGACCTGCCGGCCGGGCGGCGGTGTGTGACGGGTTTCGGACTCTTCTTTGTTTGCCGGCGGAGGTTGCGGTATCCCGACGGGCGGAAAAAAACACCGGCGCATTTCCCGCAGTGGAGATGCGCCGGCGGCTCTTTGTATAAAATTCGCAGTTCGGATTATTTTACGTACAGATAACGCCGAATCGACATTTTGGGTGTCTTCTCGAATTCGGAGGGGTAGAGAATGATTGCTTCTATGTGCGGTGCGTCGCCGAGGGAGGCATTCAGGGCTGCGAGGTTGGCATCCATCATCTCCCGGATGCCGTTCATGCCGATGCCGAGGTGGTCGGCCTGTTCGTAATCGGGTACGACGAACGCGACGAGCCGCCCTTCGTGCATGGCTACGAGGCTCTCCATGATGCCGTCCATTACGTTCAGCCTCGATTCGATTTCCTCCGGATAGACCTCTCTGCCGTCCGGCAGCGTTATCCGGCTCTCCAGACGTCCCCGTACGCGCAGGACATCGCCTTCGAGCGTCCCCATATCACCCGTATGCAGCCATTCCTCGCGGTCGATGGCACATGCCGTACTGCGTTTGTCGCGGAAGTATCCCGCCATCACATGGTCGCCCCGGACGAGGATTTCGCCCGGAATCTTCGCTGCGTCGGACGAAGCTATCCGTACCTCCATGCGGCTGACGATGCGTCCGCAGGAGCCCGCTGCGAACTCTTCCGGTGCCGAGTGGCTTATCAGGGGACCGCATTCGGTCATGCCGTACCCTACGGTGAACGGGAACCGGATGCGCAGCAGGAAGTGTTCTATTTCGCGGTTGAGGGGGGCTCCGCCGACGATGACGAGACGTATTTCGCCTCCGAAGGCGTGCGTGAGTATCTTGCGTGCGGCTGGCTCGATGAGACTGTTCATGGCCGGTACGAGCGACGCAAGCCTGACGGCTCCGGTTTGCATGCGTTCGAGCACCTCTTTGCGTGTGAGCTGTTCCAGAATCCGAGGCACGGTGCATACTACGTGTGGATGTACCCCCTGAAGCGCCTTGGTGAGTACCTTGGCAGAGGGGATATGGCCGAGCAGCGTGATATGGGAGCCTGCCGCGAGGGGGGCGAGCATGTCGAGTACGAAACCGTAGATGTGGCCCAGCGGCAGCATACCAAGCGTCCGGACTCCCCGTCCGAACAGTTTCCGGGAGAGAGTATAGGAGACGTTGGCGGTGAGGTTACCCACCGTGAGCATTACCCCCTTGCTGAAACCGGTCGTTCCCGAAGTGTAGCATATTGCGGCCACGTGTTTCAGTGCCGGAGCTTCGTACGATATGTCGGCCGGCAGGAACCCTTTCGGGTACCGGGCGTTGAAGTGGCGTAGGATGTCGCGTTGGAAAGCTGTCAGCTTCTCTCCGTCGCGTTCGTAAAGGCACCGGAAGTCCGAGAGCGAGAACGCGGCCTTTACCCGGCGGGCGCTGTCGGGTTCGACGATGTCCCAGAAGATGTCGCTGAGAAAGAGCAGACGGGCGTGCGAATGGGCGATGATGTGGTTGATGTCGTTCGCATCGAAATCCTGCATGATGGGAACGACGGTACTGCCGTAGGTGAGCGTTGCGATGCAGACCGCTGCCCACCGCGGGTTGTTCCGTCCCACGACGGCCACTTTGTCGTCCTCTTTCAGACCGCATGCGTCGAAAAGCATGTGCAGTTTGGCGACCTCCTGCGCCAGCGTGTAATAGGTGAATACCTCGCTGGTGAAGTAGTCGGTGATGGCCGGGGCGTCGCTGTGCTCCTTGAAACTCTCCTCGAAGAATTTAATCAGGTTGTCCTGTAACATGCGGGGGCGTTTAGGGGTTGTGATGGAACACAACAAAAATAATACTAACTGCGGGAGGCATGTGCGTCGCCGCAAAGTTATCTACGATGTCTAATTCGGATGTTTCGGGACCGGACGGTTGTCTCGTCAATTCGTACCGCCCCATATGTCGGAATGAAAAGGGACATGGGAATTCGTCTTTTCTTTTGAGCGGAGTGGCTTTTTTACGATGTTCAGATTTGAGAAAAGCCTGTCGTAAGGCGATGCCTTAACATATGCGTCCGGAACTGCATATGCGGTTCCGGACGCCGTTTCTCCCTGAAGGACGGATACGCTTCTCCGTCGTGGCAGTCTATCTGTAAAGGTATCTTTTGATGCTCCTTTTGGCCGTCTTTTCGAATTCGGTAGGATAGAGCATGATTTCCGCTATCCGTTCGTAGGCGGCTACCTGCGTGTTCAGTTCTTTCAGGTTCTCATTCATGATTTCCTGTAGTTTCGCGTGGTCCACGCCCTCGTTGTCGGCCTGTTCGTAGTCGGGTACCACGAGTGCTACGAGCCTGCCGTTGCGGTCGACGATGAGGCTCTCCATCACGCATCGCATGTTGTTGAGGCGGGCTTCAATCTCTTCGGGGTAAATGTTCTGTCCGTTGGAACCGAGGAGCATGGATTTGCAGCGGCCGCGGATGAAGATGGTGCCGATGTCGTCCGTAGTGCCCATATCGCCCGTATGGAGCCAGCCGTCGGGTTCGAGCACCTCGGCGGTGGCCTTTTCGTTTTTGTAGTAACCCATCATGACGTTCTCTCCGCGGGTGAGTATTTCGCCCGGAACATTGAAGGGGTCGGGCGAATCTATCCGCAGTTCCATGATGGGGGCGAGTATCTTGCCGCACGAGCGCGGAATGAACTCCCAGTAATCCGTATAGCTGATGAGTGGGCCGCACTCGGTCATGCCGTAGCCGACGCAGAAGGGAAACTTTATCCGCGTGAGGAAATCTTCCACCTCGGCGTTCAGCGGTGCCCCGCCGATGATGACGTGGCTCAGTTCGCCTCCGAACGTTTCGATGAGTTTCTCCCGGATGCCCGCATATATCTTGTTGTTGACGCCCGGAATCTTTACGGCCACTTTGGCCACGCCGCGGCTTATCTTGGGGAATACCTGCTTGCGGACGATTTTCTCGATGAGCAGCGGTACGGTGACGACCACGTTCGGCCGGACGTTCGCCATCGCCTCCACCAGTATTTTGGGGGCCGGCATCTTGCCCAGGAGCGTGACGTGGGCACCGACCGCCAGCGGCGAGAGCATGTCGATGGCGCAGCCGTAGGCGTGGGCGAGGGGCAGGAACGAGAGGACGCGGCTGCCGCGGGCGTGTATGTCGTGCGAGCGGACGAAGACCACGTTGCCCGTCAGGTTGTTCACCGAGAGCATCACCCCCTTGCTGAAACCGGTCGTTCCCGAGGTGTAGTTCAGCAGGCAGAGCGCTTCGTTGGGGATGTCGGGGTAGCTGATGTCCTCCACGCTGAATCCCTTCGGGTAACGGGCGTTGAAATGCCGGCGTATGTCCCGCTGGAAATCGGTTATCCGGGTTCCCTCCTTTTCGTAGATACAGTGGTTGTCGGTGAGCGAGAAGGCGGCCTGTATCAGGTCGAGTTCCTCTTCGTGGATGATGTCCCAGAAGGTGTCTCCCAGAAAGAGGAGCTTCGATTCGGAGTGCTTGATGATGTGGTTCACGTCGTTGGCGGGGAAGTCCTGGAGCATGGGTACGATGACTGCGCCGTAGGTGACGGTTGCCAGATAGGCTATCACCCAGCGGGTGTTGTTTCTCCCTATCAGCGCTATCTTATCTCCTTGCTCTATGCCGCATTCCTCGAAGAGCAGGTGCAGTTTGGCTATCTCCTTGGCCATCTCGAAATAGGAGAAGGTCTCCTGTTTGAAGTAGTCGGTGAGCGCGGCCAGCTCCCTGTTCTCCCGGAAGCTCTGCTGGTATATCTTGATAAGGTTTTCCTGCATCATAAACGTATTCGGTTAAATGACAAAGTTAGAATAAAAAAAACGTAGCTGCAAAAACAGCCGTCGGAGGCCTCTCCCGCGGCGGAGCCGGTCACTCCGTCCTATCGGGGCGCTTGCG
>OLSA01003340.1_pt1 | contig 11257 bp, 11 predicted proteins | sample 1672731 | NCBI WGS metagenome assembly OLSA01 (sample SAMEA3136718, study PRJEB25190) | human gut metagenome | biome: human gut; feature: human-associated habitat; material: faeces | place: Austria | collected 2013
TCCCCCGGCCGGGGGAGCCTTTCAAAGTGAGAGGCTTTGGCATCCCGCACCATTTCCGGGAAATCCCGGAAACGGATAAAATTCCAGAAACTCCCGCGAACTCAACCGGAACAGTCATACTTATTTATCCGACCCGCGTCTGTTTTGCACGGGTTAGCAGACACAAATTTGTAACTTTTTGTTGGTGGAGTGCACAAACTTTTGGGGGGATTCATTGGGCAATCTCTACAAGAAATGGCTGATTTTGGATAGAAACAGACGCAAATTCCGTTTTTGTGTCCATTTGGACACTTGCATGGACAAGGCCAAATTTGGTAAAATAATGCCAGTGCAAGGGCCGGGTGGCCAGGCGGAAAAATCAGCGCCCCGCCACCGAATGACACCTTTTGCATCCCGGACTGTGTAGGATAGTACCAGCAGCCGGGAACACCCCCGCAAAACTGAAAACTTTGGCAAACCTGGTGTGAGCCGGGGACGCAAAGCTTGGAGTCTTTTGTGCTGGCATTCCCCGGAGGAAAACGCCAGAAAACCAGAAGATAGTTCGGCTGCATTCAACACCGCTGTGACAGGCGGGGTGCGGATGCGGCTTTTTTTATTGCGAGGCATCGGGAATGGACACGACCCCGGACTCTATACCAAAGGAGGGCATGAAAAATGCGTAAAAATCTTGCAAAACACACGGCGAAAAAGCTTCCGCTGGCCAAACGGGTGCTTGCGTTGTGCTTCGCGCTGATTTTCGTGTGCAGCTGCCTGCTGCCCGCCTTTGCAAACGGCACGGGCGCGGAGCTTGAGACGCCGGACACCGAAGTAGTGGAGGCCGCCGACCCCGGCACGGATCCGGAACCCATGGATCTCTACGACGAGCCCGCGGCCGTGGCGGACGAGCCCACGGCCATGGATGACGAGCCTGCGGCCATGGACGATCAGGTGGAAAAACCCGTCGTGGACGACGAGCCCGCAGCCATGGACAATGAGGTGGAAAAACCCGTCGAGGGCGACGAGCCCCCCGTGGCCGATGACACCCCTGCCAAAGAGGGCGCGACGAAGACCACCACCGACGCAAGCGGCAACACCGTCTATGAGTACGACACCAGCGGCACGACGTTCCCCGATGACGACGCGGCCGCGCTCCCCGAGGGCGACCAGGTGCTGGATCAGATGGACGCGGCGTTCTCCATCCCCACCAACATCTACCACTTCTGGCTCAAGAAGATGAGCAGCTACGACCTCGAGGATATCGCCCGCGACGCCGAGACCGCTGAAATGACCGTGGAACAGTATCTGGCCATGTACGGCACCGAGAAAGGCTGCTACCACATCATGACCGCCGCCGACGGCGCGAACCTGAAAGACTATCAGTTCGCAAACCCCACCTCCAACGATGACCCCGAGGGCAACAGCCGCACCTTTGCAGGCTGGTACTACACCGACGAGCTGGGCGACGAGCAGAAGTTCGTGTTTGACGAGCACCTGTACGTTTCCGAGAGCACGACCGTGGAAGTCTACGCGAAGTGGAAAGACGAGGCAAAGCCCGTGACCACCACCGCAGAGATCAACGCACTGGAAACCACTGCGACCGTGGATGGTCTCGCAGGTGTGGACGCCCTGAATGTCAGCCGGATGGATGAGGATGACGAAGATGATTTTGTAGAGTCCTTTGCGGATAAGATCGACATGGAGAAAAATGTTGATCTCTATGCATTCGATCTGACTCCCGTGGATAAAAACGGCGATACCGTCCAGCCCGACAGCGGCAAAAAAGCCACCGTCACCATCGAGGGCTTTGACGTGACCGCAGACGATACCGTGAAAGTTTTCCATAAAGCCGATACCGGTCTGGAAGACCTCACCAGCACCGCATCCGTCGATGCAAACGGCACCCTGACGTTCAAAACCTCCAGCTTCTCGCCCTTTGGCGTGGTGGTGGAGAGAGCGGTTGAAGGGGATGAAGACAAGTCGAGTGATAATGTTGCTACGATAGAAATTACAGGCAAAGACCAAGTGGAAATTGGCAGTCAGATTACGCTGACAGGTAAAAGTGGTTATCGCTACTATGGTCGATGGTATGAGTACTCCTATCACTACTGGGAAGTTGCGGACGATAGACAATACGGGAGAAGTGACTTTTACAAGCGGCGTATATTCGAGTAGTGTTACAATAAAAGGTGTTTTGGAGGGAAAAGTAACATTAAGACATTATTTTAGTGTAGATGGATACAGTTATAGCAGCGAAACAAAAACTATAACTGTGACCAAGTCGACCGTTGAAGACACAAATAATGCTACTGTATTTATTCTGTTGACACCGGGTAGCCACAGAGATAGTAACAATACTGACCAGTGGGGTTACGGTATTGTTGGAGCAAAAGTTGACGTAAGCACTGCAACTGGATGGGTTGATAATAATAAAAACCTGAAAATCAATCTGGATACTTACATTGAATCTTGGCCGAATAATGGCACTGTGGTTACACTGCAAGATGGTAAGAAAGCCTGGGATATGCCGCTTAATACGATTGGATACGGCTATGCAGACAAGTGGGGCAATCAAGATAGTGTCACTATCCTTGACCAGATTTGGTCGCAGTGGAGTGATGAAATCAAAAAGCAGGCTGATGGTACTACGCTGGATGGATTGACAAAAGGTGATATCAAGCATGTCTATGTTGTTCCGTACAAGATTTCTCGTTCGAACGGAACAAGTGGCACGGGTTCGACACAGATTAAAGACCTCCATATCGATTCGGAAATCCGAATCGTATGTGATGGCATCTTTACAGCCCGATTCTTTGTCGAGGATGCTGGCGCAACTGAAGATACGCCGATTTCTTCGAGGTATTATGTGAAAAATAGTACGATTCCTGAGAACAACGGTAAAGAGATGCCTGAGAACTTCCCGAGAGAAAAAGAAGTTAAAGGTATTACCTATGAGTTTGATGGTTGGTACAACGAAGAGGGTATAAAGCTGAGCGATGACGACTGGAATTGGACACCGACCCCACGAGAGCTTGAAGACGGCACTGTAGATTTCTTTGCTCATTATGTCGCTAAGACACAGAACATCACCATTACCAAGCATGTCACTGGCCTGTTTGGTGACAAAGACCGTGAGTTCAATTTCAGCGTGAGCTTTAGTCCTGCAGCTACAGACGTTACGGCAACCAAGAATCTCCGCGAGGGCGGCACACAAGATGTGGCGAACCTCAGCAGCTTCACCCTCCGCCATAACGATTCCATCACCCTGAACGGTGTCCCGGTCGGTACGGTCATTACCATCACGGAAAGTGATGCAAGTGATTACACAGTAACCGCAACGGGTGCAACGGGGAGTGAACAAAAGGGAGATAACGCAAGCTTTACCTACACAGTCGTGGCCAACAGTGCAAGCACTCAGTCGATGGAAGACGGAGAATCTGACATTGCACTGATGAGCGCAATGGAGGAAGTTGTCCCGAATAACAGCATCACCATCACAAACACGTTTGATGCTCCGGTTGACAACGGTGTCCTCCTCGACACCCTCCCCTACATCCTGATCCTCGTGGTCGTCGTGGGCGGCGGCGTGCTGCTCTTCCTCCGGAAACGGAAGAACGACGACGATGAATAAGCCAACTTCCAAGCCAAATAAAATCACGAAAGGAGGTGGATGGATGGCAAAAGAAAAAGCCAAAGGAGGCCCGCAGCCCGCACAGCGCCTGCCCGGCGCGGAGGATGCCTGCATCAGCCAGGAGCAGCTGGAGATCGTGGAATGGTACCGCAAGGTGAAGTTCCGCAAGAACCTGCTCGGCGGCGTGGATGAAGTGCAGATGTGGAAGAAGCTGGAGGAGCTCTACGGCCTGTACGAAAACGCCATCCGGGCCGAGAGAGCAAGGTATAACGCCCTGCTGGAAGCCCACACCCCTCCCGGAGAGAACCATGAGGAGGGATGTTGATGGCGAAAGCCGCAAAAACACTCCCTCCGCAAGACCCGCTCACGGCAGGGCGCAGAGCCCTGCACAAGCGGCGCAACGCCGCGCAGGACCGCCGGGACGCGCTCAGTTTACTGGGCCGGGTGGTGGTGCTGGCGGCAGCCGCGTGGGTGCTGTTCACGCAGGTGTTCCTGCTGACACAGGCCTCCGGCAACAGCATGTTCCCCGCCGTCAAGGACGGCGACCTGCTCATCGGCTACCGGCTGCAGGGCACTTACGCCAAGAACGACGTGGTGCTCTATGAGCAGGACGGCAAGCTCCGGGTGGGCCGTGTCCTGGGCCGCGAGAACGACCTCATCGCACTGGACGATTCGGGAACGCTGATCGTCAACGGCTCAGCCCAGAGCGGCGAGATCCTTTACCCCACCTACGCGAAAGACACCCTCGAGTACCCCTACACCGTCCCCGCGGACAGCGTCTTCATCTTGGGAGACTACCGCACGCAATCCGAGGACAGCCGGGATTTTGGCCCGGTGGCCCTCACCGACGTCAAAGCAAAGGTGATCACCCTGCTGCGGCGGCGGAGCTTGTAAGTTCTTGAAAATATTGATATAATATTTAGGAGGAATCCACATGAAACTCAAGAAACTGTTTGCTGGTGTCGTAGCAGTTGCTATGATGGCAACTATGGCAATGCCGAGCTTTGCGGCTCTTAGCAAGACAGACACTGTTGCACCGAACAATGATAAGGAAGTGGAGATTACCAAAACTTACACGGGCACTGGTTTTGGCCAAGAGACTGTAAAGCTGGTAATTGATAACAACGGCAAGCCGATTGCGATTACGCATTCTTCTATGACTGCCGCTGAGATTGAAACGGCAAAGAACAACATGACCATTAAGATTTCGGACAGTCAGCCGAACGGTATTACTGTTAGTGATACAACTGGTACGGGTACTTTCAAAGTGAAGCTGCCTGACTATTCTCGTGTTGGTACTTATATCTATCAGATTCATGAGGAGAAAGGCGATACTGCTGGTATGACCTATGACGATGCGCAGCGCTGGCTGGTTGTGCATGTCATCAACAACCTGAATTCTGATGGTGATGTTGTCTCTGGTCTGACTTGCAAAGTGGCAATGTATAATGCTGACCCGACCAACATGTCCACGACTCAGCTTTTAGCGGCAAAGTCTGATGGCTTTACCAACGTCTATGAGAACGGTAAATTCACCGTTGAGAAAAAGGTCAAGGGCAACATGGCTGACCGTGATAAGGTCTTTAACTTCCGTGTTATCTTTACCGGCATTGATCATATGACTGGTAAGATCAAGGCTAATGGAGACGAGATTGCCCTTGTTAATGGCACCTACGATTTTACTCTGAAACATGACCAGAGCTGCGAGTTCACTAATATCCCGTTTGGTGTGACTGCAACCGTGAACGAGCTGCATGTGGATGAAAATGGCAATAAGACTGTGATTGATAAGGCTGAGGGTGCAACAAACGATTCTTACACTGTTTCCTATGACAACAATCAGAGTGTTATCATCGGTAGCAAGACTGAGACTGATACCGGAGTGAAAGTGAACGCTGAGTTTGCGACTACTATTATCAACAGCTCTACCGAGAATGTTGACACCGGCGTCATCCTCGACAATGCTCCTTACATCCTGATGCTGGCCGTTGTGGCTGGTGCTGCTATGACTCTGGTCATCAAGAAGCGCCGCGAGGAAGAGTAATGGAACACTCTCTCCACAAACACTTTTAAGAGCCTCTGGCGATAACAGCAGACCTTGCGGAATGCCAAAGCCTCTCACTTTGGGAGAGGTGTCTGCGCAGCAGACGGAGAGGGCAAGCCCGGTGATACAGAGGCACCGTGCAGCGATAAGCAGTGCCTTTGTCAGAGCGAGACTATCGCTGTGTCTGCGATTCCACATCAGCGGCCTTGCCCTCTCAGGCGCTCCGCGCCAGCTCCCCCGAAGGGGGAGCCTTGGCAAGACCAGAAATACTATTACAAACTCAAATCGTGACATCCGCCCCTGCTTTTGCATATCGTGGGGTATCTTTTGCGGAATGGGGGCAGCGGATATGACACAGCAGAGCGGGCGGATTTGGGTGATGGGCGGACGGCCGCTGAACGGCACGGCGGCGATACCTGCGGCGAAAAACAGCGTACTTCCGCTCCTTGCGGCGGCGCTTCTCTGCCGGGGACCGGTGCGGCTGCGGGCCGTGCCGAGGCTGTCGGACGTGGAATGCAGCCTCGGGCTGCTGCGGGGCGCAGGGTGTGCTGCCTACTGGCAGGGGGCAGACATCGTGGTGGCCGGGATGCCCTCAAACAGCACCCTTCCGGGAGAAACTGCGGCACAAATGCGGGCCTCCATCCTCTTCTGCGCACCGCTGCTGGCGCGGCTGGGCCGGGCCGAGACTTCGCTGCCCGGCGGGTGCAATATCGGCGCCCGTCCCATCGACTTACATCTGGAAGGTCTGGCCCGGATGGGGGCAAAGGAGCTGGATGCCGGGGCGGGAAAGCTGGTGCTGGCCGCGCCGGGGGGCCTCCACGGGGCCGACATCACCCTCCGCTTCCCCAGCGTGGGGGCGACGGAGACATTGCTGCTGGCCGCTGCCTGCGCCCGAGGCACCACCGTCCTGCGGGGCGCGGCGCGGGAGCCGGAGATCTCTGACCTTGCCGACTTCCTGAACCGCTGCGGCGGGCGTATCGAGGGCGCGGGAACTTCGACGATTCACATCGAGGGGAGGCGGGCGCTTTCCGGCTGCGATTTTTCGCCCCTGCCGGATCGCATCTTCGCCTCCACACTGGCCTGCGCCGCCGCTGCTGCCGGAGGGCGGGTGGAGCTCACCGGATGCCCGCCCGCGCTCTATGCGCCGGTGCTGGAAATTCTGGAACAAATGGGCTGCACCGTGGAGCGGGGCGCAGACCGGGCCGAGGTGGCACGTTTCGGGCGGCTGTACGGGGCCGGCCGGGTCTTCACCGGGGTGTACCCGGGGCTCGCCACCGACGCTGCGCCCCTGCTGGCCGCTGCCATGCTCTGTGCCGAGGGGGAGAGCAGCATCGAGGACGTCGTCTTTGAACGGCGGTTCGGCTGCGCGGAGGGCTTCGAGCGGCTGGGCGGGCGGGTAAATCGGTCGGGCCGGGTGCTCTCTGTCGGTCCGCTGCCGGAAAGCGGCCTCCACGGCGCCACCCTCACTGCGCCTGACCTGCGGGGCGGCGCGGCACTGGTGGTGGCGGCTTTGTCGGCACGGGGAAAAAGCTTCGTGGAAGAGACTCGTCATATCGACCGGGGCTATGCCGGCCTGTGCGAAGTTCTGGCCTCTTTAGGGGGACGAATTGGCAGAGAAATGCCGCCCCTTGACGCCGCTGTGAAAAAAATACCATCGAAAAAGCAAATTTATCTTGCATTCGGGGCCAAAAGATGATACGATACTGTTATATAGTAGCAGTAATGTTGAGTTCTATCCTGCGCCAAGGCGCGGTCTACGATAAAATCCGATGGAGGACAATGATATGGCACTCATGCTCGACGAAGAAATGGACGAAAACGTAACGACGATAAAGGTCATCGGCGTGGGCGGCGGCGGCGGCAACGCTGTCAACCGCATGGTCAGCGATGGCCTGCAGGGCGTCGAATTTATTGCAATGAACACCGACCAGCAGGCACTGGCGAAGAACCATGCCGCCACCAAGGTGCAGCTGGGTTCCAAGCTCACCAAGGGCCGCGGCGCAGGTGCTGACCCCGAGATCGGCCAGCGCGCTGCCGAGGAGAGCAAGGACGAGATCGCAAACGCTCTGAAGGGCTCCCAGATGGTCTTTATCACCGCCGGTATGGGCGGCGGCACCGGCACCGGTGCTGCTCCTGTGGTGGCCGAGGTGGCACACGATCTGGGCATCCTGACCGTGGGCATCGTCACCAAGCCCTTCTCTTTTGAGGGCAAGCGGAAGATGGGTCTGGCTGAGCAGGGCATCGCAAATCTGCTGATGCACGTGGACAGCCTCATCGTCATCCCCAACGAGCGCCTGAAGATGATCAGTCAGGAGAAAATCACCCTGATGAACGCCTTCCAGGCCGCTGATAACGTGCTGCGTCAGGGCGTCGAGTCCATCTCCGCCCTGATCAATGTGCCGGCCTTCATCAATCTGGACTTCGCCGACGTGCGCTCCATCATGAAGGACGCCGGCTACGCTCACATGGGCGTCGGCAGCGCCAAGGGTGCCGGCAAGGCTGAGAACGCTGCCAAGGCCGCTATCTCCTCTCCGCTGCTGGAGACCAGCATCGCCGGCGCACACGGCGTCATCATCAACATCACTTCCAGCCCCGACATCGGTCTGGAGGATGTCGAGACTGCTGCCGGTCTCATTACCCAGAGCGCACATCCCGATGCGAACATCATCTGGGGTACTGCCTTCGACGAGAACCTCTCCGATGAGATGCGCGTTACCGTCGTGGCTACCGGCTTCGACAATAAGGCTGCTGACGGCCTGCGCAGCACGCTGGGTACTGCTGCCGCCGGTACTGCTCCCGGCGTGACGGCTTCTGCTCCGTCCGCTGTCTTCAGTGCCGAGGTCAACACTCCCTCCGTCGCTTCCGGCAATGCTTCTGCCGCCAAGCCCGTGGAAGAGGAGAACAGCGACACCAGCTACTACGACGACCTGCTGGCGATCCTGAACAAGCGTAGATAAGCGCAAGAATAGAGAACCCCTTGCGCAGAAAAAGCGGAAGGAGGCCGTACCGTGGAGCAGCAACAGACGAAGCTGCCGCTGGAGTGGCTGAGCAGCCGCCGGACGCCGGAGCTGCATCGGCTGGAACAGCTCTGCCGGGAGACTGCCCGGGAGCACCGCTGCGCCCAGCGCAGACTGCAGGAGGTGGAAGAGGCGATGGCATCCGAACGGGAGAAGTCATGCCCTGAGGCTCTGCCGGCTGCGTCCGGGCCGACTCAGCTCGAGCAGCTGAGCCGGAAGCTCAATGCGGCCAACGCCGAGCTTCGCCGCTATGAGACACGGATGTTCGCCTATGAGCGTACTATGCTGGCCCTGCGGAAGGAGAACGCCGAGCTGACCGCTCGGTGTGAGGAGCTGCGGAGCGAGCTGGACAAAATATCCACCGCCTCGCTGCGGCTGGATGTTCCGTCCGCACTGCCCACTGTCCCGTTCCCGGAGACGGCAGCACAGACACCGCCTGCTGCGGACCGTCAACCGAAAACAAAGCTGGAACACCTCGGCGACGAGGTCCTGGCCGAGCTTGCGAAGCTGATGCCGCAGGAAAAGTAAGAGTTAAAAAGACCACCTGTCGAAAGACAGATGGTCTTTTTTGTATCATTCGCCCCGTTGTTCCAGCAGATAGGTCGCCTCGAGGTCGGCGATGTGGAGCTTGACGGCGAGAGGGTACTTCTCGAAGGCCCCCGACATGGCAAAGCTGCCGCCCCGGACGGCGTCGTCGAAGCCGCCCATGTGCCAGCGGATGGCCACGGCCTCTTCCACCTTCAGCTTCATGAACCGCTCGATGAGGAAGACGCTCTTCTCGCCATGGCCGTAGGGAAACATGTCCTCCACGCTGTAGCTGGGGACTTTCTCCCACTGGCCCGTCGCTTCGTTCTTCACGTTGCGGGTGCCTTTTTTGTAGAAGTTGGCCTTGCACAGGTCGTGGAGCAGTGCGCAGATGGCGAAGGTCTCTTCGCTGTCCTCGTCCGGCGTGAAGAAGGTGCCGTGGAGCACGCGGTAGACGTTCAGGCTGTGCGCACACAGCCCGCCATCGCAGGCCCCATGGAAGCGGGTGGACGCCGGCGCGGAGAAGAAGTCCGTCTTGCTGTCCATCCAGTCCAGCAGCTTTTCGCTGCCGGGCCGGGTGATGTGGGTGCGGAATATCTCCAGAAATTCCTCGCGGTCCGTCATCTTACAGCTCCATATCCTCGAGGATGCCCTTCAGGATGGCCAGCTCGTCGTGGCTCAGGGAGATGCCTTTGCCCATGCGGGTGCCGTCCGGGGACCAGTCGCGGATGTCGTACTTGGGTTCGCCTTCATTCCAGCTGATGAGGTTGAGCTGGCGCTCCCAGCCGCGGGGACGCTCTCCGAGGACTGCGATGCGCTCAACGATCTCGTATTTGATTTCTGCCATAGTGCATTACCTGCCTTTGCTTTGTTTGCTACCATAATAAAAGAAGCGCGCGAAGATTTCAACAGGTAATTGGAAAATAATTTCTGAATTTTACATCTCTTTCAACCGTAAGGCGCTTCTTCGCGCCACTCTACCAGCTGTAAAACGCCGCTCTTGTCTTCGTCGGGCGCCGGGTGGAGGCTTTTGGTGTGCTGCTGGGAGCCAAACAGCCCCTGCCCGTACTGGGCCATTACCCCGGGGGAGCGGCCCGCCAGAAACTCGGCGGCGTTCTTCTGCCGGCAGGCTGCAGGGGTGCCGTCGGTCATGGGGATGCCGCAGTCTGGACGGGGCTGCGGGACTTCCGGCGGCGGGAGCTGCACATCCGGGCCGTCCGGCTGCGACGGCGGCTGCTGGGAGCCGCGACCCGGTTTTGGCGGTTCCGTGACGGGCGGCTGACCGGGTTCCGCGCCCAAAGGCGGGCTGACCACGCTGCTCGTCTCCTCCGGCGGGCCGCTCGGCCCGGGAGCATCCTCAAGCTCATGGCGGATGAAGGGCGTCAGAGATTCCATAAAAAACACCTCCGCACCTAGGGTGTGCGGAGGCGGGGGAGAATATGCGGGGGAAAATCCATACAATCTTTTCTACACCTTTTCGACTGTTTTCTCAAAAAGGTTGACTTTTTGAGAAAACAAACTGCATTGAGTTGTAGATACCGAAGAAAAATACAAAACAGGAAAGGAAGGAAAGCGCCCCTCCTGCCTGAGCAGGCAAAAGACTTTCTGAAAGACGCGGCCCTGAGAAGGCAGGCGATGAGGAAGAGAAGGAAAGCGGTCACACAATGACCTCCACCGTGCTTCCCCCGCTGCGGGCCTTTTTTACGACCACCTGTTTGTCGATGCGCTCCTTGAGCGCGGCGACGTGGGAGATGATGCCCACGAGGCGGTCGCCCTCGGTGAGGCCGGCGAGGACCCGGATGGCCTGCTCAAGGCTCTCGTCGTCCAGCGAGCCGAAGCCTTCATCGAGGAAGAGGGTGTCCAGCCGGATGCCGCCCGCCGCGCTCTGGACCTCGTCCGAGAGGCCCAGAGCCAGCGCCAGTGAGGCTTTGAAGCTCTCGCCGCCCGAGAGGGTCTTGACGCTGCGGCGGGTGCCGTTGTAGTGGTCGATGACGCCGAGGTCGAGGCCGGACTGGCTGCGCTGGTTCTCGGCACCGATGCGCTCCAGCTCGTACTGGCCCGCCG
>OLSA01003347.1_pt1 | contig 11232 bp, 10 predicted proteins | sample 1672731 | NCBI WGS metagenome assembly OLSA01 (sample SAMEA3136718, study PRJEB25190) | human gut metagenome | biome: human gut; feature: human-associated habitat; material: faeces | place: Austria | collected 2013
CGACGTATGAAAATGCGATGGCGGCATTGCAGGTGTTGCGTGAGAAATTCGGAGGCAGCGAATTGTTCGCTCACGAAAAAGACGAATCGTTCAAAAGCACAATGGGGGCAATTTACCAGACCTTCGGCGGGTGTGATCTCTATCCGAGTGTCGAGGAAAAGGCAGCCAATCTGCTTTACTTGACGGTCAAGAACCACTCGTTCAGCGACGGCAACAAACGCATCGCAGCGTTTCTGTTCCTTTGGTTTTTGGAAAACAATCGGATTCTTTACCGTGCTGATGGTTCGCGCCTTTTGGATAACAATACGCTGGTCGCTCTGACGCTCATGATTGCTGAGAGTCGCACAGAAGAGAAAGATGTAATGACGAAGGTTGTGGTGAACTTGATTAATAAGAACAATTGACACGATAACGGCGTGTCGGATATCGGAAAAGCGATGAAACCTATGAAACCCAGTTATTTTATGAACCGAGTTTTATTGTTCGTATTGTTGCTTGTGGTAGGCAACGGTGCCTTGTCGCAAGAGCGGATAGATACACTCTACTATAGCCGTTCGGGGGTGACGGTGCGGAATCCGGTTTTTGCCGATTATTATCGGCTGGCGCTTTATCCTGCGGATTCGGCGGGGCTCAAAATGTTCAAGGATTTTTATATTTCGGGAGAATTGCGGAGAGAAGGGCATTTTCAGACAATCGATACGCTCGATGATTGCCGGACAGTGTTTGACGGAGACGTTGTTTCCTATTTCAAGAATGGTCACATGTCGGAAAAATCATATTATTCGGGAGGATTGTTGGAAGGCGAATATCGGCAATACGACGAGAATGGAACGTTGAAAACGCGTGCGTTGTATGCCGGCGGCGAATTGTCCGGAACGTACAAGACATACAACGAGGACGGCTCCTGCCGAATGGTGGAATATCGTGCAGGGCTGCCGGTTCATGATTATTATTTGCTGGCGGACGGCAGCGGGAACACGCTTAAATTCCGCATTGCGGACGACATGCCGGTATGGGAATCACCAGCCATAGCGGAGCGCTCGGCCGATTATCGGGACGGTGTGCCCTGGGAAGTCTATTTCAAAAACGGATTGACGATCGCGTTGACGGATGCCATCGTCCGGGATTACGGCAAGTGGCATCGGGTCGATGTGATTATCTCCAACAATTCGTTGACGCCGGTCGAATTCAATCCGGAGACCGATATGACGGCCTATTCCGTAGACGAACACGATGTCGCCACCGATCTGCAGGTCTGGTCTTGCGATAGCTATCTGAAGAAAGTGAACCGGTCGCAGACCTGGGCCGCTGTTTTGATGGGTGTCAGCGAAGGAATGGCTGCTGCCGGCGCAGGTTATTCGACCTCCACGACGACCGGTTACAGCAGCTACGGCGGTTATTCGTCTTATACGACTACGACTTATAATCCCTCTGCGGCCTATCAGGCCAACATGGCCTCACAGCAGCGGCTCGCTGATTTCGGTCAGGCCTTGCAGGACGAACAACAGGTCAAAAAGCTGGGATATTTGAAGAAAAACACGATATATCCCGGAGAATCCGTATCCGGATTTGTTCATGTAGCATGGATTAAAGGGGAGCGTGTTGTGTTCATTATCCGGATTGAAGGTGCCGAATACATTTATGAGTGGGGATTTGACAAGAAAAATGCGTTTTTATTGAATAAGAACAACTAAGCTGTATCATTTTCTCTAAAATTTAGTTGAGGAAACAATATCCGCAAGGTCCTGCAAATCGCTATGTGAGCCTTGCGGATATTGTTTTTAAGGTTTATTCCTTTGCGGGAAAGCGAAAAAATGGGAAGATTTTGTACCTTTACCTAAAATATTCTATACAATGGCAGCGATGAATACAGCCGACATCGGCTTTGAAAAGGAAATATGGAAGGCGGCGGATAAGATGCGCGGAAATATTGATGCATCGGAATATAAATCCGTTGTATTGGGACTTATTTTCCTGAAATACATCTCGGACAAATTCGAAGCTAAATATCAACAGCTTGTTGCCGAAGGAGAGGGCTTTGAGGAAGACAAGGATGAGTATTTGAGTAATAAAAATGAGAAGGGTAGTTATGATCCGGTTTTCTATGTCCCTGCGGAAGCCCGTTGGGAAGCTATTGCCATCCATGCACACTCTCCTGAAATTGGAACGATCATCGACAATGCGATGCGGGCAATCGAGAAGGAGAATAAGCGTCTGAAAGATATTCTTCCGAAAAACTTTGCGCGTCCCGAGCTCGACAAACGCCGCTTGGGTGAAGTTGTCGATTTGTTTACAAATATTCGGATGCATGAGCACGGCGATTCGAAGGATATTTTGGGTCGTGCTTACGAATATTGTCTTTCGAAGTTTGCTGAGGCCGAAGGAAAATTGGCAGGTGAATTTTATACTCCGGCTTGTATCGTTAAGACGTTGGTGAACGTATTACAACCTTATAAAGGTCGTGTTTACGATCCTTGCTGCGGTTCGGGTGGTATGTTTGTACAGTCTGCACAATTCATCGAGAGCCACTCCGGAAATATCAATAATATATCGGTCTATGGTCAGGATTCCAATCCTACGACATGGAAAATGGCGCAGATGAACTTGGCGATTCGCGGTATCGAGGCCGATCTCGGACAATATAATGCGGATACCTTTTTCAATGATTGCCATCCGACTCTGAAGGCCGATTTCGTGATGGCCAATCCCCCGTTCAATCTGAGCGATTGGGGGGCGGATAAGCTGGCGGATGATGTGCGTTGGAAATACGGTACGCCGCCCAACGGCAATGCCAACTTTGCGTGGATTCAGCATATCATCCACCACCTTGCCCCGACGGGACGTGCGGGCGTTGTGCTGGCCAACGGCTCGCTGTCGAGCCAGAGTGGCGGTGAGGGCGAGATTCGGCGTAAATTGGTAGAGGCTGATTTGGTGGATTGTGTTATCGCTATGCCGCCGCAGTTGTTCTATACTACACAAATTCCCGTGTCGATTTGGTTTTTCAATAAAAACAAGCAACAAAAGGGCAAAATGCTCTTTATCGATGCTCGCAACTTAGGTACAATGGTAACGCGCAAACTGCGCGAATTGACCGATAGTGACACGGTCGATCCGATAAAGCGCGGCGATATTCAGCGCATTGCCGACACCTATAATGCCTATGTTGCTGGAAAATTGGAGAATGAAAAAGGATTTTGTGTGGTTACCTCTGTCGCAGAAATTGCCAAGCAGGATTTTATTCTCACGCCCGGTCGCTATGTGGGCATTGCTGCGCAAGAGGAGGACACCGAACCGTTTGAGGAGAAAATGACACGCTTGACGGGCGAGCTTTCTGGACTATTTGAAAAGTCGCACGAGCTGGAGGCAGAGATCAAAAAACAGTTAGGTAGTATTGGGTATAAATTGTAGCAAATATGGGCTTAATTCTTAATGACTTAAAAAATGCATGTGAATTAGAACATGTATGTGACTATGTAAATAATCGCACAACGAGTAGTATGAATTATATCTCTACGGAAAATATGTTACCCAATAAAGGTGGTATAAGTGAATCTACAATAATACCGCCTGGAACCACAACTGAATATAAAATCGGAGATATTTTGATCTCTAATATTCGGCCATATTTCCAAAAAATATGGTGTGCTGATAGGTGCGGTGGGTGCTCTGCGGATGTCTTGTGTATTCGTGCAAAAGAAAATACAGATAGCAAATATTTATACTATCTGTTGAGCCAGCAAGCGTTTTTCGATTACGTAATGTCGGGAGCAAAAGGGTGTAAAATGCCTCGAGGGGACAAAAAACAGATTATGCAATGGCCTGTAAATATCCCCGCAATAGATGTGCAGAAAAAAGTTGTAGCTATATTATCTTCTCTCGATAATAAGATCAGACTCAATCGACGGATAAATGATAATTTAGCAAGCTAATCGAGGGAAACCTCCTCAACGGAGATCTCACCGGACATGAGTTTGGGTAGAAGGGTATCGCGGAGAGATGATAATTTCCTATTTTCAATTCGACAAGTAACCATTCTATTAAAGATGGGAGAAAATAACTTATCTAAATTAACCAAAGCCTGCTTACTTGGGATTTTTACTTTTGATATTTCTAAATCACATCGTTTGATATGCCCCATAGTAACCGCTTTGTCTTTCGCAATGCGAATAAATTTATTCAAATGATGCTTTGTCCAATAAAAAACAAACCATTGAGGATACTTTGCCGAAGATACCTTAAATAAATGTTGGTTGAGCCCACATTTTCCACCACACCAAATATCTACAAGTAGGGTTCCTGACCAAGAAAATATAATGGTTCCATCAGAAATTATATATTCAGGTTTTATTAAAGATGAGCAACGATCACTGTTGGTGTCACATTGTCCTTGTCCAAGTTCTTTAATCTTTAAAACTGGCAATCCTGCCTCATTAGGCATCGCTGGATATTTTTGCATAGCCAATCCATTAAGGTATTGGGCAATGTCAGTCAAAACCCCGTCTTGCCATTCTCCTAAATTCTCTGTATTTTGAATAAAGTAATGATTAAACAGCGCTTTGGCCTGCTCCTCTAAATTATCATTTATCAAAGTTACTATTGTAATTTCTATTTTTGTTATATTTGTATTAAACTGGGATTTCTAATGGAATTAGATCTTAATATTGATTCAAACGGCAATGTAATCGTCAATACATTGTCGGAATATGTTGCATATATTTCTCAGTTGCAAGCTGCCAATGAAGGTAGCAATGAGCGATTCTTTTTCAGGGGCCAATCCAATAAAAATTGGGATGTGCGCCCATGTTTATTTAGAGAGAATAACCTGACGATTGAATCCGATATTATATCCGAAGCTTGTGCTCGTGCTCCTTTTGAATTTGGTGGCCGAAGCGCATTTGAACGACTGACAAAATTACAACATTATGGACTGCCAACCAGAATGTTGGATGTAACGCTAAACCCTTTAGTCGCGTTGTATTTTGCGTGTGCAAAATGTGAAGATAAAGAAACTACGACAAGAATTATAAAGAATCTGATACTATTGATGTCGACTCCGATCATTCATTTGATAATGAATATGATGTCGATGGGGCTGTTTATTATAGACGGGCTTATGGACATAAGCATAATTCAGATGATATTGATCTGTTGGCTCGAATTGCGGAAATGGATTTCAACGGAGATATTGTATTGCATCAATTGGTCGAGAAATTAGGATTACGCAGTCAAATAAAACAAGCCGAGGATTTTGAGGAACTGGCAAAGGTGATGCAAAATGCCTACTTTGTTATATCGACATTCAACAATGAACGTTTGATTCGGCAGAGCGGAGCCTTTTTGCTTTCGGGTAGCATTAATATTCAACTCAATAAATCTGATTACGGCGCCAGTCGGATCGAAAAGAGCAGTTGTTCTTTAAATAGCCAGTTTGCGAGCGAAAGGATAATCATACCGGCCGGAAGTAAGGAAAGCCTTTTAGAAGAATTGAATTTCTACAATATAAACCAAGGGGCTTTATTTCCGGAGTTGGAGCATCAGATGGCATATATCAAATATAGTATGTGTAAATCTAATGTCAGAAGCGCTTCATCTTTTGAAAAGATAGATTTTGATGCAATAAAAGCTGAAGAATCGAAGGAAGGTGTTGAGATAGCTGAATCCGTAGTGAAAGAAGAGTTAGTTGATAAGGCTATTTATGATATCGTATCACAATATATTTCAGATGATGCTATAAAACAGAATGTTCTTCGAATTATTACACGGCAAACCGAATATATAGATTGGGCCAATAAGGAAGCGACCATTAGTGATTTGAGACGTAAAATCAAACGAAGCCTGTCTTTACAATCTATTAGTTCTGATGTCGCAACGCAATCTGCGCGTAATATGGTATCACAGCTTGTTAACTTGTATGTGAAAAAATAACAATTATATGCACTTCACCGAAGATGATTTTGAAAACGCCATTCTCGAGTTGTTTCGAGAGCAATTAGGTTACGATTATGTGTACGGCCCCAATGTGATACGCGACTATGCAGAACCGCTTTACGTGGAGGTACTGGAGGCTATGTTGCCGCAGATCAATCGTGGACTGCCACAGGCCGCTATTGACGAAGCCATGGTGAAGATTCGAACTTATGAGGGCGGAACGTTGGTACAGAAGAATGAATTGTTCACGGATTACTTGCAAAATGGTGTTGCTGTCAATTATTTCGATGGCCGCGAGCAATGTTCCGCCAATGTCCGGCTTGTCGATTATGATTCACCATTACATAATCGGTTTACAATCGCTAATCAATGGACGGTCGATGGGCACTCGGTAAGGCGTGCGGATATGATCGTATTTGTCAATGGATTGCCGCTGGTGGTGGTCGAGCTCAAATCGCCCTCGCGTGAGAATACGGACGTGTCGGAAGCTTATGCACAATTGCGTAACTATATGCAGGAGATTCCGTCACTCTTTATCTATAACGCTTTTTGTGTGATGAGCGATCAGGGGATGACTAAGGCGGGGACGATCACGGCGGGTGAAGACCGTTTTATGCAGTGGAAGACGGTGGATGGGAGTTATGAGGATACCCATAGCGCGAATTTCGATGTGCTTTTCGCGGGAATGTTCGAAAAAACGCGGTTTGTTGAATTGTTGCGGAATTTTATTTGCTACTCGAAAGACGGTAAACAGCGCGTTAAGATATTAAGTGCCTATCATCAGTTTTATGCCGTACGCAAGGCTGTGCTTTCGACGGTCAAAGCCGCTGAGACGGATGGTCGGGGTGGCGTGTTTTGGCATACGCAGGGCAGCGGAAAGTCATTGTCGATGGTCTTTTTCGCCAAGCAGTTGCAGCAGGCGATGTCGTCGCCGACGATTGTCGTGCTGACAGACCGTAACGATTTGGACGGCCAGTTGTACCGGCAGTTCGCTTGTTGCAGGGATTTTTTGCGTCAGACACCCGTGCAAGCCGAAAGTCGGGCTCATCTTCGGGAATTATTGGCGGGACGCGAAGCGAACGGTATCTTTTTCTCGACGATGCAGAAATTCGAGGAGAGCGAAGAACCGCTTTCGATACGACGAAACATAGTCGTTATGGCCGACGAGGCGCATCGCAGTCAATATGGATTGGAGGAGAGGGTCCGAATGGTTACGGATGCTGACGGGGTGATGCAGGCCAAAGTTGTAATCGGCGCGGCGCGTCTGGTGCGTAATGCGTTGCCGAATGCTACCTATATCGGGTTTACCGGAACGCCTATTGCGCAAAAAGATCGGTCGACACGCGAAGTATTCGGCGATTACATCGACGTGTACGATATGACGCAGTCGGTGGATGACGGTGCGACACGGCCGGTATTTTACGAGAGCCGTGTAATCAATCTGAAACTCGACGAGCAGACCTTGCGACGTATTGATGCGGAGTATGATGCGATGGCCGAGGAAGCGGAAGAGTATGTCATTGAGAAAAGCAAGCGTGAATTGGGGCGGCTCGACTCGATCCTTGGAGCTGACGCGACGGTGGCATCATTGTGCGAGGACATCGTAAAACACTATGAGGAATTCCGGCAATACGAGCAGACGGGTAAGGCGATGATAGTAGCCTATTCGCGGCCGATAGCGATCAAGATTTACCGTCGGATTCTCGAAATGCGCCCGGTATGGGGTGACAAGCTGGCTGTTGTGATGACTTCCGGTAATAAAGATCCGGAAGACTGGCGGGCGATTATTGGAAATGATTCCCACAAGAAAGAGTTGGAGAAGCGGTTCAAAGACAACGATAGCTCGTTGAAAATCGTCATCGTAGTTGATATGTGGCTTACGGGTTTCGACGTACCTTCGCTTTCGACGATGTATGTTTATAAACCGATGTCCGGACACAATCTAATGCAGGCTATTGCTCGTGTGAATCGTGTGTTCGGGGATAAACAAGGCGGTTTGGTTGTGGATTATGTGGGTATCGCTTCGGCGTTGAAGACGGCGATGAACGATTATACATACCGTGACCGCAAAAATTATGGTGATACGGATGTGGCTAAAACCGCCTATCCGGAGTTTCAAAAGAAACTGGACGTTTGCCGTGATCTGATGTATGGATTCAATTATGGCGCTTTCTTCGGTAAGTCTGATTTGGAGCGGGCGAAAGCCATCAGCGGAGGTGTCGATTTCATGCAGTCCCCTGAGCGGATGGAAACGAAAAAACTCTATATCAAAGAGGCGCTGCTGCTGCGGCAGGCATTGTCGCTTTGTCAGAGTTTGCTGAATTACGAGCAGCGTATCGAAGCTGCCTATTTTGAGGCGGTGCGCACATTACTGACGCGCGTGGAGGGCAAGGGTAAGATTTCGTTCCGTGAGATCAACGGGCGTATTAATGAATTGCTCAAGCAGAGTATCAAGAGCGAAGGGGTAATTAATCTTTTCTCCGATATTAAGGAGGAGTTCTCTTTGTTCGATCCGAAATTCCTTGAAGAGGTTGCCCGGATGAAGGAACGGAATTTCGCCGTAGAATTATTGCGTAGGTTGATTGCAGAACAGGTACAACTATATCAGCGAACGAATACGGTACGAGCCGAGAAGTTTTCGGAAATTCTGTCCGATGCCATGAGTCGCTATTTGAAAGGGATGCTGACGAACGAAGAGGTTATCGAAGAATTACTGAAAATAGCCCGTGAGATCGTTTTCGGCGAAAAGGCCGGCGAGTCGCTTAATCTGAACAGCGAAGAACTTGCCTTTTATGATGCGTTGACCAAGCCTGAGGCTGTAAAAGATTTCTATTCCAACGATCAGTTGATCGCTATTACACGTGAGCTGACGGATGCACTCCGGCGTAACAAAACGATCGACTGGAATATGAAGGAGAGTGCTCGTGCCGGAATGCGGCGTATTGTCAAACGGTTGTTGAAAAAGTATGATTATCCGCCTGCAGGGCAGGAAGATGCTTTGAATACGATTATGGAGCAGTGTAAGAAGTGGAACGAAAATAATTGAATGGGATAGCTATGGGTAAGTTGGAAGAGTCGTATAGAAGAGTTGCATAATGATTTTGCAAGATAAGTAATACGCGCCTGTTAACTCTGATTAGATAACAGGCGCGTATGATTATTTTGTAATGTCTAATTCCTTTTGGAACTGCTTTGCTTTTTGCCGGATATCTTCTGCTTCCTGCTTTCGGATAACGCTACGTTGTTGATTCTCGATTGCTTCCCGGACGGCTGTTTCGTAACGCTCAACTTGTTGCCGGAGCGAGCGACGGTCTGCGCGGCGTTCGGAATCGTAGAAGAGGGCGTTCAGGTTGCGCAATTTTTGCTCGTCGATGTCGCCCATCATTTGAACGTAACGGTATTTCAATTCCGTATCACGCAGGTTGGCAATACGGTCGTATAATTTAGTAATATGGATGCCGCCGCAGAGAATCACGATGAAAGAGATCGCCATATAGAGTAGTGCCCACGAGGTGTTGAAGTCGATGACGTGGATATGCCGTTGGGCTGCGGGTTGCGCAGGATGAGCGACGGCCGCAATAATTTTCTCGGTATGGTTTTCAGTCTCTTTTCCGATAGTTGTAATGCGGTCTGCAAGTTCCATGCGTACCCGTTCGACATTCGTGCGGGTGAATTGGGCCGTTTCGAGCAGTCGGGCGATTTTATCATCCGTTGTTACTGGAGCTGGGGCGGATATGTTGCGGTCGTCTATTCTGCGGCTGAGGGAGGTGAGTTGTTTTCTCAGTTCTTCGAAAAGTTCGATAATCGTGTTCGTGTCCATAAATAATAGGTATTGTCGATTAAAGTCGGTGTTGTTTTCTCTTTTTGCGCAGTCGTTCCTGAAGGCGCCGTTCTTCGTCCGCATCGTAGACCGGTTGCAGAAGATCTTCGAGCAGGTGACTGAACGATGCGACCGGATTGCTTACAGAACCGCGTTCGTTTGCGGAGAGTGCTTGTCGGCGGTTCAGGCTCAGCGCATGGTCGATTTTGGAGAAACTGAACTGCCGGTCGATTTTCGAACCGTTGAACGGGTAGCCGTTCCTGGCGAAGACGACGCCTTGTACGTCGGATGTGCCGCCGCGCATCCGGAACTCGGTAGCGATCCCTTCGTGCCGCAGCGCTGCCGTCAACTCCGGCCAGTCGCGGCAGCGGGGTACGGCGTCGCGCAGCGCGTGGAAAATTTCATATTTCGTTTTGTCCGGTTCGCGCAGGCGGTGCTCCTTGACATTCTCTTTGCCCGATGCGAAGTAGAGCCCATGCCGGACGGTCAGCTCCTTGCAGAGTCGCTCCGAACGGTAGCGGTCGTTGCGGTCGGAGACGGTACGGCCGTCGTTGTCCACCCGGTTGAAAAGGATATGCAGATGGGGATGTTCCCGGTCGCGGTGGCGGGCGATGATGAACTGCGTGTTTCGGATGCCCATGCCGGAGAGATACTCCGCGGCGATTCCGACCATCCGCCTGTTGTCGAGCCGTGCGGCGTCCTGTGCCGAAAAGGCGAGGACGATGTGGCCGACGGGCTTCGAAAGATGCGGATTCAGTGCCGCCTGCATTCGGAAGCTGCGGACGATGGAATCCCGGTCTTTCATCCGGACGCCCAGTCCGGCGAGCAATTCGGCGTCTTTTCCTTTGTCAAGGACGTAATCGACGGCTCCGCCGAACGAACCGCCTTTCGATATTTTGGCAATCATGGTTATTCGTTAATTTGATCTATTAGCGTATCTATCTTTTCGATCAGAGCTGTGCACTCCGCTGCTGCCTGAACATATCCGGCGGAGTTGGCTTTTCGGGCGAGCTGATTGAGGTTGTTGGCCATACCGGCGAGCTGCCGCAGCAGGGTCATCTGTTCTGCCGTGAGGCGCTGGCGGACGACGCTCCTTGAGAGCGCCGTCCGGGCGTATTCGGCCCAGGTGAGACCTGCCGCCCGCGCCTTGCCGCGCAGGGCGTAGTAGTCTGCTGCGGCCATCTTCACGGTCAGCCGCTCCTTGAGCTTTTCGCTTGCGGATTTGGGCGGACGTCCGCCTTTGGGATTCTTTTTCATTATATCCATTTGAGACCAGCGGGATGAATCTGCAAGGGTTTCGGGGCACCCGAAACATAAACTTGCTCTCTTAAAACCCGGAATGTTACTCCGCGGCGGCCGATGTCAGTTTTTGTCCGAACATCTCCATTTCGCGGCCGATGACTGTCTCGGAGAATTTGGCGTAATGGCGCGTCATGTTGGTGTTCGAGTGGCCGAGAATCTTGGCCAGCACGTCGATCGGCATT
>OLSA01003348.1_pt1 | contig 11232 bp, 7 predicted proteins | sample 1672731 | NCBI WGS metagenome assembly OLSA01 (sample SAMEA3136718, study PRJEB25190) | human gut metagenome | biome: human gut; feature: human-associated habitat; material: faeces | place: Austria | collected 2013
GACTATACAGTCCGCTGCCGGAGACTGTAGTAATCCGACGGACAGACAGGCATAATCGAAAGGACGAAAACGCTTGGTCCGGCTAATGAAACGGCTTAGGAAACTCAAAAACGCATGCAGGGGTTGAAAACCGGAGGAGACAACATCAGGGGACAGGTATTTGATTGATATGTTAAATCCCCAAGAATAATGACTGCCCCCAAAGAAGCTACTGAACAGTGCCACAATACTCACTCCCATGTTTTTACAGGTGGTTTTATATTATCCGATGATTTACTTATTTTACTGCCTCCGCCTAAACAAGCCACACCCGATATCTGTTTTATGAATAAACAATAATCTTTTAATATAAAAAAATGAGAACAAAAAACATTGCGCTAATCGCATTAACCATTATGCTATCCATTCACATACAGCGAATAGAAGCGTGCACCCGGGCTGTATACATCGGACCCGACAATCTGATTGTCACCGGACGTACCATGGACTGGAAAGAGGATATCATGAGTAATCTGTACGTCTTTCCGAGAGGTATCCAAAGAGCAGGATATAACAAGGGAGAGACGGTGACATGGACTTCGAAATACGGCAGTGTCATCGCTACAGGATATGACATCGGCACATGTGACGGAATGAATGAAAAGGGATTAGTAGCCAGCCTTTTATTTCTTCCCGAATCAGTGTACAAGCGTCTCGGAGACAAACGTCCGGTAATGGGAATCAGTATCTGGACACAATATGTGCTCGACAATTTCGCCACTGTGCGGGAGGCGGTAGATGAACTCAAAAAAGAGATATTCCGAATTGACGCACCTCAAATGCCCAACGGCTCAGCCTCCACTTTACACCTGGCTATCACCGACAATACAGGGAATACGGCTGTGCTGGAGTATCTGGACGGAAAGTTGGAAATACACGAAGGAAAAGAATATCAGGTTATGACAAACTCGCCCAAATATTCATCACAACTGGCCATCAACGACTATTGGAAAGAGATAGGAGGCTTGCAAATGCTACCTGGTACAAACCGTTCAAGTGACCGTTTTGTGCGTGCATCATTCTATATTCATGCCATCCCGCAGACTCCCGACGCACGCATTGCCGTTCCAAGTGTACTGAGTGTGATGAGAAATGTATCTGTTCCCTTCGGCATCACCACTCCCGGTAAGCCTCACATCTCATCTACACGTTGGCGTTCGGTTTGCGACCAAAAGAACAAGGTGTACTATTTTGACAATGTATTGACTCCCAATCTGTTTTGGCTCGACTTGAAAGAAATAGATTTCAGTCCGAAAGCGAAGATAAAAAAACTGTCTTTGACACACGGAGAAATATATGCCGGAAATGCCGTCAAGGATTTGAAAGACAGCAAGTCTTTCGTATTCCTATTTCAGACACCCACCTTATAGAAATTAAGAAAAGACTCAAAACAGCCGGTCTTTCCCTTTCAGACACGGGTTTCACGATTTCCTCTTCCCCACTGCGTGAAATCCGTGTCACTCATATCTTCCTCCAAAGAAAACACTTTGTTTATTCCTTTTCACAAAAAAATGATTTATCTTTGGCGAACTAAATTCAGATTCACCATGAAAACCAATATTACCGATAACATAACGATTCGGGAAGTACGCATAAGTGATTCACAAAAAATATACAATGCCATTCATTTGCACCGCGAGTACTTGCAGGAATGGCTCCCGTTCGTCACATTTCTGACTGCGGAAGAAGAAAAAGCATTTCTGAGCTCCGTGCTCCGAGTTCCGCGTGCCCGTCGGGACTTCATTTATATTATTGAAGAGAAACAAGAAGTGTGCGGACTGATAGGTTTTCATTATTCCGATGCAGCAAACTTGCGTACAGAAATTGGTTACTGGCTTCTGCCCAAATACCAGCACCGGGGAATCATGACCAAATGTGTGCGCCATCTCTGCCGGATTGCCGTCGAAGAACGAGGCATGAACCGCATCCAAATCCGTTGCGCCGAAGGAAACACTCCCAGCAATGCCATCCCGCAAAGACTCGGCTTCCACCTGGAAGGAACTGAACGCGACGGGGAACTGATGTATACAAAGAAGTTTGTCAACCTCAATGTATACAGCATCTTAAAGAAAGAAATAAAGCAATGGAAGGATTAAACAAAAACAATAGACAGAAATATCCGGCAAAAGCACATAATCTTTGAATATCCAAACACAATAAAATAAATTTATTATGGAAATAAACCAAGCAGCTCCCAAATTTCAGGATGCATCCATCGCCCCCATGCATACCACGGAGCATATCGTAAACAGAACAATGGTAAACCTCTTTGGCTGCGAGCGTGCAGTGTCGGCACATATCGAACGCAAGAAAAGCAAATTAGATTTCGCATTACCTACCTGCCCCACCAAAGAGGAGATAAACCGCATAGAAAAAATTGTGAATGAGACTTTAAAAAAAAATCTGCCAATCACCACGGAATTCATTACACAAGAGGAAGCCGTGGGACGGTTTGACCTAAAACGTCTGCCCGACCATGCCTCCGAAACCGTGAGAGTGGTGCACGTGGGTGACTATGATGAATGCCTCTGCATCGGTCTGCATGTGGAAAACACTTCGCAAATAGGTATATTCAAAATCATCAGTTACGATTATAAAGAAGGTATTTTCCGTATGAGATTCAAACTTACAGAAGCCCAATAGCTGCCAATATGTCCTTGAAAATTACATTTTGGCAGCAGCCTGTCGGTGTCAACGTTTAAATAGTTCTATCCTCTCTTAAAGTCTTACCCCTGACCTTTAAGAAAGGTTTTATAGGTTTAAAAGAGCGGAATATAGCACACGGGAAATCGAACTAAAGGTATGGTGTTTGCATTATGAGTAGTGAATGACGGAATCGAAAGAAGCCGGAGTTCAAAAGTAACTAAAATGTTTAACCATAAACCAAAAGGAGATTAAGATTATGATGCCAGTAAGAAGAGCCAACCAAACTTGGTTGCCAAGTATTTTTAACGATTTCTTGAACAATGACTGGATGGTAAAAGCCAACCCGACAGCACCGGCCATTAATGTCATCGAAACAGAAAAAGAGTATAAAGTAGAAGTTGCCGCTCCGGGAATGAAAAAAGAAGATTTCCAAATCCATATCAATGAGGACAATGATTTGGTCATCTCTATGGAAAAGAAAACAGAATCTACAGAAGGCGACAAAGGAGGCAAGGAAGAAAGCCGTTATCTGCGCCGCGAATTCTCTTACTCTAAGTTCCAACAAACCCTGATTCTGCCGGATGATGTAGATAAGGATAAAATAGACGCCAAAGTGAATGACGGTGTCCTGACTATCGAATTACCGAAACGGACTCCTGAAGAAAAGGAAAAAGCAACAAAGGTAATCGAAGTTAAATAAACGATAAAACCAAAAACCTCCCGAAACACAGCTGCAATGCCATTCGGAAAGTAATAAAGAGGTGTGTCAAAATTCCAAAGCAACTGTTACGTTGTTATCATAGAGGAATTTTAACACACCTTCTTGTTTATATATAAAAATAACCAAACATAAAAAAACGTACTCCATCCTTATCTACAGACACGCCCACCTTAAAGGCAGCCTTTTCGCCCTCCCGAATACAAAAGTTTAAAAGATATACTTAATTTTTTCTTAAAAACCTGCCTGTTTATCAATATTACGCTTTATCTTTACCGAATAAATTAAAACAATATTCTAATTTAATCATAGTTTATTATGAAAATACCACTAACCAACACCACAAAGGGAAAAAAGCGGCACTACTTGCCTTGGCATTTCCACTTGTTCTGGCAGGTGCACCCGTGCAGGCTGCCCAACGAACGTATGTCGCAAGTGAAACTGCTCTTCCGAGTCCTCAAATTGTGGGCATCAAAAGACTCAATCCGACAGCTGTCGAAGTTTTGTTTGCCAACAACCAACGCATGACACTGGATTTTTACGGTGATAATATCTTCAGAGTCTTTCAAGATAATGCCGGTGGAATCATCCGAAATCCGGAAGCCAAACCCGAAGCACAGATATTGGTAGACAATCCCAGAATGTCATTGTCAAAGTTGGACATTGACGACAATGGAAGCACAATCAGTATCACAACCGGGCATATCAGCATACAGATTGACAAAGCCACTTCGTTACTGAAAATCACCAACCTTAAAACCGGCAAGGTAGTAGTGGAAGAACTTGCTCCCGTTTCGTTTGAGAAAGATAAAGTAACCATCACCCTGAAAGAAAATCCGAAAGAATATTTCTACGGAGGTGGTGTGCAAAACGGAAGATTCTCACACAAAGGGAAAGCAATTGCTATCGAAAACCAAAATAGCTGGACAGATGGAGGCGTAGCTTCTCCTACTCCTTTCTATTGGTCTACCAACGGATACGGCGTGATGTGGCATACCTTCAAGAAAGGTAAATACGACTTTGGTGCAGAAGAAAAAGGAAAAGTAAAACTATCTCACGAAACAGATTATCTGGATGTCTTTTACATGGTGAGTGACGGTGCCGTTGCTTTATTGAACGACTTCTACCAACTCACCGGTAATCCGGTATTATTACCCAAGTTCGGCTTCTATCAGGGACACCTGAATGCATACAACCGCGACTATTGGAAAGAGGACGAAAAGGGAATCTTGTTTGAAGATGGAAAACGTTATAAGGAAAGCCAAAAGGACAATGGCGGTATCAAGGAATCTTTGAACGGTGAAAAAAACAATTACCAATTCTCGGCACGTGCTGTGATAGACCGTTATAAGAACCATGATATGCCTTTGGGCTGGTTGCTCCCTAATGACGGTTACGGAGCCGGATATGGACAAACCGAAACATTGGACGGCAATATCCAAAACCTGAAAGAACTGGGTGACTATGCCCGCAAGAACGGAGTGGAAATCGGGCTTTGGACACAATCCGACCTCCATCCCAAAGAAGGAATCAGTGCATTGCTTCAGCGTGATATCGTGAAAGAAGTAAGAGACGCCGGTGTGCGTGTTCTGAAAACAGATGTTGCATGGGTAGGCGCAGGCTATTCATTCGGCTTGAACGGTGTGGCCGATGTGGGTAAAATCATGCCTTATTATGGCAACAACGCACGTCCGTTTATCATCTCATTGGACGGATGGGCAGGAACTCAACGCTATGCAGGTGTATGGTCGGGTGACCAGACCGGCGGCGAATGGGAATACATCCGCTTCCATATCCCGACTTATATCGGTTCGGGCCTTTCGGGACAACCTAATATCACTTCCGATATGGATGGTATCTTTGGCGGAAAGAACCCGGCCGTGAATATCCGCGATTTTCAGTGGAAGACATGGACACCGATGGAGCTCAATATGGACGGCTGGGGCAGCAACGAAAAGTATCCTCATGCCTTGGGTGAACCGGCAACCTCTATCAACCGTATGTATCTGAAGCTGAAATCAGAGCTGATGCCATATGCTTACAGCTTTGCCAAAGAAGCTGTAGACGGAATGCCTATCATCAGAGCCATGTTCCTCGAATTCCCGAACGACTATACGATGGGCAGCGCCACCAAATACCAATATATGTATGGAACCGACTTCCTGGTGGCACCTATTTATCAAAATACCAAAGCAGATGCCGAAGGCAATGATATCCGCAACGGTATCTATCTGCCCGAAGGCGAATGGATCGATTACTTCACCGGCGAGAAATATGAAGGCGGACGCGTTATCAATAACTTCGCTGCTCCTCTGTGGAAACTCCCCGTATTTGTCAAGAACGGAGCCATCATCCCGATGACTAACCCGAACAATAACGTGAGTGAAATCAACAAGGGTCTGCGCATTTATGAAATGTACCCCAATAAACACACCATGACCGTGGAATATGACGATGACGGTATCACCGAAGCATATAAAGACGGTAAGGGTGTAACCACTTTCATTGAATCGAACGTTACTCCCAAAAACGAAGTGCTCATCACCGTACACCGCACTCAGGGTAACTTTGACGGCTTCGTGAAAGAAAAAGCCACTGAGTTCAGAATCAATGTAACCGAAAAGCCCAAAGCTATCTCTGCCAAAGCAGGAAAAAGCAAGATTAAGCTGACCGAAGTTGCATCTCTGGAACAATTCCAAAACGGACAGAACGTATACTTCTACGATGCTGCTCCCAACCTGAATAAATTTGCTACTCCGGGAAGTGAGTTTGAAAAGGTAACCATCGTTAAGAATCCTCAACTTCTCATCAAGCTGGCTCCAATGGATGTTACCACTAATCAGATTAACGTAACAGTCAGCGGATTCCGTTACGCACCGGCCGATACTTACCGCATCACTTCGGGCTCGTTGACAGCTCCGAAAGCCGAAGTAACCGCCGAAAATACGGAAGCTTATACGCTGAAACCAACATGGACTCCGGTAGCCAATGCAGACTATTATGAAATAGAATTGAATGGTATTCTTTACAGCACCATCAAAGATACAGAACTGCTATTTGAAGGATTGGAAGCCGAAACAACTTATGACTTCAAGATTCGTGCCGTAAACAAGGACGGTCAATCAGACTGGGCAAGCTTTACAGCCAAGACAAAATCTAACCCATTGGAATTTGCTATCCGAGGCATTAAGGGTGAAGTGACAGCCAAATCACAAGAAGGATTTGAAATTGATCGTCTCTTCGACTTTGCCGAAATGGGTGATATGTGGCACACCAAGTACAGAGCCAATGCTTTGCCGTTCGACATGATTATTGACTTGAGAAGTGTCAACCAATTGGATAAATTCCACTATCTGAGCCGTAAGGACGGAGGCAACGGAACATTGTTGAAAGGAACCGTTTCATATAGTATGGACAAAGAACACTGGACTGAAGCCGGTGCATTTGAATGGAACCGCAAGGATGAGGTGAAAGTATTTACATTCACAGAACGTCCGACTGCACGTTACATCAAACTTTCTGTAACAGAAGGTGTTGGTAATTATGGTTCCGGTCGTGAACTGTATGTATTCAAAGTTCCCGGAACTGAAAGTTACTTGCCAGGCGACATCAACAATGACGGTAAGATTGACAACAACGACTTGACTTCTTATACCAACTACACCGGTTTGCGTAAAGGCGACGGCGACTTTGAAGGTTACATCAGCAATGGTGATATCAACAAGAATGATTTGATTGACGCTTATGATATCTCGGTAGTAGCCACTCAGTTGGAAGATGGTGTAGACGAAAGCAATGAAACTGAAAAAGTAAGCGGAAGAATCGAAATGAGCACTGCCAAACGTAGTTATAACAAGGATGAAATCATTGAAGTGATAGTGAAAGGTATAGACCTTAAATCTGTCAATGCACTGAGCTTCGCTTTGCCTTATGACCAGCAGAAGTTTGAATTTGTCGGTGTACAACCGGTTAGCATGAAAGAGATGGAAAACTTTACTTATGACCGCCTTCACACCAATGGCACAAAAGCATTGTATCCAACTTTCGTCAATATCGGCAACAAACCTTCACTCGAAGGAACCAATGACTTGTTTATCTTGAAATTAAAAGCTAAACAAAGAGTAAACTTCAATCTGAAGATGATTGACGGATTATTGGTTGACAAGAAACTGAACGTTTGTAAGTTCTAAGAGACTTCACTGCCCCCAGCAGTAATTAAAAAAAGCTATATCAATACTCAAAACAGAGTGTGATATAGCTTTTTTATTTTGTGGAGGGTTCTAGTTCCTCTTTCGAAAAGACTTACAATGAATACTTATCCAATATCTTCTCTATAGCTTCCTGCGATACGGGCTTAGTTAAATAATCGTTGCATCCCGCCTCTATTGCCCTTTCCCTGTCCGACTCGAAGGCAAAAGCTGTCAACGCAATAATAGGAATATCCTTCGAATAACCGCGAATCAGACGAGTAGCTTCCAAGCCATCCATATAGGGCATCTTTATATCCATAAATATCAAATCGGGATGATTCTCCTTATACATATCGACAGCCTCACGACCATCCCGGGCACGTATCAGCTTATACTTCTTGCCAAGAACAGTGTTCATGAGTAAAAAATTACTATCCACATCTTCCGCCACTAACAGGGTGCGCAATTGCAATGACTTAATGGCCACTTTCAAGTGCTGTTCTCTTTCCGCATTTTTTTTAAACTTCTCCTGCTTGTTATACATATCATACGGAATAGTAAAGCGGAACGTAGAACCTTCATGAAGTTCAGATTCCACCGTGATAGCGCCGCCCATCTTTTCTACAATCATCTGACAAATAGCAAGTCCCAGTCCGGTTCCTTGAACAAAAGAATTCAACTTGACGAAACGACCGAAGATATGAGATAATTTTTCTTCAGAGATACCTATGCCGGTATCCTTCACATAGAAATCTATATAATCCTTCTTCAACTTGAAACCAAAATGAATCTCACCTTCATAAGTAAACTTAATCGCATTGGTTATCAAATTGGTAATGAGTTGCAATATGCGATTCTTATCCTCGTTAATCATCAAGCTGTCATTCTCATTATCCAAAGTCAGTGTCACCCCTTCCTGCACACGACCTTTATGGATTTCATAAACATTACGGCACATCTCACCTAAATCCATAGGCTGCTTGATGTATTCAAATGTCCCTGCCTCTATTTTAGACAAATCAAGAATGTCATTAATCAGCTGCAACAATACGTCTGAATTCTGATTGATGATTTCGGAATAAAGCTTCTCGTCCTCCCGATTGTCGGTAGTAGTCATCAATCTTGAGAAACCTACAATGGCATTCAGGGGAGTGCGTATTTCATGACTCATATTAGCCAGAAAAGCACTCTTCAGACGGTCGGACTGCTCTGCCTTGATACGTGCCTGAATCAACTCCTGTTCTATATTCTGCACATTAGTAATATCCCACGAAATGCCTATAATAAGAGGCACACGCCCTACAAGCGGAATATGCGTCTTCAGAGTCTGAACAATGCGCGTCTCACCGGCAGCGGTCACATAGGTTTCCTGCATCTCCAGCCGCTCCCCGGTACGCATCAGTTCCAAGTCATCCTGATGAAATTTCTCCGCATCCGACCTTTCCGGAAATATCTCGAAATCGGTACGTCCCAATGCACGCGATGCCGGAATTTTGGAATGATTGGCGAGTGCCTTGTTCCAATACAAATATCTGAAATCATCTTCCGGGTCTTTTACAAACATATATACCGGAATATTATTCAAGATGGCATCCAGCAGATAATTCAGTTCGCGCAATTCATCCCTATTCTTAATTACATCCGTAATGTCCTGAGTGAAGAACCATACAATCTCTTCCTGCCCATCTTCCATTATGAAAGTGGACACCTGATGCACACGTTCTTTTACTTCCCCCACCCGGGTATACCGGGCATGATATCCCATGCTGCCCCCGTTATCACGTATTTCCTGCACTCGTTTTTCAAATATCTCTTTTGTATGAAGAGAAACCGGCAAATCATAGACTTTCTGTACACCCAGTTCGCCTTTCACACCATATTCTTCAATGAATTGCTTATTGGCATACACCAAAGTACCATCGGTAGAAGCAGCCAGAATGCTGTCACTCACCTTATCAAGCACGCGCTTAAACACTTCCAGATTCTTTTGTGTAACCACCCGCTCGCTGATGTCACGACACATGATTAACACATACTCTTCATCCAAAGGAAAGATACGGTTTTCGTAATAATGATGTGCACCATTAACATCCAGTTCGTGATGGGCTGTAGAACCTTTGCCCGTCGCAATCACTTTCTGAAGATTATTATAAACATTGTGATATGCCTCCTCGGGTATCATGTCGCGCATATGCATACCGGCAAAAGCACTATTGGGAACTCCCACATGATTGGTTTCTTCACTGGACACCACCCCTATACCTGTCCCTTCATGATTAAACACTGTGAGCATATCCGGCAAAGACTCCAGAATCCTCACTGCATACTTCTCCTTAAAACTCTGATTCGTTTCTTTTTCTTTCAAAGAGGTCAGTTCCTCTTTGAGCCGATGATTTTCGTTTCGTAACCTCTCAAGCTCCTGCTCCAATAATTCCCTTGTTTTCTCTTGCCCCAACATACCAAATAAGTTTATAATTACTTATGGGTCAAATATAAACACTTTCCATGAACAAAAGAAAGAATCATCGGAATATTTACCGTTAAATTCAATCTTACTAAATATCCACCGCAGCGGTAGGTATAATTACCTAACGCTACGATGGATAAATAATGGACGAAAAACTGATTACTTGTATTCTTCCCAACTCTTGATGGCAATGTCGTCTATGGTCATGGTGCAGAATGCATTGATAAACGCACTTGCCAAACGAGCATTGGTTATCAAGGGAATATTCAAGTCGATGGCAGCACGACGGATTTTATAGCCGTTGTCCAGTTCGCCGGCAGTCAGGTTCTTGGGAATGTTGACCACCATATCTATCTCCTTCTTATGAAGCATATCCAGTGCTTGAGGCTGTCCTTCTTCGCTGGGCCAGTACACGCGGGTATTCTCCACACCGTTCTCGGTCAGGAACTTGGAAGAGCCACCGGTGGCATAAAGTTTATACCCTTTCTTCTGCAACATACGGGCAGCATTCAAGGTATCGGCTTTCTGCTTGGCATTACCGGTGGACAGTAACACGCCCTTTTCGGGAATGCGATATCCAACGGAAAGCATGGCTTTCAGGACAGCACACGAGGTATCAGAACCGATACAGCCCACCTCACCGGTAGAGGCCATATCCACCCCCAGCACCGGGTCAGCCTTTTGCAAACGGTTGAATGAGAACTGACTCGCTTTAATTCCGACATAATCCAATTCAAAAAGATTTTTGTTAGGCTTCTCTACCGGAAGGCCGAGCATGACTTTCGTTGCCAGCTCGATAAAGTTTATCTTCAGCACTTTGCTCACAAAGGGGAAGCTTCGCGAAGCGCGGAGATTACATTCGATCACCTTGATATCGTTATCCTTTGCCAAATATTGAATATTGAATGGTCCCGATATATTCAATTCTTTGGCTATCTGACGGGAGATGCGCTTGATGCGGCGAACGGTCTCCACATATAGTTTCTGCGGAGGGAACTGAATGGTGGCATCGCCCGAGTGCACTCCGGCATATTCAATATGCTCACTAATAGCGTATGCCACAATTTCGCCATTTTGTGCCACGGCATCCATTTCCACTTCCTTGGCGTGCTCGATAAACTGGCTCACCACTACCGGATGCTTTTTCGATACATTGGCAGCCAGTTTCAGGA
>OLSA01003370.1_pt1 | contig 11182 bp, 6 predicted proteins | sample 1672731 | NCBI WGS metagenome assembly OLSA01 (sample SAMEA3136718, study PRJEB25190) | human gut metagenome | biome: human gut; feature: human-associated habitat; material: faeces | place: Austria | collected 2013
GGCAGCCCTAAGCTCCCGGCATAAAGGGACGCCGCAGTCTCGTCGGCCACCACGGCCCAGCGCTTTACCGGAAGGGCGTTCAGCCGCTCATCGGCCCGGCCCAGCAGACCCGGGCCGATGAGAATGGGATAGGACCGCTGTCCCAGGGATACGTTGATCTGACGCATAGACGGGCTTCCTCCGGCTTTAGTTATCCTCCACCAGGCGCTGCCGGCCCAGGGCGGCCCTGCGGTAATACAGCAGCGTGGCGGCGCTGCACACCAGCCATCCGGCGGGATAGCCCATGGCCAGGGGCAGCAGGGTATTGGTGATGAAATGGGACACGATATACAGATAGATCTGGCGGAACACCACAAAGGAGCCCAGCATGATCACCATGGGCACCTGGCTGTTGCCTGCGCCCCGGAGTGCGCCGGAGTAGATCTGGTTGATGCAGCACAGCAGATAGAAGGGGGAGATATACCGCAGCAGCAGGGTGCCGTAGGCCACCACCTCGGCCTTGCGGTTGAAGAAGGCCGTCAGCTGGGGAGCGAACACCAGCACCGGGACCATCAGCACCGCCGTCACCGCCAGGGAGATCCCCAGCGCCCGGCGGACGCCCTGCTGGGCCCTGGGGGTGTCGCCTGCGCCCAGGTTCTGCCCCACAAAGGTGGTGGCGGACAGGGCCAGGGACTGCATGGGCAGGAACATCAGCTGATCGATCTTGGTATACGCCGTCCAGCCGGACATGCAGTCCGCGCCGAAATGGTTGATATAGGACTGGACGAACACGTTGGAAAAAGCGGTAACGGCCATTTGCAGAGCCGCCGGGATGCCCACCCGGACGATCTTTTTCAGCATATCCCAGTGGACCCGCAGCCGCCGCAGCTCCACCCGGACGCAGCTGTCCGTCCGCATCAGCACCGCCAGCACCAGCACCGCCGACACCGCCTGGGCGATGATGGTGGCCCAGGCCACACCGGCCACGCCCAGGTGGAACCGGATCACAAACAGCAGGTCCAGCCCGGTGTTCAGCACCGCCGACACCACCAGGAAATAGAAGGGCCGCCGGGAGTCGCCCACGGCCCGGAGAATACCGGACCCCATGTTAAACAGGAGCATGGGGATGGTGCCGACGAAGTACCAGCGGAGGTAGAGCGTGGCGTCGGCCATGATCTCCTGTGGGTTTTTCAGCCAGACCAAGGACTGCGGGGTGAGCAGGATGCCCACGACGGTGATGACGATGCCGCCGAGGAGACTGAAGGCGATCGACGTATGGACCGCCCGCGTTAGTTTTTCCTGGTCGTCGGCCCCGTATCCGTGGGAGATGACGACGGTGGCCCCGGAGGAAAGGCCCGTGAAGATGCCCACCACCAGCTGGACGATCACCGCCGCCGAGCCGCCCACAGCGGCCAGGGCGTCGGAGCCGAGAAAGCGGCCCACCACGATGGCATCGACGGTGCTGTAAAACTGCTGAAAGAGCGTGCCTGCGGCGATGGGGAGCAGGAACAGCAGCAGTTGTTTCCAGATGATGCCTTGGGTGAGGTCAAGGTTTTTCGTGCGGGGCATGGGTGGGCCTCCTTTCTATGGTGTCCGGCGGAGCCGGAGGGATTGGATGCGTGGGTGCGCGGGGGGCCGGTCTACGTTAGTACACTGCGGAGTGCTTGCGGTAGGTAGCCCTCATTCGTCTGCTTCGCAGCCACCTTCCCCCCAGGGGAAGGCTTTGGGTAGTACCATGTATCATAAGAAGGTACAACATCACAGGTTTGCACGGCGTTGGCAGAGCCTTCCCCGAGGGGGAAGGTGGGCCGGGCGTAAGCCCGGGTCGGATGAGGGCCACCTACCGCACGGAATCGGTCGTGTATTCAGATTGATTTTTTCTGAGAGTAAGGTATAATGCAACTGGATAATAGCTGTAAAAAGTTGTTGGAGGGAATTCACAATGAAAGACTTACTGACCTATCGAGGATACCACGCGAAAATCTCCTTTGATGCAGAAGACATGATTTTTGTGGGAACGGTACTGGGTCTTCGGGACTCGCTTCATTTTCATGGTACGACGATCCAAGAACTGGTTTCTATGTTCCACCAGAGTATTGATAATTACTTGGATATGTGCCGTGCACTGGGGAAGTCGCCGGATAAAGAATTCAAGGGGACGTTCAACGTTCGTGTGGACCCAGACCTTCACCGCCGAGCATCCGAGGCTGCTTTGCAGCAGGGCGTTACACTGAACCAGTACGTTCAATCTGCGTTAGAGCAAGCTGTAAGTAGAGCGTAACGAGATGTGATTACCGCAGCCCTTCTTTCAGGGTTGCGGTTTTCTTCATCCCACAAAAATCCCCCCACCCTGCCCCCAAAAATTGTGGGAGCGGATAGGGAAAAGCCCATGACTTTTATCGGTGGGCGTGGTAAAATAAAAAGGACTATATCAAGTAAACGAAATGACTTTACGTCATAAACCATATTCCGAACCCCACAAGGAAAGAAAGGATAGTTACGCTATGAACGAATTCAAGGGAAGCAGCAAGTACGTTGTCTCCGAGGACCTGCTGCGCATCGTCAACATCTCCATTGCTTTGCAGAAGCCTCTGCTCATCAAGGGCGAGCCCGGCACCGGCAAGACCATGCTGGCCGAGGCCATTTCTGAGGCCCTGGGCAAGAAGCTCATCATTTGGAACATCAAGTCTACGACAAAGGCCCAGGACGGCCTGTATGTATACGACACCGTCCAGCGTCTGTACGACAGCCAGTTCGGCGGCGAAGGCGTGGACGATATTAAGAAGTATATCAAGCTCGGCAAGCTGGGCGAGGCGTTCTCTGACAAGGAGCAGGTGATCCTGCTGATCGACGAGATCGACAAGGCCGACCTGGAGTTCCCCAACGACCTGCTGTGGGAGCTGGATAAGATGGAATTCTATATCCCGGAGACCAAGGAGACCATCGCCGCGCAGCAGCGCCCCATCGTCATCATCACCTCCAACGCCGAGAAGGAGCTGCCTGACGCCTTCCTGCGCCGCTGCGTGTTCCACTACATCGCCTTCCCCGACCAGGAGATGATGCGCGACATCGTCCACGCCCACTATCCCGACATCGAGGACCACCTGCTGGAGCTGGCCATGCGGGCCTTCTACCAGGTGCGCGACCTGCCCACCGTGGCCAAAAAGCCCTCTACCTCCGAGCTGCTGGACTGGCTCCAGGCCCTTCGCCTGGGCGGCGTGGACCCGGAGAAGATCGAGGCCGAGCTGCCCTACGCCGGCATCCTGCTGAAGAAAAACGAGGACCTCACCGCCGTGAAGAACGCCAAGAACCGCGTGAAGAACGGTTTCCGTTGGTAAGAACGTCGACATCCGCCAACGAGAAAGGAGGGACACCGTTTGTTTACGGACCTGTTTTACTACATGCGTGCCAAGGGCCTGAAGGTGTCCATGAACGAGTGGCTGTCGCTGATGGAGGCCCTGGAGCGGGGCCTGTGCCGCAACAGCCTGCTGGAGTTTTACTATGTCAGCCGGGCCATTTTGGTCAAGACCGAGGCCGACTTTGACAAGTTCGATGAAATTTTCCTGGATTATTTCGACCGCATCCAGCACATCGAGGACATCCCCCAGGAGCTCATGGACTGGCTCCATGACCCCAAGAACATGAAAAAATACGACAAGGACGAGGTAGACGCCCGCACCACCTACGACCTGGAAAAGCTCCGCCAGATGCTGGAGAAGCGGCTCCAAGAGCAGCACGAGCGCCACGACGGCGGCCAGTACTGGGTGGGCACCGGCGGTACCTCCACCATGGGCCACTCCGGCTACGCCGCCACCGGCATCCGCGTGGGGGGCAAGAGCCAGCACCGCCACGCCTTGCAGGTGGCCGGGGAGCGGGAGTTTCAGGACTTCCGCGAGGACAACGTGCTCGACCAGCGGTCGTTCCAGCTGGCCTTCCGCCGCCTGCGGCAGATGACCACCCGCCAGGACGGCCCCATGGATGTGCTGAACCTGGGCCGGACCATCGACGAGACCTGCAACAACGCAGGCTATCTCCACCTGTCCTTCGACCGGCCCCGGACCAACGACATCAAGGTCATGGTCCTCTTCGACTCCGGTGGGTCCATGACCCCCTACACCCGCCTGTGCGGCCAGCTGTTCCAGGCGGTGAACCGGGCCAACAACTTCAAGGACCTACAGATCTATTACTTCCACAACTGCTGGTACTCTGAGCTGTACACCGGCCCCCGCTGCGTCTACGGCGAGTCGGTGCCGACCCAGTGGATCATCAACAACCTCAGTCGGGAGTATAAGGTCATCGTGGTCGGGGACGCCTCCATGGCGCCCTCCGAGCTGACCTGGATCGGCGGCAGCTCCTACTACAACCGCTACAACGCCGAGACGGGCCTGACCTGGCTCAACCGGTTCCACACCCGCTTTGACAAAATGGTGTGGTTCAACCCCATCCCCGAAGCCATGTGGGAGTATGACTACGGCTACCAGACCATCGAGATGATCCGCCAGGCCGTGGACATGTACCCCCTGACCGTGGAGGGCCTGGGCCGCGGCCTGAAAAAGCTCGTGTCTGCCCGGTAACTTCCTGTCCGAACCCAGTGTCCCGCCCGCTGAACAGCGGGCGGGTTTTCCGTGACGTCAGAGAAAACACAAGGAGGCGCCCTCTATGAATCAAATCGGGCGAAAACTGCAAACCCGCACCATGAATCTCCTGCGAGGGCTCCTCACCCTGGCGGTGACGTTCGTGCTGCTGACGGTGGTGCTGCAATTACAGGTGGAGTACAACCTGCTCATCTGCATCTACGCCGTCTCCGCCGGGGCCATGCTGCTGTACTGGATGATCCGTAACCGCAGCGACCAGGAAAAGCTGGACCAGGAGGTGGCGCGAAGTAACTCCCTGGTGAACGCCGCCCTTCCCGTGGGCGACGTGCGCCTGTTTGAGCTGCTGCCGGATGGGATGCTCCGCGTCCTGACCCCTGGGCAGGGGCAGGGTGACCAATTAAAAACCACGCTGGAAACGCCCCGGCGCTTGCTGGAATACTTAAACTGCTCCGCCCAGTGGGAGGCCCCGTTCCAGGCGGCCCTGGAGCAGGCGGCCCTGGGCCAGGACGGAGAGATCGAGTTCCAGACTATGGACCAGCAGGAGACCTGGATCCAGCTGCGCATGGAGCCCCTGCCCAACAACGAGGAGGCCACCGCCATCGGCACCATCCGGGACGTGACCGACGAAGTGAAGGAACGCCACCGCCGGGAGGATGCGGCGAAGCTCCTGGACCGCATGACCGAGGGCACCATCGCGGGCCTGGAGATCGGCCTGGAGACCGACCGCTTCCGCCTGCTCTGGGGCACCCAGGTCTACCAGGACATGCTGAAGGACATGGCGAAGAAGTTGGGCAAGGATCTGCCGTCCTACAGTGTCTTCATCCATGACTATATCGCCCCCACCATCCACCCCAGGGACCGGAAGGCATACCGGCGCAGCATGGACCGCACGACCCTGCTCTCCCTGATGCTGTCCGAGGGCCAGGCCCCCATGCCGGAGTATCGGGTGATGACCGACCAGACCCCCGGCTACGAGTGGCACGGGGCGGAGTTCTATTTCTTCCGGGACCCTGTGACCCACAAGGCCATGTGCAATGTCTTCATCCGCCAGGTGACGGAGGCCAAGAAACGGCAGCTGGAAGAAAAACGCCGGTTGGAAGAAAAGGAGCATGTCCTCTTTTTGCAGGCCAAAAAGCTGGTGGAGTCTGAGGAAGAGCTGGACTTCGTCCACGTCATCGCCGAGTATTACCAGGGCATCTATGTTGTGGACCTGTTGGAGGACCAGACCCGGAGCATCAAAGTGCCCCGGTGTTTCGCGGACCTTTTACAGGAGGCAGGCCACTGCCAGACCAAGACGCTGGCGCTTTACTGCGAGCGGCTCCTGGACCCCGACTATGTGGCAGCGTTCCAGTCCGTGACGAACTTCGACAATCTTCGCCGCCGCCTGGAAAAGAAGCGTCAGGTGGAGTTTCTCTTCCACAAGAAGAACGACACCTGGCTCCGCCTGCGGGTCTTTGCCATGCCCAGCTACACGCCCCAGAACCAAAAGACGCTGTGGGTCTTTGAGGACGACACGGCCACCGTCAACCTCCGCCAGGAGGAGGAAAAGGCCCGCGTCACCGCCCAGGCCGCCGAGGCCGCCAGCCAGGCCAAGAGCCAGTTCTTGGCCAACATGAGCCATGACATCCGCACCCCCCTCAACGCGATTTTGGGCATGTCCGAGCTGGGCCTGCGGGAGAACGCCAACGAGTCCAAGGACAACTGCTTCCGGGACATCCGCAGCAGCGGCCGCATTCTGCTGGACAACATCAACAGCATCCTGGACCTGTCCAAGATCGAGGCGGGCAAGATGGAGATCTCCCAGGAGAGCTATCACATCCACTCGCCCTTCCACGATGTGGTGACGATCCTGCGGATGCGTGCCCAAGAAAAAAAGCTGGACTTTCACGCCCAGCTGGATGAGAATATTCCGACGACGCTCTACGGCGACGACGTGAACATCAGTCATATTGTGATGAACCTGGGCGGCAACGCCATCAAGTACACCAAGGAGGGCTCCATCACCCTCTCCGTCACCTGGGAGCCCCAGGGGGAGGACGGCATACTGGTCATCCACATGGAGGATACCGGCGTGGGCATCCGCAAGGAGGACCTGCCCTACATCTTCCAGAGCTACGGCCGCCTGGACCGCAAGGCCAACCGGCACATTGAGGGCACCGGCCTGGGCCTGCCCATCTGCCAGAAGCTCACGGAGCTGATGCACGGCGAGCTGGGCGTGGACAGCACCTACGGCGTGGGCAGCAACTTCTGGGTGCGGCTGCCCCAGAAAGTCGTCGACCCCACTCCCTGCGGCCCCTATTGCAGCGAGGAGCAGCGGTCGGACACCGGCAGCTACAACTCCTTCACCGCCCCCGAAGCGGTGGTCCTGGTGGTGGACGACCAGCCCCTGAACCTGAAGGCCTGCCAGGGTCTGCTTGGCCCCTATGAGATGGAGGTCTACACCGCCCGCTCCGGCCCGGAGGCTCTGCGGCAGATGACCCAGGTCTGGCCCGACCTGGTCCTCATGGACCACATGATGCCGGACATGGACGGCGTGGAGACCACCCAGCATATCCGGGAGATGGGCAAGAAAGACCCCTATTTCGCCGTGGTGCCCATCATCGCCCTGACCGCCAACGCCATGAAGGGCGTGCGGGAGGAGTTTCTCCGCAGCGGCTTCAACGACTTTTTGCCCAAGCCCATTGAGCTGGACAAGCTGGACAACACCCTCCGCGCCTGGGTGCCGGAGGACAAGCAGAAGGCGCCTGTCATTCCCCTGGGCACTCTGCCGGGGGAGGAGCTGCCGGAGGACCTGCAAAACCTGCCCGGCATCGACGTGGTCCGGGGCATGTCCTACTGCGGCACGGGGGATGCCTACCGCAAGACCCTCTTCCTCTTCCGGGAGCAGATCCCCGGCTACCTCCGCCGCATCCGGCAGGACTGGGAGGAGGAGAAGTGGGAGGATTACAGCATCGAGGTCCACAGCCTGAAAAGCGCCGCCCGCTGGATCGGAGCCATGGACCTGGGCGACAACGCCGAGGCCCTGGAAATGGCCGGGCGGGGCGGGGACCTGGAAAAAGTCAACGCCCGGACGGAGGACCTGCTGGAGCAGTGCCAGAAGCTGGGGGACGCGCTGGCGTTCCTGTGATGGTGGCCGCCGTAGGCGGCAGATTTGATTGGTGGTACCGAGGGGTGGTGTTCTACGCTAGTACACTACGGAGTGCTTGCGGTAGGTAGCCCTCATTCGTCCGCTTCGCGGCCACCTTCCCCCTCGGGGAAGGCTTTTTGGGTGGTCGATAAAAGGAACATAGTACCAAGTTTGCACTGCGTAGGCAGAGCCTTCCCCGAGGGGGAAGGTGGGCCGGGCGTTAGCCCGGGTCGGATGAGGGCGACCTTCCGAACGGAATCGGTCGTGTACCAACATAACCACGTTCGATCCAGAACCACCCATCCAATCATCCGGCGAAGCCGGACACCATTCGCTCAGAATGATCTGAATGCTCTCGACAGAAAGCCCCAGTCGCGTCAAAACGACTGGGGCTTTTGTGCTGCGTCAGCTTACTTGTCCACGGCGTCCTTCAGGGCCTTGCCGGCCTTGAAGGCGGGGACCTTGGTGGCGGGGATGGGAATGTCCTCGCCGGTCTTGGGGTTGCGGCCCATGCGCTCGGCGCGGACCTTGGTCTCGAAAGCACCGAAGCCCACGATCTGCACCTTCTCCTGGTCCGCCAGGGCCTTGGTGATGAGGTTGATGGCGGCGTTCAGGCCGATCTCTACGTTCTTCCGGGAAAAGCCGGTCTCTTCGGCCACGCCGAGGATCAGTTCAGTCTTGTTCATGTTGATTGTCCTTTCTCTTCTTCAGTTTCCTCAATTTCGTCCTTGGCCGGGTGCTTGGCCCGGTTCCAGTAGACCATCAGCTGGGATACGTCTACGTCTTTCATGTCTTGGCCTTGGGCCGTGACTGCCGCCTCTACTGCGGAGAAGCGGCGAATGAATTTTTCGCACGTCCCCTCCAGGGCTTCCTCAGGGTCTATGTGAAAGAACCGGGCCACCTTGACGGCGGCGAACAGCAGGTCTCCCAGCTCTTCCTTGATGTTGGTGTCGTCCGCCACGGCGGACTGGAGCTCGCCCAGCTCTTCGGCCAGCTTGTCCAGGGCGGCCTGGGCGTTGGGCCATTCAAAGCCCGCCTTTTCCGCCTTGGACTGGAGCTTTTCCGCCCGCCACAGGCCGGGCAGGCTCTTGGCGACGGCTTCCAGGGTGGCGGTGTAGGTGGTCTGGCCCTTCTCCCGGCGCTTGAGGGCCTCCCAGCTCTCCGCGGTGCCCTCGCCGCCGTCCCCAAAGACATGGGGGTGGCGGAAGATGAGCTTTTTGCAGATGCCGTCGGCCACGTCGTCCAGGTCAAAGCGGCCTGCATCCTCCTCCAGGGAGGCGTGGAAGACTACCTGGAGCAGTACGTCGCCCAGCTCCTCTTTCAGGTGGGCGGGGCTTTGCTCGTCGATGGCCTCGGCCACCTCATAGGCTTCCTCAATGAAGTTCCGGCGGATGCTCTTGTGGGTCTGGGCACCGTCCCAGGGGCAGCCCCCAGGGGCCCGGAGCAGGGCCACGATGCGCCGCAGGTCCTCCACGGTATACTGCGCTTTCTGTGTAAAGTCTACCATACTTCTGTGCCTTCCTCCGTGCGCGGCTCACTTAATGTGCAGCAGCTTGGCGATCTTATCGCCCTTGGGCATGAGGGACAGGTCATCCTTGGAGACGATGCGCAGCACCAGCACCAGGATGGCATAGACAATGGCACCGACCACGATGCCCCCGGCCACGCGCATGGTGTTGCCCAGGTGCCCGGCCAGGATGCCGTAAGCGGCGCGGGCTGCCGCACCCATGATGGCCGCAGCAAGGACAGGTTTGACAAACACCCGGAGGTACTTGGGGGGGTGGGGCGTGACGCGCTTGATGGCGATGAGCTCCATCACGGAGACCAGCATAAAGCACACCAGCGTGCCCACCGGCGCACCCTTGATGCCCACAGAGGGCATCTGCACCAGGATGAAGTTCACGATGAGCTTCGTGGCGCTGCCGATGGCGATGAACCAGATGGGCAGGGCGGCGCGGCCGTTGGCCTGCAAAATGGCGTTGCACAGCAGCATCATGCACACGAAGGCGGAGGCGATGCCCAGGACCATCAGGCAGTGGCTGGCGATCTCCTGGTTGGTCTCCGGGTACAGCATCTGAATGATGGGGCCGGACAGCACAGCCAGGCCCACCCCGGCGGGCAGGGCCAGCAGAGCGCCCACGCGCAGAGCGGACTCGGCGATCTTGCCGGCGCCGATTTTATCCTTCTTCGTCAGGGCCGCAGAGACGGCGGGAACGATGCAGGCCGTCAGGGAGACCATGAAGGCCGAGGGCAGGTTGTAGATGGTGATGGCCTTCTGGTAGCAGCCGTACAGGCTCACGGCCAGCTCCTCGGAGTAGCCCAGGGCGCTTTGCAGCAGGTTCTGGACCTGCACGGTGTCTAAGTAGGTGGTGATGGGCACCACGGAAGAACTCAGCGTGATGGGAATGGCGATGGAGGCCAGCACCTTCAGAATGTGCTTGGCGCTCTCCGGCCGGTCGTCGGTCTTGGCCAGGCCCTGGGCGCTGTTCTTCCGGCGGAAGCGGATCATCAGGTAGACCAGGGAGACCAGGCCGCTGGCGGTGACGCCGGCAATGGCACCGGCGGCAGAGAACTCACTGCCGAAGCCCAGGCGCAGCAGGTACCAGGCCAAAAACAGGCCGACGATCAGCTTGGTCATGGCCTCCAGGACCTGGGAGACGGCGGTGGGCGTCATATTCCCCTGCCCCTGGGTATAGCCCCGCATACAGGCCAGCAGGCACACGCAGAACACCGCTGGGGCCAGCGCCTGTACGGCAGTGGCGGCCAGAGAGTTGTTCAGGAACCGGGCCAGCGCGTCCGCACGGAAGAACATCAGCACGGAGCAGACCAGACCCAGACCGAAGAACAGCCAGATGGCGGTGGAGAAGATCCGCCGCTTCTCGTTTTCCAGCCCCTTGGCGTGGGCCTGACTGGTCATCCGGGAGATGGCCAGGGGCAGGCCCGCCGTGGAAAAGGTCAGCAAAAAGTTGTAGATCTGGTAGGCGGTGTCAAAATAAGTTTGTCCCGCGCTGCCCAGAATATTGCTGAGAGGGATCTTGTAGGCCGCGCCGATGAGCTTGACGATCTCCATGAGGGAGGACTCCTCATTGAGCAGCGACATGATGCGCACGCGCAGCTGCGTGAAGTCCTCGCCGAAGTTCTCGCTGTACCAGGGTATGAGGTCGTTGAAATACTCGGTGTAGGAGTTGTTCCAGTTTATAGAGGGGAAGTGGCGCGCGTAGGCGAGGGAGCGGTCGAGCGCCCAGAAGCAGCGGACGAAGCGCTGGGTATTCTGGGTGACGGGCTCGGAAAAGTCGCCGCCCTGGGGCGACACGGCGCCTATGACGGTCACGCTGCCCTCCGGCATGGTGAAGGCCGTTTCAGCGGCGCTTGGATCATCAAAGACAACATTGCTGCCGGAGGTCCAGCCATTGAAGGTGTAACCGCTGCGGCTGCCTGCGCGGACGGTGACAACGCTGCCTGCCGCATAGCTGCCCGCGCC
>OLSA01003378.1_pt1 | contig 11173 bp, 7 predicted proteins | sample 1672731 | NCBI WGS metagenome assembly OLSA01 (sample SAMEA3136718, study PRJEB25190) | human gut metagenome | biome: human gut; feature: human-associated habitat; material: faeces | place: Austria | collected 2013
CTGTGTTTGTGTTGGGCTTTGTAGAATCGCCTGTTGTGGGAGCTGTTGTGTCAGCGGGAGCTGTTGTATCAGCAGGAGCTGTTGTGTCAGCAGGAGCCTGTGTATCAGGAGCTTCATCAGGCATACCTGTTACATTGAATGTGATCTCGCACTTTGACCATTCACCTGCGAAGTCAGTTAATACTGCGTTTGCTGTGTCAGGAGTGGGGCAAACATCTTCAGCCTTGTAAGAAGCCCAAGCATTATAAATGTTAGTTCTCTTCATACCGTCTTCGTTATTTGTGTAGCTTGATACGCCATCCTTCATTGTTTCAACACCATCGAACTTGATTGATGTTACTTCAAGATAAACGTTGTCGTATGCTTCATCATCAGCGCTAAAGTTAACGTTGATACCCATAGCACCGATAGCAAGAGCCTTATCAAGAACAAGTTCCTCACCTGTTTCATCGTCATACCAAGGTTCGTTGTTTGTAATAGGTGTATAACCCTTTGAAAGATCTACAGAAATAGTATATGTACCATTTCCTGTGATAACAGCATTTGTGAAGTATGATGAGTCGATTGTATCGCTGTCATCACCCTTACCCCAAGCTGCAACCTTCCATTCGCTGTCGCTGAAACCGATAATAGCTTCACCCTTTGCAAGAGTATTTGTTGCTGCTGATGCAGGTAATGCGCATACAGCCATTGAAGCTGTAACAGCAGTAGCAACAATGCCTGCCATGATTTTTCTTAACTTCATGTTAATGTCCTCCATTAATTTCGTTTTGCGTTTGCACAAATATTAAATTTGCTATCTCAATTATAAATGAAAACGTTTTTATATTCAATAGGCAATGTTAACAAAGCAATTTCACTTTTTTGTACGTTTTGTACAAATCGCACACAACATTTTCCACATATTCACCTAATGTAACATTGTTACACGGCTATTTAGCCGTAAATAAAGTAAAATTCAATTAAAAATCGGTTATATGCCGTAAGGGGATAATCTATTTTAAAAGTATAAAACCGTAATTAAGAACCAAAGCAAAAGCGAAAAACAAAAAAATTTAAAAAAGGTTTCAAAAAGGTATTGCAATTACGGCGGGAATAATGTAAAATATAATAGATAGAATATGGGGCTGAGAGATAAAAAACAAAAACGGCTTTCAGCGGCGGTATTTTTCCGCATAAACCCGATAAAATATACGGAGGTATTTTAAAATATGATCACAGCAGGCGATTTCAGAAACGGTATGACCTTTGAAGAGGACGGCAACGTAATGCAGATCATTGAGTTCCAGCACGTAAAGCCCGGTAAAGGTGCCGCTTTCGTCAGAACCAAGATCAGAAACGTAATTACCGGCTCGGTAGTTGAAAAGTCCTACAACCCCACAGCTAAGTTCCCCACAGCTTATGTTGAAAGAAAAGACATGGAGTACACCTATAATGACGGCGATCTCTATCACTTCATGGATTCAGAGACATACGAGGACGTGCCGATAAACAAGGCAGAGCTTTCGGACAACTTCAAGTTCGTAAAGGAAAATATGGTATGTAAAGTTCTTTCATATAAGGGCAAGGTTTTCGGTGTAGAGCCTCCCAACTTTGTAGAGCTTGAAATCACAGACACAGACCCCGGCTTCAGAGGCGATACAGCTACAAACGTAACTAAGCCCGCTACTCTTGAAACAGGCGCTGAAATCCGTGTTCCTCTGTTCGTTGAGATCGGAGATATAATCCGTATCGATACAAGAACAGGCGAATATATGGAGCGTGTAACAAACAAGTAATCATATAACGGTTGCTTGAAGTAATTGCAGACAGTAAAAGGAGGATTTTTACTATGACAGTTGCAGAAAAGGTATCATACATCAAGGGACTTGCAGAAGGTCTTGGTGTTGATGATTCAACTAAGGAAGGCAAAGTGCTTGCAGCTATCGTTGACGTTCTTGACGATATTGCACTGACACTCGGCGATATTGACGAAGAACTGAACGATGTTGCAGACGTTATGACCGATATGGAAGAAAGCGTTGACTGCCTTGAAGATGTCGTTTACGGTGATGAAGAAGACGATTACGATGATTGTGACGAATGCTGCGATGAGGACGATTACGACGACGATATGTACGAAGTAACCTGCCCTAACTGCGGAAACACTATCACTGTTGATTTCGACGTTATTCAGTCGGGTGAGATTCCCTGCCCTAACTGCGGAGAAAATCTTGAATTTGATCTCAGCTGCTTAGAGGACGAGGAATGCGACTGCGGTTGCCACCACGATTAATTAAAAGCGATCTGAACCGCCGGACCGTTCCGGCGGTTTTGTTTTGTTCAAAAACGGACTGATTTACTCTTTTAAGGCAATACCGCATAATTATTGTCGTGCGATTGCTTAGTAGATTTTTCGTCAGATTGTATAAATTGAGTGCGGGCAGGCTGACGCCTGTCAAGCGAAATTTGTGCAAGATGGCGGAAAATATACAAGCTTAGCGTGCGGCAAAGGCGACAGCCGTTAATTGTGCGGTTTTGCCTTGATATCCGCCTTGATTTTTGAATGCGATAGTGGTATACTATCAAATAACAAATAAAGCCGGATAAAGCGCAGAATAAACGGCTTTCGCCGATTGAAAGGAAACGATTTTATGAGCGAATGTACTCACGATTGCAGTTCATGTTCACAGAACTGCGGTGAAAGAAAGACACCTCAGAGCTTTCTTGAAAAGCCCCACGAGCTGTCACATATAAAGAAGGTTATAGGAATTGTCAGCGGTAAGGGCGGCGTAGGTAAGTCTATGGTCACATCTCTCCTTGCCGTAGCTATGCAGAGAAAAGGCTTCAAGACGGCAGTTCTTGACGCAGATATAACAGGTCCGTCTATCCCTAAGGCGTTTGGTCTTCACGGAAAAGCTACCGGCGATAACAACGGCATCTACCCCGTTATGACAAAGACCGGTATTGAGGTCATGTCTGTTAACCTGCTTCTGCCCGATGAAACCGACCCTGTTGTATGGAGAGGTCCTGTTATCGCAAATACCGTAAAGCAGTTCTGGACTGACGTAATCTGGAACGATGTTGATTATATGTTTGTCGATATGCCTCCCGGAACGGGCGATGTACCGCTTACCGTGTTCCAGTCACTTCCCGTTGACGGAATTATTGTTGTAACCTCTCCTCAGGAGCTGGTTTCGATGATTGTCGGCAAGGCTGTTAAAATGGCTGAAATGATGGACGTTTCCGTACTCGGTATAGTTGAAAATATGTCATATTTCGAATGCCCCGACTGCAAGTCACGTCACAACATATTCGGTGAAAGTCATATAGACGAAGTTGCCGCAAAATACGGCATAAAGAATATAGCGAGAATGCCTATCAACCCGAAATTAGCCGCCGCCTGCGATAAGGGTCTTATCGAGCTTTATGACGGAAATTGGCTTGACGAAACAACCGATATGCTCGAAAAGCTGTAATTGATACCTCTGACCGCAGATATATTCTGCGGTTTTGAACATCCGTATTGTCAACCTTAAAATCCGCAGGGTGACAGCGAAAGGTGAAACTTATTATGAAATTGAAAGAACAAGTCCTGCTTATACTTATGAGCAGTAAAGGAAAATTCGTTTCCGGCGAAGAAATTTCAAAGCAGCTTTACGTCAGCCGTAATGCTGTCTGGAAAGCCATCAACTCTTTAAGGGCGGACGGATTTATAATTGATGCGGCACAAAACAAGGGCTATCTGCTTTCGGGCGGCGAAACGGACGATTTCACACGCTACGGTATTCTTCGCATAAGGCAGCTGCTTAAAAAATCTGCCGCCGATGCTGATATTACGATAAAGGATACTGTAACATCCACAAATACCCTGCTCCGCATATCCGCCGAAAACGGCGCACCAAGCAAAACCGTTCTTATTGCAAACGAGCAGACCAAAGGCAGAGGCAGACACGGAAAGAGCTTCTACTCGCCTGCCGACACAGGCATTTATATGTCTGTGCTTCTCCGCCCCGATTTCAAAGCCGACAAAGCGTTCTTCATAACCGCAGGTGCGGCTGTATCGGTTGTAAGAGCCATCAAAAAGGTATGCGGAATAGAAGCCGGTATCAAGTGGATAAACGATATAATGCTGAACGGCAAAAAAATCTGCGGTATCCTCACCGAAGCGGTCACCGACTTTGAAAGCGGAAGCCTGCAATATGCCGTAATGGGACTCGGTGTCAATATCAGCCGTCCGAAAGGCGGTTTCCCGTCCGAGATTTCCGATATTGCCTCAAGCCTTTATTCCGAAGAAGCGGCAGGAAACGAGCTGAAATGCGCTCTTGCCGCCGAAATACTGAATAACTTCTTCGATATATGCGAACGTATGTCTGTTGAAAAGCTGACAGAAGAGTACAAAAGCTACTCGGTCGTGCTTGGAAAGCGGATAAGGGTCATATCGTCAAATGCGGAATATTATGCTACCGCCGTTGACATTGATAAAAATGCAAGATTGATAGTAAGAGATGAAAACGGGGATATGCACACGTTGTCATCTGCAGAAGTTTCCGTCAGAGAGGGTCAGATATAATTATGAACAAACTGCTTAATCATCTGCGTATCCGCAGTGAAAGGCTCTACATAACGCTTAAAACATTTTTCAAGTGGCTTTTGCTGTCGGGGATAACGGGCATTTGCTGTGGCGTTATCGGCTCGCTGTTCCATCTTTGCATGGAGTTTGCGACAGAATTCCGCACAGGGCATTCATTTATGGTATACTTCCTGCCGGTCGCAGGTCTTGTAATTGTTTTCCTCTACAGTATCTGCGGTCTGAAAAACGATCCCGGCACCAATATAATAATCACCTCAATCAGAACCGAGGGAAAAATACCGGTCAGAATGGCTCCTCTTATTTTCATATCCGCCTTTATCACTCATCTGTTCGGAGGTTCGGCAGGTCGTGAGGGTGCGGCGCTCCAGATAGGCGGAGGGCTGTCGGCGGAAATAGCAAGAATTCTCAAGATGGATGAACGCAACGGTAATCTTCTGGTAATGTGCGGAATGAGCGGACTATTTTCGGCACTGTTCGGTACTCCTGTCACTGCAACATTCTTCGCTATGGAGGTTATCAGCGTAGGAGTGTTTTATTACTCGGCTATCGTGCCGTGCTTTTTCTCTGCGGCGGTTGCGCTGGGAATTTCTCACCTGTTCGGAATAGTGCCGGTGACATATAAAGTAGCGATACCGGATATTTCCGTTACGAACATAGCGTTTGCGATGATACTCGGCGTAGGCACGGCATTGCTAAGCATTGTCTTCTGCTATTCGCTCCATAAGCTGTCAAAGCTGTTATCGGCAAAAATCAAGAACAACTATATCAGAATTTTCGTATGCGGCTGTGCGATAGTAATACTGACCGCCGTATTCGGAACGGATTACAACGGAGCGGGAATGAATATCATTGCTGACGCTATGTCCGGCACTACACGCCCCGAAGCATTCGCACTGAAGCTGTTATTCACCGTGATAACCATTGCAGGCGGCTACAAGGGCGGAGAGATAGTTCCGTCATTTTTCATAGGCGCTACATTCGGAAATCTGTTCGGAACACTGGTCGGTCTGCCGCCTCAGTTCACTGCCGCACTCGGACTTGTTTCGCTGTTCTGCGGCGTGGTAAACTGCCCTGTAACCTCGCTTTTACTCAGCATTGAGCTTTTCGGCGGAGAGGGCATAATATTCTTTGCCGCCGCCTGCTCGGTAAGCTACATTTTATCGGGCTACTACGGACTTTACACGGGTCAGAAGATAATGTACTCAAAACTGCACAGCAAGTACATAAACAGGCATACAAAATAATGCAGCAAGCTGAGCAGCGATAAACATGTGCAGAATAAACAATTTCACGGTGTGATTTTTATTGCAGTTGTGAAAACTGCCGTAGAAAATGCTTCAGTTATTTGACTTTACTCTTATAATGTGGTATGATTTAGTAATAACATACAACATAACAAATCCGGGAGGACAGGCTAATGTCAGCTAAAAAGGATATATCAAAAGAATTTGACAAAATCTCCGACGGTGCAAAGCAGGTGCAGAAAAAGCGTAAATCGCTCACAGGCAGGATATTCAAATGGATGTGTCTTGCGGTAGGCGGCTCGCTCCTTATCGTCGGCGGTGTGAATATAGGCATAAACTACAACTTTTTACAGGAGTCGCTGAAAAATCAGCTGACCGAGGTTGCGGATATGTCTTCGAATACCGTTTCCAATCAGCTCAGCTCCATCACTGCGGAGCTGCAGCAGATTGCGTATGATTCGGGATTTGACGATCTGACGGATACGGGTACTCTTTCCACTAAGTGCTTCTCAATACTTTCAAAGAACCCTATGCTGACCGATGTAAAGATCGTGAATACAGACGGCAAGTGTTTCTATGCCGAAACGCTTGATTACTCGGAAAACGAGAGCTTCAAAAAAGCCGTGGAAACCAAAAAAACAGCACAGGGTGAGCCTTATGCCGCAAAGGATCTGAAGCACGTTCTTATGGATGTTGCGATACCTATGTTCGACAGTGACAATACAACGCTCAGAAGCGTACTTATGGCGTGTGTTGACATGAACACATTCTCAGCCGTTATAGGTCAGACGAAAATAGGCGAAACAGGCTATGCCATGGCGATAGACCAGACGGGTACGATAATTGCGTATCCCGATGAAACCAAGCTGACAGAGCGTATAAACTACAAGACGCTTGCGCAGGCGGACAGCTCGTATCAGGGCATAGCGGACTGCATAAGCAATGCCATAAAAGGCGAAAAAGGCTTTGCGGAGGTTACGCTTGACGGCGTGGATAAATATGTCACCTATGCTCCTATTGCAAATACGGAAGGATGGAGCTGTCTTGTTGTCGCTACCCCGTCGGAATACACGGACAGCATAAAAATGTCGCTGTGTATAGGAACTGCGGTAGCCGTTATCTGCTTTGTCGTATCGGTTCTGGTGATCCTCACGATAGTCAAGAAGGTTATCAAGCCCGTCAAGCTCTGCTCTGACAGGATAGTGACGCTTTCACAGGGAGATCTTCATGCCGAGCCGCTCGACTTCGGCAAAAATATCGACAAGGAAATAAGCCAGCTCAGTGAAAGCACGAATCAGATAACAACACAGATAAACGCAATTATCACAGACCTTGACAATATGCTCGCCGCACTCGGAAACGGCGATCTTACATATTCTCCCGCCGATGTTTATATTGGTGATTTTGCAAAGCTGAGAGCTTCATACGAAAGAATAATGCTCTCACTCAACAAGACGATGAGCGGTATCAGCACAGCAGGCGTTCAGGTATCGAACGGTGCGGAGCAGGTATCATCCGCCGCCGCAAATCTTTCGGAGGGTGCTACAAGGCAGGCGGCTTCTGTGGAAGAGCTTTCCGCTTCGCTTGCGGAAGTATCCGAAAAGGTAAACCGCAATGCCGCAAGAGCAGGCGACGCAGCCAAGAATTCCGAACAAGCCGCAAAGCTTGTTGATTCGGGAAATGAGAAGATGAATATTCTGCTTGAGGCTATGCACAAGATAGACGATACTTCAAAGCAGATAGCAAATATCATAAGAGCCATCGACGATATTTCGTTCCAGACAAATATTCTTGCACTCAATGCCGCCGTTGAAGCGGCAAGAGCGGGAGAAGCCGGCAAGGGCTTTGCCGTAGTTGCGGACGAGGTAAGAAATCTTGCAGGCAAGGTCGCACAGGCGGCAAGCGATACCACAACGCTTATCGGGGATTCTATCAAGGCGGTAGAGGACGGTACAGCAATCGCAAACGATACGGCGCAAACGCTGGCTCTTATCGTTGAAACCACCACGCAGACGGCTGATCTGATTGAGGATATTTCAACAGCCTGCGAAGAACAGGCGACAGCTATATCTCAGATAACAGCAGGTGTCGATCAGATTTCCTCCGTTGTACAGACAAACTCCGCTACAAGCGAAGAATGTGCCGCATCAGCAGAAGAATTATCTTCACAGGCGACTATCCTTGACGGTATGGTAAGCAAATTCAAATTAAGCAAAAAGGCGATTGCGGGAGAACCTGTGAAAGCCGCAGGCAAGGCTGACGAAAGCGAGAAAACGGCTTCGGCAAAACCGGAAAAAGCCGATAGCCCGGAAGCTAAAAAGCCGTCCGAGCCAAAGCGTGACAAGGAAAAACCGGCAAAAAGCAAGCAGGAAATAAAGAAAACCGCAGCGGAGGCTAAAGAAATAAAAGCCGAGAAGCCTGCTGTCAAAGGCAAACCTACGGATATAATCACAGATAAAAAAGCGCCTGAAAGCAAGCCTGTTGCAAATACGCAGATAAAGAAAAACGAAAGCAAGCCTGTTGCAAGCACGCAGATAAAGAAAAACGAAAGCAAGCCTGTTGCAAGTACGCAGATAAAGAAAAACAAAAGCAAGCCGGTTGCGAATACGCAGATAAAGAAAACCGAAAGCACAACCGAAAACAAGAAGAAAAACAGCGAATCGGCAATAAAAGCCATATCTGCCGACTTCAAAACGGAAAAAGCCAAAACGGAGGCTCCTGCACAAAAGAAAGCGAAAGCTATAGGAATCTCGCATTTTGACACGGCTGTAAATTCGGAAAATGAGTTTACAGAGGACGCAAACGATAAATATTAAGAATTGAGGTGCCGTTTTTGCGGCACCTCGGTTGGTATAAAAAGTCTTGTATTTGATGTACTTCTGTTATAACTTTTAGTAATTGTCTATGATAGCAAGCTACCGATAGTTCTTTTTGTCAGACAGCACTTCTCGGTTTCGCTATTCGAATTAATACACTTGTCAATATTAACGAGGGAAAGAACCAAAGAGACTAGGGCAAGGGACTTGACAGCCCCTCTCCCTATCTCTTAGGTTCTCTCCCTCGTGGCTCCCTCTTTCCTTACTCACACCCCCACCCCGTCGGGGTGTTGGCTAAACTCGAATAACCATCTGAACATTGTATGACCTGTTAATGCAGGGACGCTTAACGCTACACGTCCGCAGGTTAGTACATATATCTCAGGTTAGTAGCGTTTTTTTGAAAGATTAATGTCAGTGCAGTTGCACTGATGCACTCACGAAATTATTAATAGCTTGTCGGTATGGAAACAGTTTTAAGCGGTGTTGGTGATATATTTAACTGTGTGACTTTAATAATAATCAGTTTATCGACAGACTGAAGCACCCCGCTGTGTCGGGGTGCTTTTGCTATGTATGTTTACTGCATACTGTAATAGTCAAGATCTATCTTGTCATATCTCTTTACCGCAGTTTCGATGGAAGTTACTTCTTCGTCTATTTTTACAATCTTGCCGTCCTTATAAAGATACAGCGTTCCGCCGCGAAAATCGTCTTTATTCTTCATACCGCATATCATCGTTATATTGTCCTTATCAAGCACGCAGTAACGGCTGACATCATCTTTTATCGCCGTTTCCTTGCCGTCTTGATTTATCGTGAGAACGCTTGTCGGTTCTTCTTTGTCCGTGCCATAGGTGTTTTTGATATAGTAAAAACTGCCGTCAAGATATGTTATATTATCGCTGTCGGCATTTTCAGAAATCAGCTTGCCGTCAACGTAAATGTTACGCATCGGTGAGCCGTACTCTGTTTTTGAATATACGACCTTTTTGTCGCCGGTAAGCGTTATCCGTGTTTCGCCCATATCATCATCGATCGCCACAGGAGTTTTATCAGAGCCGTCCGAAAGATCAAGCCTGTATATCTTTGAGTTGCCGTCCCCGCTTGCGGTAAAGATAAGCGTGTTTCCGTCAGCGCTGATCTCACGCATAGTAATCAAAACACAGCTTGCCTTGACGCTGAATTCTATTTCTTCGGTTTTATCTTTTTTGGTAACTAAAAAGCCTTTTCCGCCGCTTGTAACAAGCACGGGTTCGTCTGAGGCGGATATTCCCGAATTGTCATTATCCCTTATCTTTACGCTCTTGCCGTTTTCGTAATAGTATAGATCGTTGCGAAAATCGGTGTAGTACATTATGTTCTTTTCGGGATATGCACTGAAAATTCCGTATCCCCCGAATACTTCTTTATTTTCCCCGAAGTTACTGTATACTATAACTTGTTGTCTGGGGTAATCGGTTGTATAATCGGTTTTTCCGTACATTACCGTTGACAGATTTTCCGAACATCTTATGGTATAGCTGTTCACATAATCAACAAAAATTACTTTTCCGTTTGTACCATCGCAGTATTTCAACTGCTCGTTTTTTGTTATATACATAACCTTATCGGCATTATCGCTCATATACAGCGACATATATTCGGTGGTGCAGTTTGTACCGATCTTTTTGGCTTCGCTGCCCTTTGAGTATACGAAAACATCGCCGTTTTTTGCGGAATACATCGCCTTGCTGCCATCGGAGTTTACGGTATAAAAGGCAACCTCATCGGCTATTTTCTCGGTTTTGATTTCTTCGTTTTCAATATTACCGCACCATAGGCTGTTGTCGGAAAGAAAAAATAATTTGTTGCCGTCATTTGTCAGTGTATAATCTTCTGCCGGAAGCTCGCTTATACATTTCGCCGTGCCGTCGTCATACATATACAGCACCTTGTTCTTTGAGTAAATAAAGCGTGGCTTTGCAGGCATAATATAACCGGATGAACCTGCGGTATCGCCGCCGTTTAGGAACAGCAGAAGAATAATTGTCACGACTGCGACAGCGATAACGGATAATGATACAATAAGTAGCGGTAAAGTTTTAATGCGTTTTTCGGATGATTTCATAATAATGCTCCTTTCGTAAAGGCGAAACAGTATGGCGGACTGCACTTGTTATATATAATACACTACAGAAGCACGTTTTGTCCATGAAAAAGTGAAAAAGTGCAAAAAATACGGGCTGATTTTCACAGCCAGTAGCAGATTGTAGAAAAAGTCTGAAACACCCTCGAAAGGGTGTTTCAGTCTGTCGATAAACCTTTGTGTTTTCTGAAAATGGGGGTGTCGCTTATTGCTTGCTCTGTTGGTTTTGCATCGTGCAAAACTTTTGGCAAGCAATCAAAGCATCCTTGCTTTGGGGCGTAGCCCCCGTACAGGTCGTTAGCCATTTGTGCCACTGCAAGCATCCTTGCTTGGTCTAGGGGCGGTAGCCCCATCAAAATAGCCCCGGCACGGATGCCGGGCGTGTATGCCAAAAGGCTCTGCACGATGCAGA
>OLSA01003390.1_pt1 | contig 11149 bp, 7 predicted proteins | sample 1672731 | NCBI WGS metagenome assembly OLSA01 (sample SAMEA3136718, study PRJEB25190) | human gut metagenome | biome: human gut; feature: human-associated habitat; material: faeces | place: Austria | collected 2013
TTGTGATGAAATTTGCTTCCCTGAATGACACCGCTATGCATTATCTGAAATACATGCTTCTCATTAACACCTACTATATTATGGGATCCGCAGTGAACACAGCATTGATTGCCGGAGTATTCCGGGCAGGAGGAGATACCAGGTTTGGTCTGATCCTGGATGTGTCTACCATGTGGGGATGCTCTATTCTGCTGGGTATGATCGCTGCCTTTGTCTTTCATGCGCCGGTGCAGGTTGTTTATATCCTTCTGATGAGTGATGAGGTGATCAAAGTACCGATCACAGTCATGCGCTATCGAAGCTATAAATGGATTCAGAATGTGACGAGAGAAAAAGCAGAGCTGGCATAACATTGTATGCGAAAATAAATTTGGAATTTTGAGGTAGATGTGATATGCTAGAGAAAGAATATATTTGAAAAGGAGATTTGCAACATGAGATTAGTATCAACAGAAAAAGCACCAAAAGCACTTGGACCATATTCCCAGGGCTATGTACATGGGGGAATTCTTTATTCGGCAGGACAGATTGCAATCAATCCGGCTACAGATACTGTAGAAGCTGATACTATCGAAGGACAGGCTGACCAGGTATGCAAGAACATCGGAGCAATCCTTGAAGAAGCAGGAACTTCTTTTGACAAAGTATTAAAGACAACCTGTTTCCTTGCTGATATGGGAGATTTTTCCGCATTTAACGAAGTTTATGCAAAATATTTCACATCAAAACCAGCCAGAAGCTGTGTTGCTGTTAAGACACTTCCGAAGAACCTTCTTTGCGAAATTGAAGTGATCGCAGCAGTGGAAGAATAGGATAGAGAGATATCCTGAAAAAGTAGGAGGTTTGGCATTATGGCAGAAGAAAAAAGCAGCGGATGTTCGCCGGAATCATGTTCTTCCTGTGCACATGCGGGTTCATGCAGCAGTGCGAAGAAAGATCTGAAAGCACCGGCAAATCCGTATTCACAGGTAAAAAAAGTAATTGGAGTAGTCAGCGGTAAAGGTGGAGTCGGCAAATCAATGGTGACAGCATCTCTTGCACGTATGATGGTACAGCAGGGATATTCGGTTGGTATTCTGGATGCGGATATCACAGGACCATCTATCCCGAAGATGTATGGAGTGCATGGAAGTGCAGTCGGAAGCGAGGCGGGAATGTTCCCGTGCGTTGCAAAAGACGGCACGAAGATCATGTCGGTCAATCTGCTTCTGGAACACGAATCAGATCCTGTCATCTGGAGAGGACCGGTGATCGCAGGAGTAGTAACCCAGTTCTGGACTGATGTAATGTGGGGAGATCTGGATTTCTTATTTGTTGATATGCCACCGGGAACAGGGGATGTTCCTCTTACGGTATTCCAGTCACTTCCGGTAGACGGCGTTGTGATCGTGACTTCGCCACAGGATCTGGTACAGATGATCGTAGAGAAAGCTTACAATATGGCAAAGAAGATGAACATACCGGTTCTCGGACTGGTGGAAAACTACAGTTATCTGGAATGTCCGGACTGTGGAAAGAAAATATCTGTATTTGGGGAAAGCCACATTGACGAGATTGCAGAAAAACTTGGGGTAGAAGTACTCGGAAAGATGCCGATCGATCCGAAACTTGCCGAGATTGTAGAACAGGAGAAGTTCTATGAGGCAGACAACCAGTATCTTAAAAACATCATTGACAAGTTCAATTAATAAGAAGAAAGCTCCGGCGAGGTGATGATCGCCGGGGCTTTTTAGCTATAGAGGCACGGAAAATGTGAAAAGCCATATCATGGCAGGACGGATACAATTGGCAAGGAACATGTGTTTATGGTATGATAACAGGTAGCAAAAAGCGGAGGCAGAAAGAACATGGACGAGAATCTCCCGGTGATCCGGATTTCGGTGCGAAACCTTGTGGAGTTTATTTTAAGAGAAGGGGATATTGACAATCGAACAGGAGGCGGACAAGATCCGGAGAATATGCAGATGGGAAGTCGGATTCACCGGAAGATCCAGAGACAGATGGGAGCGGATTATCAGGCGGAGGTACCTCTTAAGACAGAGATCGTCTGTGATGGGTTTACTTTGAAAATAGAAGGACGTGCCGATGGACTGATTCATACAAAAGAGCAGGTCATGGTAGATGAGATCAAGGGTGTTCTGCGGGAACTTGACCGGGTGCAGGAGCCGGCAGGCATTCATCTGGCACAGGCAAAATGTTATGCCAGCATGGTAGCAGAACAGGAAGGGGTGGATGAGATCGGGGTACAGATGACCTATTGCCAGATGGAGACGGAAGAGGTGAAAAGGTTTCAGTATTCTTATCAGAGTAACGAACTGAAAGTCTGGTTCGATGAAGTTATTCGACAGTATAAAAAATGGGCAAAGTTCCAGATTGAATGGAGAAAGGCAAGAAATGCATCTATTAAAGGGATTGAATTTCCGTTTCCATATCGTAAAGGGCAGAGAGATCTTGCGGTATCTGTTTACCGGACGATTCTTCGGAAGAAAAAGTTGTTCATCCAGGCACCAACCGGAGTGGGGAAGACGATTTCAACGGTATTTCCGGCAGTGAAAGCGGTTGGAGAAGAACTGGGTGAGAAGATTTTTTATCTGACGGCAAAGACAATCACCCGGACGGTGGCGGAGCAGGCATTCGAAACCTTACGGGAACAGAATCTGAAGTTCAAGGTGATCACTTTAACGGCAAAAGAAAAAATCTGTTTCTGTGAGGAGACAAGCTGTAATCCGGATGACTGCCCATATGCCAAAGGGCATTTTGACCGGGTAAATGACGCGGTCTATGAGCTTTTGATGCAGGAAGATGTGATGAGCCGGGAAGTGTTGGAAGCGCAGGCAAGAAAGCATAAGGTCTGCCCATTTGAAATGGCACTGGATGTGTCGACCTGGGTGGATGGTGTGATCTGCGATTATAATTATGTGTTTGACCCGGATGCCCGGCTCAGGCGTTTCTTTGCAGAAGGTGGCGCTGGAGGATATTTGTTTCTGATCGATGAGGCACACAATCTGGTAGAACGTGGACGGCAGATGTACAGTGCAGAGTTATGCAAGGAGGACTTTCTTTCGGTGAAGAAACTGGTAAAGGGAGAAGCACCGCGGTTTGCAAAAAGACTGGAGGCATGCAATAAGATTCTTCTGGCAATGAAAAAAGAGTGTGAAAACTATAAGGTGCTGGACAATATTTCGCATTTTGGAATCCAGCTTATGAATGTACTATCTGAGACAGACCGGTATCTCGAGGAATGTGTGGATAAAGAAGTCCGGGAAACCGTATTGGATTTTTATTTTCAAGTGAGGTCTTTCCTGAATATATATGATGGGTTGGATGAGAACTATGTCATCTATACGGAGTATCAGGAGAATGGAAGATTTGTTCTGAAGTTGTTTTGTGTTAACCCGGCGGAAAATCTGCAGAAATGTCTGGATAAGGGGAACAGTGCTGTATTCTTTTCGGCAACACTTCTGCCAATCCAGTATTACAAAAGACTTCTGAGTACGGAAAAAGACAACTATGCGGTCTACATTGATTCTTCGTTTGATACAAAGAAGAGACTGCTTATGAATGGTGTGGATGTGAGTACCCGTTACACCATGCGTTCCAGGGAAATGTATCAACGATATGCGACATACATTTTCCGGGTAGTGAAAGCAAAAATGGGGAATTATCTGATCTTTTTCCCGTCTTATCGGTTTATGGAAGATGTGTATCAGGAATTTACACAGCTTCTTGCATCAGATGAAGAAGAGATGGAACTGGTTATTCAGCAGAAGCACATGGATGAAGAAGAACGGGAAAATTTCCTGCGTGCATTTGAAATGGGAAGAGAGAAAAGTCTGATCGGTTTTGGAGTTCTTGGCGGGATTTTCTCAGAAGGAATCGATCTGACAAATGAGAAGCTGATCGGGACACTGATCATCGGAACAGGGCTGCCGCAGGTGTGCAATGAGCGGGAAATCCTGAAAAACTATTTTGACCAGAAGGGACTTTACGGATTTGACTATGCTTACCGGTATCCGGGGATGAACAAGGTTTTGCAGGCGGCAGGAAGGGTGATCCGAACAGAGGATGACCGCGGAGTGATACTTCTTCTGGATGAGCGTTTTCAGAGGGAGAAGGGGAAAGAGATTTTCCCGAAAGAATGGGCGGACTGTGAAAGATGCCGGTTAGACATTGTGGAAGAAAAAATCCGTCTGTTCTGGGAAAAACAGACGGATAATTAAGAAACTTTTTATGCATTAAAGTAATCCAGAAATGCCTGTGTCGCGCGGGAAACCGGAACATGTCCGTTCCATGCGGCAACCAGCTGACGCTTTGGAAGTTGTTCTTCGGTCTGGACGACAAAGAGTTGGTCGGAATTCTTTGGTACACAGTAGTCCGGAATAAAAGCGATGCCAAGTCCGATCCGTGCGAGATCGATCAGAAGATCGTTGCTGCTCAGCTCGATTTCAGGAACCAGATCCAACTGATGCTGCTGGAAGAGAGAATGCAGAAATTCACTGGTTGTACTTTTTCTGTCTAGCATGATGATCGGATAACGCTGCAGTTCTTTGAGGGAAAGCTTTTTCCCCTGCAGTTCCGCAAAGGATTGGTTTGCGATAAAGACATCGTGAAAATCACGGATCTTTCGGAAGGAGGCAAGACTGCCAAGGTAAACGTTCGGATAGTTAGCGACAATGAGATCTACCTGACCGTTCTCAAGAAGTTCCGTACACTTGATCGAAGTGGCATTGGTCACTTTTATATGTGCGTTAGGGAAAGCTTTGTGGAAACGTTCCAGATAAGGGACCAGAAAATACCGGCAGATGGTGTCGCTGGCACCGATGCGGATCTGACCGCCGGTAGAGGCTGTTTCCATGATCTGGGATTCCCCGCGCTTGATCAGGTTGATCGCCGGTTCGATATGACGCAGAAGGATCTCGCCTTCCGGGGTGAGCTGAACTTTTTTTGTGCTTCGGATGAAAAGAACCTGATCCAGTTTCTTTTCCAGTGCTTTAATGGACTGGCTGACAGCGGACTGTGAAATAAAGAGCTGCTTGGAAGCCTCAGAAAAGCTGAGTGTGTCTGCAACATAATAAAATACTTTATATAATTCATAGTTGATATCCATTATTAGTCCTCCTTATAAAACCTATTAGTATTATAAGTGATAAAAAATGAAATTTCAAGAGAAAACCATTTTTGACAAATGAAGACAGGGTTGCTAAACTATAGACAAAAAAGAGAAGGAGAAAAAAATGGCAAAAAAGAAATGGCTGCATAAAATCCTGGCGATTTTGCCGAGTATTTCACTGATCGTGATACTGTTGATCAGCAGTTTTGAGATCGGTGCATACGGAGACTGGAATTTTTATGAAAAAGAATATGAAAAATATAAGGTGGCGGATGAACTTTATATGGAGATGCCGGATATCATGAAGGTGACAAAATTCATGATGTCTTATTTGCGGGGCAACGAGAAGAAACTGAGTATTGAGACGGAAGTGGAAGGAAATATACAGGATTTTTTCAATGAGAAGGACCGGCTTCATATGGCAGATGTGCAGGGGCTTTTTCTTGGCGGACTTGCAATCCGGAGGGGAGCGATCATCGTACTGCTTTTTTCAATGGCGGCACTTGTGCTTATGAAAGCAGACTGGAAGAGGCTGATCCCGCAGATGTATCAGCGGGTGCTGGCGGTATTTCTGGCACTTACCGCGGTAGCAGGATTTCTGTTCTCAAGGGACTTTAACAAATATTTCGTGATCTTTCATCATATTTTCTTTAACAATAACTTATGGATCCTTGATCCGGCAGAAGACTATATGATCCGGATGCTTCCGGAGGGTTTTTTCTATGATATGGTGATGAGGATCGGAAGTATTTTTGCTGTGTTTTTAATCGTATCTCTTGTCTGCAGTATTGTCCAGAAAAAGATAAATAAGAGATGCGATTCACGGTAATTGTAATAAATAAGATATACTTATAAAAAGATTTAGTTATATTTATTGTACTTATAAAAGATGATGTGGTAAAATAAAAATCGAGGAAACTGCCGTTATGCCGGATCAAGGCATGCGGTTTCAATATTACTACCAAAGCTAATGGAGGAAATTATGGGCGTAAAACGTGTATATGTGGAGAAAAAACCAGAATTTGCAGTACAGGCTAAAGAACTTCGCCATGAGGTGAAGAGTTATCTTGGAATTAAGACGGTGAAGAATGTACGTGTACTGATCCGCTATGATGTGGAAAATCTTTCTGATGCAACATTTGAAAGAGCATGCAACGGTGTGTTTGCAGAACCACCGGTAGATGTGCTTTACAGAGAGGACTTCCCGCGCGAAGAAAGTGACCACATTTTTTCTGTAGAATTTCTTCCTGGACAGTTTGACCAGAGAGCAGATTCTGCTGTTCAGTGCGTACAGTTTATCAAAGAGGATGAGCTGCCGGTTATCAAGACAGCGACCACTTATGTGATCGAAGGTGAGATCAGCGAAGAAGAGATGGAAGCTATCAAGGCACACTGCATCAACCCGGTAGATTCCAGAGAGACAGGACTTGAAAAACCAGAGACACTGGTTACGAAATTCGAGGAACCTGCAGATGTAAAGATTTTTGACGGATTCAAAGATATGCCGGAAGCGGAACTGAAAGAGTTATACAGTTCTCTTGGACTTGCTATGACATTCAAGGATTTCCAGCACATCCAGAATTATTTCAAAGGGGAGGAACACAGAGATCCATCTATGACAGAGATCCGTGTTCTGGATACTTACTGGTCTGACCACTGCCGTCATACTACATTCTCAACAGAACTTACAGAAGTATCCTTCGGTGATGGCGATTACAGAAAGCCGATGGAAGATACTTATAAAGAATACCTTCAGACACACAGTGAGATCTTTAAAGGACGCGAAGACAAATTTGTATGCCTGATGGATCTTGCACTGATGGCAATGCGGAAGCTGAAAAAAGAAGGCAAACTTCAGGATCAGGAAGAATCCGATGAGATCAATGCCTGCAGTATCGTTGTCCCGGTTGAAGTAGATGGTGTGGAAGAAGAGTGGCTTGTCAACTTCAAGAACGAGACGCACAACCATCCGACCGAGATCGAGCCATTTGGTGGTGCAGCTACCTGCCTTGGTGGAGCAATCCGTGACCCGCTGTCAGGACGTACTTATGTATACCAGGCAATGCGTGTAACCGGTGCAGCAGATCCGACCGTATCTGTAAAAGAGACGATGAAAGGAAAACTGCCGCAGAAGAAACTGGTGCGTAGTGCAGCACATGGATACAGCTCATATGGTAATCAGATCGGACTTGCAACCGGACTGGTAAAAGAGATCTATCATCCGGATTATGTGGCAAAGAGAATGGAGATCGGTGCGGTTATGGGTGCTGCTCCGAGACGTGCAGTTATCCGTGAAAATTCGGATCCGGGAGATATCATCATTCTTCTTGGCGGACGTACCGGACGTGATGGCTGTGGTGGAGCAACCGGTTCTTCCAAAGTTCATACCGAAGAATCCATCGAGACATGTGGAGCTGAGGTTCAGAAGGGTAATGCGCCGACCGAACGTAAAATCCAGAGAATGTTCCGCAGAGAAGAAGTCAGCAAGCTGATCAAGAAGTGTAATGACTTCGGAGCAGGCGGAGTATCTGTTGCAATCGGAGAACTTGCAGATGGTCTTCAGATCGACCTTGATAAAGTACCTAAGAAATATGCCGGCCTTGACGGAACAGAGATTGCAATTTCTGAATCCCAGGAGCGTATGGCTGTTGTGGTAGATCCGAAGGATGTAGATGAATTCCTTGGCTATGCAAAAGAAGAGAATCTGGAGGCGGTAAAGGTTGCAGTTGTTACTGAAGATCCGAGACTTGTTCTTTCATGGAGAGGAAAAGAGATTGTAAATATTTCCCGTGCCTTCCTGAACACCAACGGTGCACACCAGGAGACAACGGTTAAAGTTGATATTCCTTCAAGAGAAGATACCATCCTTAAGAAACAGGTTGAGGTTGGAGATGTAAAAGAAAAATGGCTGGATACTCTGAAAGATCTGAATGTATGCTCGCAGAAAGGTCTGGTTGAGATGTTCGACGGATCCATCGGAGCAGGCTCAGTTTTCATGCCTCACGGCGGAAAATACCAGATGACAGAGACGCAGAGTATGGTTGCAAAGCTTCCGGTTATGCATGGTAAATGCGATACCGTTACGATGATGAGTTATGGATTTGATCCGTATCTGTCAAGCTGGAGTCCGTATCACGGAGCTGTCTATGCTGTCACAGAGTCTATGGCTAAGATCGTGGCTTGTGGTGGAGATTACAGCAAGATCCGTTTTACATTCCAGGAATATTTCCGCAGAATGACAGAGGATCCGGAAAGATGGAGTCAGCCATTTGCAGCACTGCTTGGTGCATATAAGGCACAGATTGCTTACGGACTTCCGTCAATCGGAGGAAAGGACAGCATGTCCGGAACATTTGAACATATCGATGTACCGCCGACACTGGTATCCTTTGCAGTTGACATTGCCAAAGAAGGAGATATCATTACTCCGGAACTGAAAAAAGCAGGTAATAAACTTGTATGGATGAAGATTGAAAAAGATGAATATGAGCTGCCGGTATATGAACAGGTAATGGATCAGTACGGTAAGTTCGCTGATGATATCCACAACGGAAAGATCGTATCGGCTTACGCACTTGACCGCCATGGAGTGATCGCAGCTGTCAGCAAGATGGCATTCGGTAACGGAATGGGTGTGAAGATCGAACACAGCATGGATGCAAGAGAACTTTTTGCACCTGCATTCGGTGACATCGTAGCAGAAGTTCCGGCAGACAAGGTTGGGGAACTCTCCATTTCTTACACTGTGATCGGTGAAGTGACAGATGATGCGAAATTCGCATTTGGAAATACAGAAATCACACTGAAAGAAGCAGAAGATGCATGGACAGGAACTCTGGAACAGGTATTCCGTACGGTATCTGACGAAGCTTCTGACGAAAAGGTAGAATCTCCGCTGTATGATACAAAAGACATTGTGATCTGCGGACACAAGATTGCACAGCCGACTGTATTTATTCCGGTATTCCCGGGAACAAACTGTGAGTATGACAGTGCAAAAGCATTTGAAAGAGCAGGTGCAAAGGTCATCACAAAAGTATTCCGTAACATGGATGCAGCAGATATCGTAGATTCTGTGAATACATTTGAAAAAGAAATTGCAAAATCCCAGATCATCATGTTCCCGGGCGGATTCTCAGCCGGTGACGAACCGGATGGTTCAGCAAAATTCTTTGCAACTGCATTCCAGAATGCAAAACTCAAAGAAGCAGTAGAAAAACTTCTGAACGAAAGAGATGGTCTTGTACTTGGTATTTGTAACGGATTCCAGACATTGGTTAAACTTGGTCTGGTTCCTTACGGAGAAGTTGTGGGACAGACACCGGATTCTCCGACACTGACCTACAATACCATCGGACGCCATATTTCCAAGATGGTTTACACGAAGGTTGTGACCAACAAATCCCCATGGCTGGCAGGCGCCGAGCTTGGCGGTGTTTACACCAACCCGGCATCCCACGGAGAGGGACGTTTCGTAGCATCGAAAGAGTGGATCGACAAGCTGATGGCAAACGGCCAGATTGCAACCCGCTACTGCGATGTCAACGGAAACCTGACCAACGACGAGTACTGGAATGTCAACGGTTCCTACTGCGGAATCGAGGGTATCACCAGCCCGGACGGCCGTGTCTTTGGTAAGATGGCACACGCAGAGCGCCGCGACAACGGCGTAGCAGTCAACATCTACGGAGAGCAGGATCTGAAGATCTTTGAGTCCGGTGTTGCTTACTTTAAATAAAATAAAACCAAAATAGAAGATTCCCGCAGAGAGGAAGAAAGCTCCTTTCTGTGGGGATTTTTTTGTCAGAAACAGTAATTTCTGATTTCGAAAAAAAAATTTGATTATGCGCCGCGGTGCAGTTATAACGCAATATTTTGCTTTATTAACAAAAGTAATAAGGTCAAATAGTAGAAATATTCTGAAAAAACGAAAGATTTCGATAGTCTCAACACATTACATATATGACGGACCCGGAAGAGAAGGACAGCGAAATAACAGGAGGGAGAAAGAAGTGTATGAGACAAGAGAAGGAACGATTTTTTCAGATCATATTCGAGGAAAACAGTCATGTGCTGTTCCGTTATATCTGCGGTCAGTTGAACAATGACCGGGAGACGGCGAAGGATGTGCTGAACGATGTATGGGAGGTATTGGTGGTAAAATTTGAAACCGTTGCCGATCTCGAAGGAGAAGAGATGACGAAATGGCTGTTCTGTGTGGCAAAAAACAAGATCAAGAATCAGCGCAGAAAACATTATTATCAGAATGAAGTTTCCTATACACAGTATCAGAAAGAGAACAGAAATGAAGGGGAGGCGGCCGCGACAGCCGAGATTGAGGAACGAATGGTGATGCAGAACTGCATCCAGAACCTGAATCCGATGGATCAGCGCATTTTCTGGGGGAGAGCATATGGATTCAGCTACAAAGAGCTCAGCGGATTCTGCAAGAAAAGCGAGCAGGCGCTGCAGTGCCAGTACAGCCGCGCAATCAAGAAACTGCAGGGAATGATGAGTCAGGAAATCAGTCTGACGAGAGCGTAGAAAATGGAAATGGTATGCAGCGGAAACCTCAACTCTTACAATCCAAAAACAATAGAAATATCTAAAAAATTCTCTGCAGGAGAATATCCTGTGTCTAAAAATAAAGTGTTACCGTTTACATATCAAAAATCCGTTTTCCTCGTTGTCGTGGCGCGGAAATTGTGTTAAAATATTTTTAGAAAATTCACACGATGTGCGAGAAGGCAGAAAGGATGAAAACAACATGAAGGATGAGTACGTAGCCTATGTAGGCACTTATACCCATGGAAGCAGCATTGGTATTCATTTATATGATGTAAATGTAGAAGAAGGCACTCTGACAGAGCGAAAAGTCATACCGGTCAACAACTCTTCCCACATTGCCCGTTCCTTAAACGGCAAATACCTGTATTCGATTGCAGATGAAGGCGTTGCAGTGTTTGCAGTGGAGGATGACGGAGACCTGACCCCGATCAACAAAGTAGACATCGACGGCATGCGCGGCTGCTATCTGTC
>OLSA01003392.1_pt1 | contig 11145 bp, 7 predicted proteins | sample 1672731 | NCBI WGS metagenome assembly OLSA01 (sample SAMEA3136718, study PRJEB25190) | human gut metagenome | biome: human gut; feature: human-associated habitat; material: faeces | place: Austria | collected 2013
GAGGCCGAGCACGCGCGCGTCCTCGTGGATCATGGTACGGTTGCGGCCCGAGGTGGGAACCACCTGAATGCCAGCACGAGCGAGCGCCACGACGGCCTCGACGAGTTTGGTCGAGGGGTTGCCGTCGTTGTCGCGCAGCACGCACGAGCCAGGTGCAAGCATCGTGGCATCCAGGTCGGTAAAGACGTATTTGACCTTGGCCAAGCGCTCGCGCATCTCGCCCGAAAGCTCAGCGACGGTCGGCAGGGTATTGTGGGACATGGTTACTCCGTTTACGTAGAAGGGTTTGGACTTGGACGGCATGTTTTGATTGAGGGAACACGCTTATGGCGACAGCGCACTCAGGGCGCCGCCGCCATCATGGTTCATTAGTCAACTGGGTAACATCGATCAGGCGATTGGCCAGCGAAAGGTCGCTCTCGATGGGCACGAACTCGTCGCCCACGTGCATGAGCTCCTCGTCACCCTTTGCCAGCAGCAAGACAATGGTGGGAGCATCGGGGTTGACGTACTCCTCGCGCGCCGCCTTGAACGCCGCATGCACAGCGGCTTCGCGATCGAGGATGATCTTGTTCGGCGTATCGTCGGGAACATGCTCGGCAAGCTCGCGACAGACCTTCATCGGGTCCTCGTGAGCTGGATCCTCGTTCGTAAAGATCATCAGGTCGGAATATGGTGCGGCCTCGCGCGGAAGCTGCTCGCGGCGCTCCTGCGCCTTGCCGCCGGCAGCGCCAAACACCGCAATGACTGGACTAGCGGGAAACGCGCGCTTGACCGACGAGAAAAGCGAACGGAACGAAAGCTGGTTATGCGCATAGTCAACGACGCAGATCACGCGGCCGTCCTTCGACTCCACGACCTCCATACGGCCCGGCACACGCAGTTTGGAGAGGCCCTTCTTGATGGCCTCGATACCGATGCCGATCTCGCGCGCGGCGGCGATAGCGACCAGCGCGTTCTCCACGTTAAAGTCTCCCGCGATACCCAGCAGGATCTTCTCCCCCGCCTCGGACTCGTCGGCGCTCATGCCGTGCAAGTTGAACTCGATGTTAAAGCCGAGCATGCGGACATCGCTCGCCCACAGGCTTGCCTCGGGATGCTCGACGCCAACGGTCACCAAGCGCTCGGCCGTCGACGCTGCCTCTAGCACACGGTCAACCTCATCGGTGCCCAGATTCACCACGGCGGTCTTTGCCTGGTCAAAGATCCTGAGTTTGCTCTCAAAATAATCCTCGAAGGTCGGGTGCTCGATCGGCGAGATGTGGTCGCGGCCGATGTTGAGGAAGCACGCCACGTCAAACGGCAGATTCTCGACGCGTTGGTACTTGAGCGCCTGGCTCGAGACCTCCATGACCATGGACTGGCGACCGGACATGCGGCAGTTGGCGATATGGCGCCAGACCTCGGGGGCCTCGGGCGTAGTATTGGTGCTCTCGTAGCACTCGATGCCATCGTCGGTACTCACCGAGCCGATCATGCCGCAGGACTCGCCCGCCGCTTTGATGATGGACTGGAGCATAAAAGCGGCCGTGGTCTTTCCCTTGGTGCCGGTGATGCCCACGATCTTGACGTCGTGGTCGGGACGGTCGTAGACCTCCGGCGGCAACAGGGCCATGGCCGTGCGAACACTATCAACAACCAGCATCGCAGCACCGCTCTCCTTCGCCAGCGGCTCCAGAGACTCGACCAGCGACTCCTCGCACACAAATGCGACGGCGCCCGCATCGAGCGCCATGCTCAAAAACGCGGGCTTAAAGGCAGCACCTTTGCAAAAGAATACGTCACCTGCCGAGACCGCGCGCGAATCAAACGAGCAGCCGGTCACGGCACGCTCGTCAACCTGCTCTGATGCGCGCAGCTCGCCGCACACATCGAGAAGCTTGGCAAGCGTATCGACCGTGGTCACGGTCGCGGAATCCGAATGGTGCATCTTTCACCTTTCTCAGCCATTTGGCAGGGACGGTTTTATAGTAACTGAAACGCACCCACGCAAAAACGGCTCCCGGAGGAGCCGTTACGCGCAGGCATTCGTAGGCCGAGACTAGGCAGCCTGAACAGAAGGCTGGCCCTCGTCGATAAAGAAGCGCTTGTACCACACTAGGAACACGAGCGGCGTATAGATCTTGCGCTGGAAATCGCCCTTGCCCGCAAAGTGCAGATCGAGCAGGTGCATGAGCTCGTCGGTATTGAAGAACTCGCTTGCCCACGGCGCGGTGAAGTACTCCTTGACATAGTCGTACCACTTTTGCTCGCGCAGCCAGTAGACAATCGGCACCGGGAAGCCCACCTTGGGACGGGTGGCCCACTCATCGGGCAGCGACTTGTTGGCAGCGTGGCGGAGTACCTGTTTGTTGCCGTTCTCGTTGATGCGGTAGCGGTCGGGAATGTGCTCGGCGAACTCCATGACTTTGCGGTCCAGGAAGGGCACGCGCAGCTCCAGTGAGTGTGCCATGCACATCTTGTCGGCCTTGAGCAGAATGTCGCCCGGGAGCCACATGTTCATGTCCAGGTACTGCTTCTTGACCAGCTCGGGCTGACCCTTCACGCGCGCATAGATGGGAGCGGCAAGCTCAAAGGCGCCGTCGCCGGTGTTGTACTCGGGCTTGAGCACGCCGTCGACCTCGCGCTCCGGCCATACCAGAGCCTGTCCCAGGAACGACTTCTCGGGGATCTCGGCACCCTTGACCAGGAAGTTATGTCCCTTGAAGTACGGCATATGCAGCGCCAGGTTACCGAGCGCGCGACGGATGGGCAGCGGCACCATCTTTTTGTACTTGCGCACCGGGACCGTGTCCTCGTAGTAGGCGTAGCCGCCAAAGAGCTCGTCGGCGCCTTCGCCCGAAAGCACGACGGTAACGTCCTTGCGGGCCATCTCGGCCAAGAACCACAGCGGCACGGAAGACAGGTTGGACTGCGGCTCGTCCATGTGATACTGGATGTCCTCGAGCGCACCGAAGAACTCGTCGGCGGTAATCATCTTGCGCACGTTCTTGATGCCCAGCTTGTCGGAAAGCTCGGCAGCGTAGTTGGTCTCGTTGAAGTTCTTGTAATCAAAGCCGACGGAATACGTGGTGTCGGGCATGAGACAGGCGGCAATGTAGCTGGAGTCCACGCCGCCAGAAAGGAACGAGCCCACCTTAACATCGGCGATTCGGTGCGCAGCGACGCTTTCGTGCACGACCTTGTCGCACTCGTCCACGTACTCCTCGAAGGTCTTGGAGTTGTCGTCGGTGAAGTCACAGCTCCAGTAACGCTTGATGTCCATGGTGTTGGTCGCCAGGTCATACGTAAAGCAATGCGCCGGGGCAAGCTTGAACACGCCCTTAAAGAAGGTCTCCTCTGTGGCGGGGAATTGCAGCGTCAGGTAGGGGCGCAGCGCGTCGTGGTTGACGGCCTTCTCAAACTTGGGATGGTCCAGGAAGCTCTTGATTTCGGAGCCAAACAACAGCGAGCCATCGGATGCCTGGTAGTAATAGAACGGCTTGATACCAAAGATGTCGCGAGCGCCAAAGAGTTTGTTCTTGTTCTGGTCGTGAATCACGAACGCGTACATGCCGCGCAGGCGGTTGACCAGGTCCTCGCCCCACTCCTCGTAACCGTGTACCAGGACCTCGGTATCAGCGTTGCAGTGGAAGGCGTAGCCGGCTGCCTCCAGCTCGGCGCGAAGCTCCTGGAAGTTGTAGATCTCTCCGTTGAAGACAATCGTGACCTTGCCGTCGTCGCTCGACATGGGCTGAGCTCCAGCTTCGGAAAGATCAAGAATCGAAAGACGACGGAAGCCGAGGGCAACGTTGTCGACGATATGCTGGCCACCCATATCGGGACCACGGTGGATGATGCGATTCATCATGGCCGTGAGAACCAGCTCACTCTGTTCATCTGTACCGGTAAAACCGACAAAACCGCACATGCAAGATCCTTTCTGCTGACGGCTCAGGTGTACTGCCGTAAGGATTGCGGCAGCTGATGTCAAATAATCTTTACTATCATGCCAATCTTTTGTTTCGTGATAGGGCATAAGCGCCGAGCGAACCGAAAAAACCACGGCCCGGTCTTCAGACGAAGCGGCGGGCCGTGGTTGCGAACGCTATGCTAAAGAATAGCACCCAGATTTCCTTGTTTTTACACGGGGTGAACACGGTTGCCATTTATTGACCTACGGCACAGTCCATGCAATTTTTTAGAAGGCTGCAGTGCGCGCAAGGTCGGGTGGCATATTAGGATACAGAATGTTTCATCGTTTCTGCCGCGGGATGTCTTTTGCCCTTTAAGGCTGAATTTAGCGAGAGAGGTCTTTGTATGTCGAGTCCGACACAAGAGAAGCTAACTCTGATGCGCTATATAGAGTTGCTCGAGGAAGATGACCTTGTTGTTTCCAAACCGAGCGCTTCGTGCGACCAGCGCATTGAGTTTGCGACTGACGACTCGCGCCAGGTGCGTCCGGGCACGTTGTTTGTCTGCAAGGGCCGTGCGTTTAAGCGCGAGTACCTGCTTTCGGCAATCGCCGATGGCGCCGTGGCCTACGTTTCCGAGGTCGATTACGATGTTGATCTTCCCGCGGTGATTGTGAGTGATATTCGTCGCACGCTCGCCGTGGTGGCAGATGCCTTTTATGGGCACCCGTCGGGTAAGGTGAAGGTCTGCGCCTTTACAGGCACCAAGGGCAAGTCGACCTGTAGCTTTTATCTGCGCGGCATTCTCGTCAACGAGGCCAAGCTTACGGGCTGTCATCGACCTGCTCTTAATACGGGCATTGAGTTCGACGACGGCATCGAGGCGGGCCCTTCCAAGCTGACGACCCCCGAATCCTTCCTGCTGCAGTCTCGTATCGCACATGCTGCGGAGGCGGGTGCCCCGTGGCTGGTTATGGAGGCATCGAGCCAGGGCCTCAAATACGAGCGCACGGGCAAGATCGCCTTTGAAGTCGGCGCCTTTACCAATATCGGCGAGGATCACATTTCGCCGATTGAGCATCCGACGCTCGAGGATTACTTTGCCAGCAAGCTCAAAATCTTCGCGCAGAGCCGTTTTGCCGTGGTCAATCTCGATATGGATAAGGTCGATCGCGTGCTCGAGGCGGCGTCTCGTTGCGAACGTACGGTGACGTTCTCCCTGACCGACGAGCGTGCCGACGTGTTTGCGCTGGCGATTCGTAATGGCGACTGCGGCGTGGTGGCAACGGTGCGCACGCCCCGCTTTACGCGCGACATTGTGATTCCCACGCCGGTTAAGTTCAATGTGTCCAACGCGCTTGCCGCTATTGCCTGTGCCGAGGCCCTGGGCATTTCCGAAGAGGGTATCGTCCATGGGCTCGAGAACGTTTTTGTCCCCGGTCGTATGGAGCTCTACAGGTCGGAATCGGGCAAGATTTTGGGTGTCGTCGATTATGCCCATAACGGCATGAGCCTTGAGACGCTCCTGCGCGATCTGCGAGAGAACTATCCGGAGCGCGAACTCGCGGTGGTGTTTGGCGCCACCGGCGGCAAAGGCGTCGATCGCCGGACCACGATGGGCATCGCTGCCGGTAAGTACGCCGACCGCATCGTGATCACCGAAGACGACCCGGGCCCCGAGAACGTCGAGGACATCTGCGACGAGATCGCACGCAATGTCCGGGAGCAGGGCAACGATGATCTTGCCCTTGTTCTCCGGGCGCTTTGCCAGCTGGATGGCAGCCCACACGGCAGCGCCGGAGGAGATACCCACCAGTACGCCCTCCTTCTTGCCGATCAGCTTGCCGGTGGCGAAGGCATCCTCGTTCTCCACGGGGATGATCTCGTCATACACCTTGGTGTCCAGTACGTCGGGGACAAAGCCTGCGCCGATGCCCTGGATCTTGTGAGCGCCGCCGTGGCCCTCGCTGAGGACGGGAGAGCTCTTAGGCTCCACGGCCACCACCTTCACAGCGGGATTTTTGCTCTTGAGAAACTGACCCACACCGGTCAGGGTGCCGCCGGTGCCTACGCCGGCTACGAACGCATCCACCTGACCGTCCGTATCCGCCCAGATCTCCGGGCCGGTGGTCTCAAAATGGGCCTTGGGGTTGGCGGGATTTACGAACTGACCGGGAATAAAGCTGTTTGGGATCTCCCTTGCCAGCTCATCGGCCTTGGCAATGGCGCCCTTCATGCCCTGGGAGCCTTCGGAGAGAACCAGCTCCGCGCCGTAGGCCTTCATGATCTGACGGCGCTCCACGCTCATGGTTTCCGGCATGACGATGATGATCCGGTAGCCCCGGGCGGCGGCTACGGAGGCCAGACCGATACCGGTGTTGCCGCTGGTGGGCTCAATGATGACAGAACCGGGCTTCAAAAGGCCCTTGGCCTCAGCGTCATCGATCATGGCCTTGGCAATGCGGTCCTTCACGCTGCCGGCGGGATTGAAATATTCCAGCTTGGCCACGATTCTGGCCTTCAGACCAAATTCCTGTTTCAGATGGGTCAGCTCCAGCAAGGGGGTATGGCCGATCAACTGATCGGCGGCGGTATAGATACGAGACATAAGATGATCTCCTTTTTATGTTGTAGAATGATTTATTGAGAAATGGAAAACGGATCATTCCTGACAACATCGGAAGCCTGGTGTCATACGGTTCATGGAAATCCTCTTTTCTGAGCGAATAAATACAACCAATCAAGTAGGTTAATGGGATTATACGGCGGCGCATTTCCATTGTCAAGAGGCAATTTAAAAAATTTCCGGGTTTCCAACAGAAAAAACCGGCGGACACAGAGTGTGTCCGCCGGGGATCGGATAGATCGGATGAAATTGTCTGCAAATGGAGATCACGTCTTGTAAATGCCGCCGCCTACAAATTCCCGCATCAGGGAGGTCTGGGGTACGTCATCTGCCGGGACTGGCAGGAAGTAGTCCAGGAATTTCAGGAGCCGCTTGGCTTCCAGATATTCGTCGCTGCCCCGGGGGACGCCGAACAGCAGCGGCTGCACATAGGGCTTCAGCAGGGCAGTTTCGTAAATGAGGGAGGAGTTGAACACCGTATCGGCGCTGTCCTGATAGGGGAAGATGTTCTGTTCCTCGCCCCGGCGGACGGAGGGCCACATTTTGATGGTGGCCTGAGCACCGTAGCCCCGGGTCCGGGCGTCCCGTTCAATGCGGCGGAGGAGCCGGGCATCGGTGGTGGGAATACGGTTGTGATCGTCGATATTCAGGGTGGTCAGGCAGCTGATGTAAATTTTGTACTTGCTCTCCTTAGGCAGAGAGTGGGAAAATTCGTCGTTCAGGCAGTGGATGCCCTCGATCACCAGTACGTCGCCGTCTCCCAGCGTCAGCTTTTCACCGTTGTATTCCCGGACGCCCTTTTTGAAGTTAAAGGTGGGCATATCCACCGTTTCGCCCTTCAACAGACGGCTCATATCGCTGTTGAACTGCTCCACGTCCATAGCGCCCAGTCCCTCAAAATCGTACTGGCCGTTGGCATCTCTGGGAGTGTCCTCCCGGTTGCGGAAGTAGTTGTCCGTGGCGATGGGATGGGGCCGCAGGCCGCAGGCCATCAGCTGGGTGGACAGGCGGTGGGAGAAGGTGGTTTTGCCGGAGGAGGAGGGACCGGCGATCATCACGAAGCGGACGTCCTTCCGCCGTGCGATCTCCTCGGCAATGTCACCCACTCGCTTTTCCATCAGGGCTTCGTGGGCCAAAATCAACTGGGTGGCGTTGCCTTCAGCAATCATGTCATCCATCTCCCCTACGTTGGAGATATACATGGCGGCGGAGCGATCCTCGGCGTCATGCATGGCCTGAAACACCTTCATAGAGGGCGTGAACTTACCCACCTGCTCCGGTTCCTCCAGCGACGGCAGGCGGAGGATGAAGCCATCCTCAAACAGCTCCAGAGCAAACCACTGAAGATAACCGGTGTCCGGTACCATGTAGCCGTAGAAATAGTCAGTGAAGCCGTCCAACGTGTAAAGATTGACCCGGGAGCTGATGCGGTATTTCAGGAGCCGGGCCTTATCCTCCATGCCGTTTTCTGTCAAAAAGGCCGCGGCGTCTTCGATATCCACAGACTGCTTTTCAATGGGCAGGACCTGACGGACCAGCTCCCGCATCCGGTCCTCGATCCGGTGCAGCAGGGTGTTATCCAACGTGAAGCTGCCTCTGGCCCGGCAGAACAGAGCATTGCTCAGGGAAAATTCCACCCGGACGTGCTCCACCTGCTCCCGGCCTACCACGTCATAAAATGCCTTGAGCATCAGGAGAATGGCGCTGCGCTCATAGGTCTGGCGGCCCGGCTTGTCGGCGGCGGTGACCATGGAGAGGGAGCAGTCCCGCTTCACGGTCTTTTGCAGCTCACGGAGCTTGCCGTCCCGGTTCACCAGCAGGATCTGGTGGGGATAGTTCTCCTGAAATTCCGCGGCGATGGCGCGGTAAGTGGTTCCGTAGGGATACTGGTGTATCGTGCCGTTCACGGTGACGTTCAGCATGGTTTCCATAGAATTCTCCTTTCAAATATGGCTGCGGGAGGGTTCTCCCGGTGATCGTTCGTTTTTCTCCATTATACGGTGTGGAACCGCCGGGTTCAATGGGTAAAGTGTAAACATCTGCCCAAAAGCGGACCGTTCCGGCCCCGGCCCTTGCTTTTTGCCGGGTTTCATTGTAAAATTTTCACAGCTACATTGCAGGGAGGACAACGCCATGGCAAAACGAAACAGCCGCAATACCCGGGGACGGATCATCTCCGCCGCTTGGAAGCTCTTTTATGAGCAGGGATATGACGGCACCACAGTAGAGGATATCGTTTTTGAATCCGGCACCTCCAAAGGCTCCTTCTACCATTATTTTGACGGCAAGGACGCCCTGATGGGCACCTTGGCCTATGTGTTCGACGAAAAATACGAGGACCTGATGCCCACGCTGGACCCGGAGAAGGGTGCCATCGAGACGCTGGCCTATATCAACCATGAGCTGTATGTGATGATCGAGTCCAGCGTGTCCATCGACCTGCTGACCCGTCTGCTGTCCACCCAATTGCTGGCGCGGGGAGAAAAGCACCTGCTGGACCGGAGCCGGGTCTACTTCCGCTTGCTGAAAAAGATCGTCCGTCAGGGTGCGGAGCGGGGCGAATTCCGCCCCGGTCTGGCTCAGGAGGAGATCGTCCGGGCCTTCGCCATGTGGGAACGGGCGCAGCTTTACGACTGGTGTCTGTGCGGCGGAGACTACTCGCTGGTGGCCTATGCGGAGAAGATGACGCCCCTGTTTTTGGAGAGTTTCCGAGTCGGAGAATAAATCTTATTTTTTGTTTTTCAAGTATTCCATCTTTCTGTACAGTATAAAACTGTTGAAATATAAAGAAAAATCTGATATTATAAGAAACGCCGTATAGAATTGATTCTATACGGCGTTCTGTATTTCATTCTTGTTTGCGTTGTGGTATGATACCAAGCATTGAAGTGTTAAAGGAGAGAGTATTGTATGACATCCGCACAGATCGCGATCATGACAACGATCATTTTGTATCTCTGTCTGGTGATTTTCACCGGCGTGATGATCGGTAAACGAAGCAAGAAGAGCGCTGAAGGCTTTTACCTCGGCGGCCGGGGCATGGGCCCCCTGGTCACGGCCATGAGCGCGGAGGCCAGCGATATGAGCAGCTATCTGCTTATGGGTATCCCCGGCCTCGCCTATCTCAGCGGCGTGGCGGACGCAAGCTGGACCGCCATCGGCCTTGCCATCGGCACCTACCTGAATTTCCTGCTGGTAGCCCGCCGCCTGCGGCGTTACAGCGTGGAGTTGGACGCCATCACCATCCCCAGCTTTATCTCCAAGCGCTACGGGGAGAAAAAGCCCATCATTATGGGTATCGCCTCTCTCATCATCCTGGTGTTCTTCGTGCCCTATGTGGCCTCCGGCCTGGCGGCGATCGGTAAGCTGTTCAACAGTCTGTTCGGCTGGAATTATATGCTCTCCGTGATCGTGGGCGCCATCGTCATCATCAGCTATACCTCCGTGGGCGGCTTCAGTGCTGTCGCCACTATGGACCTGATCCAGTCTGTGATTATGACCGTCGCCCTGTGCGTCATCGTGGTGTTCGGCATTGTGCAGGCCGGCGGTATGGATGCTGTTCTGGCTCATGCCAGCAGCCTTCCCGGTTTTCTGAGCTTTGGTCAGACCTATAACGCCGCCTCCGGCCAGGCGGAGCCTTACGGTCTGATCCGCATTGTTTCCATGCTGGCCTGGGGCCTTGGCTACTTCGGCATGCCCCACATTCTGGTGCGCTTTATGGCCATCCGCCACGAGGATGAGCTGAAAATCTCCCGCCGGATCGCCTCCATCTGGGTGGTGATCTCCATGGCCGTGGCCGTGTTTATTGGCATCGTGGGCCATGCCGTGTCCAATGTGGGGCGCATCCCCATGCTGGAGGGCAGCGCCACGGAGACGGTCATTGTCCGGCTGTCTGACCTGCTTTCCTCTTACGGTTTGCTGCCTGCCATTGTGGCTGGCTGCATTCTGGCGGGCATTCTGGCGGCTACCATGTCCACGGCGGACTCTCAGCTTTTGGCGGCGGCCTCCGCGTTTTCTGAAAACGTATTGCAGGATGTGTTCGGCGTCAAGCTGACTTCCAAGCAGAATATGCTGGCCGCCCGTCTGACGGTGGTGGTGATCGCGTTTATCGCCATCTTCCTGGCGGCGGACCCCAACAGCAACGTGTTCAAGATCGTCTCCTTCGCATGGGCCGGCTTCGGCGCAACCTTTGGCCCCGCTGTGCTGTTCGCCCTTTTCTGGAGACGCAGCAACCGTCAGGGTGTGCTGGCAGGTCTGGTGGCCGGCGGTCTGATGATCTTTGCATGGAAATTCTGCGTCCGGCCTCTCGGCGGCATCTGGGACATCTATGAGCTGATGCCTGCTTTCATCGTCAACTGCATCGTGCTGGTGGTGGTCTCTCTGGCTACCCCCGCGCCTGACAAGAGCATTACGGATGTATTCGACAAGGTCCGGGACTAAAAAGCTTATTAAAAAGCCTATATAATGAAGAAATATTTTTAAACCGATTCCAAAAGATTTTATATAAAATATGCGGTTTAGTGCGGATAGCAACAATGAAAAAACAAAAAATGGATTTAGATGAAAATACTGTTGTTGGAGTTGACTTGGGACTTGCTGTTCCTGCTGTGCGTGCTTTAAATAATA
>OLSA01003400.1_pt1 | contig 11124 bp, 8 predicted proteins | sample 1672731 | NCBI WGS metagenome assembly OLSA01 (sample SAMEA3136718, study PRJEB25190) | human gut metagenome | biome: human gut; feature: human-associated habitat; material: faeces | place: Austria | collected 2013
CCCGCACCAGCCCCAGATACTGGTTCACCTGGGTATCGACCAGCGTGGCCGCCATCGATTGGAAGCTGAACACCGTCTCAAGGCGCGGGCCGTCGCCGCCGTCGCGGGCCGCCGCCAGATAGCCCTCCTCGAACCCGGCGGGCACGATGAGCAGATAATCCACCAAGCCCGTGGCCACGGCATCCTGGCAGGCCCGCGCCTCGTCGGCCACCTCAACCGACGTTCCCCGCTCTTCGAGGAACGCCGCCACCGAGCGCGACAAGTCGCTTTGATCCCGATCGATCACCGCGAAGGGCACCTCGGCCGACTCATAGCCCGCACTTGTCGCCGGCGGGTACACGCCGCTGGTGATAAACAGGCCCATGAGGCTCAAAAAGCCCACGTACACCAGCAGATAGATGGGATGCTTCGCCGCCACTTCCAAGGCATATCTACAGGCTTGCATAGCGCTGCCTCCTCACGAACAGGGCCCCTACGGCGAACAGCGCAGCCGAGAACAGGCCGATGAGCGCCACGTTCCCCGCGAACACCTCCAGCCCGTCGTAGTAGTACAGGCTGTAGAACATGTCGCAGATGGCCTTCGCCGGGTTCAGCGAGGCCAGCACGGGGAATTCCCGCGAGACCATGTCGGCCAGCTCGCCGAGCTTGCGGTCGCCGAGCTTTTCGGCGCTGTCGCGGTCGAGCATCGGGATGCGGTCATACGAGACCTCTTCAATTTCGCTTGCAAAGCTGCCGCTGTCGATCGGCAGCAGCGCTTGATAGTCCTTGGCCCGCAGCACGACCCACGATGTCAGCGCGCCGACGAGCGCCGTGACGATCATCAGCGCCATGACGATAAAGGGCACGGTGCACTGCTTTTTGACGAACGTGAAGTAGCCCTTGGCCCCCGTGCCCTGAAAGCCGGAGGTGAAGAGCGCGCAGATGCAGTACGTGACGCAAAGCAGCAGCACGAAACCGTAGAACTCTTCGGCATGCAGGTTGATGGCGGGCATCTGCACGTAGAAGAAGACTGCGCCGACAAGCAGCGTGACGAGCGTGTTGACCGCGATGCGGCCGCCCTTGCTGCCGATCGACTTGCGGGGCTTGCGCTCGCGTTTGGGCTTGGGCGCGGCGTTCGGGTCGAACTGAAAGCCGCCGGCGTCCGAGCCGGAAAATTTGATATCCATAGAATATTTCCTTTCTGATGAAATGGGAACGGTGCTTATTTTTATAGTATACCGTGATTGCCCCATAAAAACAAGGGCAGGGGAGAAATCATACATTGCCTGGGTGAAAAGTGAAAATTGCAGGAACGCAAAAGCGATTGTGCATGTCGTACGGGGAAAGGAGTCGATATGTTGTATACAGTGGCTAAAAATGCAGTTTGTTTAAACTTTAACTTGCTATTTTCACTTTGCCTCGTTATCATGGCGGTAGAGCGGCATGCGCGTGCCGCCCAATATCGAACGAAGGAGAATTTGTATGAAAAGATTGTCTCTGAAAGCAACGTCCCTGATCCTGGCACTTGTTCTCGCGCTCAGTCTCTCCGTCACCGCCTTTGCAGATGATAACGCCGCTTCGATGACCCGCGCCGAAGTGACGCAGGAGGTCATCAAGAACATGGGCCTCGCCGCACAGGCGGAAGCGAGCGCCAAGGATGCGAGCGCATTCAAGGATGTTGCCGAGGGCAGCAAGTTTGAAGGCGCGATCAACCTCGCCTACTCCAAGGGCATTGTCAACGGCGTCAGCAAGGACGCATTTGCGCCCGACGCAGCCGTTACGCAGTTGGAAGCGGCCGCGATGATCCTGCGCAGCACCGGTCTGGACAAGGCGCTGCTGAAGGATTGGCCCGCGGACTATGACGATATGGCCGTCTGGTCCGGCCTGATGGACGGCCTGACCTACGAGGCGTCTAAGCCCGTGACGACGGCGATGCTCGAGCAGATGCTCAAGAATGCCGCGGCGATCGCGGACAAGCCGGTCATCGGCATCAGCTGGTCCTATAATGGACAGAATTACGACTCCCACAAGACGATCTTCAAGACTGTCGGCGCTATCCCCGTCGAGCTCGATCAGGTGACGAGCACGGCCGTGAAGTACGATGCCGAGGGCAAGATCGAGTCCGCGTATCTCGAAGAGAGCGGCATGCTCAAGCAGGAATACGCCGACAAGGTGAAGGAAAAGGATCTCACGGCCAGCAACGTCGGCGCTGTGATGCAGGCCATCGACGGCGTCTTCTTCACCGGCGGCGAGGATGTGAGCCCGTCTCTGTTCAAGGTCCCCGAGAAGGAAAAGAACGAGGGCGAAGAGATCAACGCCACGCGCGATATCTCCGACTACATGCTCATGGCCTACTGCCTTGAAAAGGACGTGCCGACGTTCGCGGTCTGCCGCGGCGAGCAGGTGATGTCCATCGTCTCCGGCTGCACGTTCATCCAGGATATCCCCAACTACTATAAGGAGCAGGGGAAGACCTACAACGATACGCACAGAATGCCGGCCGACGCGCCTGACCGCACCTATGCCCGCCACGATGTGGTCATCAATAAGGACGCCTCCAAGTGGCTCTATAAGATCGTCGGCTCCACGGAGCTGAAGAACGTTTCCTCCTGGCACCACCAGGCGGTCGGCGGCGTTGAGGGCACGAACCTCACCGTCGTCAGCACGGCGACGATCGACGGTGTGGAGATCATCGAGGCGGTCGAGCGTCAGGATAAGACGTTCTGCCTCGGCGTGCAGTTCCACCCCGAGAATGACTGCAAGTTCGTGCTCTACACCAAGACCCCCGAAAAGGCCCTGTGCGACTATGAGACCTGCCTGAACTTCTTCGAGATGCTGGTCGAGTACGCGGGCAAGTAAGGACACGTACCGTACAACAGAATGCATAGAAAAAAGGTCCCGTCTTCGGACGGGACCTTTTTGATGTATTGTAATTGTTTATGACGCCTTCTGTGCTTTTAGGATGGCGACGGCTTCGCGGGCGGCGGCACCGGCGTCTTCGGCGTAGTAATCTGCGCCGATCTCGTCGCAGAAGCTCTGGCTGATGGGCGCGCCGCCGACCATGACCTTGATCTGGTCCTGCAGGCCGCGCTCGTGGACGAGCTTGACGACCTCGCGCATTTCCTCCATCGTGGTGGTCAGCAGCGACGAGCAGGCAATCACGCCGCAGTGATTCTCCACGGCGGTGCTGACGAACTGCTCCGCCGACGTGTCTACGCCGAGGTCAAAGACCTCGATGCCGCTGCCCTCCATCATGATGCGGACGAGATTCTTGCCGATGTCGTGCATGTCGCCCTTCACGGTGCCGAGGCACACGCGGCCGACGGGCTCGGTGCCCTCGCCGACCATCAGGGGCTTCAGAAGCTCCGTGGCGGCAGACATGCAGCGCGCGGCCATGAGCATTTCGGGAACGAACGCGCGGTTGGCGGAGAACGCCTCGCCGAGGCGGTTCATGCCGATGATCATGCCCTTGGAGAGAATGTCGCCCGGCTCGTGGCCTTCGTCGAGTGCCTGCTGGCAGAGGGTGAGCAGCTTTTTCTGCTGGCCGCGCTCGAGCGCGCGGGCGATGTTCCCGAACACATCGGCGGACTCCTGCGCGGAGGCTGCGGCCTGCACCACCTCGGCCTTTGCGGCACCGATCTCACGCTTCGGCACGGCGGGGAGCGGCGTGACGGGAATGTGCAGCCCCGCGTTGTACTCGTTCACGGCCTGATCGAGGTACTGATCCACGTGCGGGAAGACCGTACCGGCAAGGCCGTAGGTGATCGAGGGAATGAAGTGCCCGCCGGGGCAATAGCGCGCGAGCGCGTCCCTTGCGTAGGCGAGAATTTCATCGGGCTGCGCGTCCGCACGGTCGATGGCCGCGCCAAAGCCACCCATAAGCGTGAGCTTGCCGCTTAAGTGGCGCTGGAGGGCGGGAATGTCGTTTTCCGGCAGTGTACCCTGCCAGACCTGAATGCCGATCTCGGCCATGTCGTCCACGATGGGGACGAGGTACGAGTCGGCGTGGTGGATGGCGATGACGCCGCGCGAGCGGATGTAGCCATAAAAGCGGCGGTAGGGCTCCTTGAAAAACTCGCGCCACATGTCGGGCTTCATAAAGAGGGCATTTTTCGTGCCCCAGTCATCGTGGGAGAAGATGACATCGGGCTGCAAGCCGTCGATCAGACGGCGGACATAGTCGAGACGGTACTGCGTGATCGTCTCGATGAGCTCGTGCATCTCGTCGGGATGCTCGTAGAGCGCGGTCAGCGTATCTTCAAAGCCCATGAGGAAGTGGCACTGCTCAAAAATGCCTGTGCCCATGAAGCCGGCGAGGAGCTTGCCCTCGGCGTCCGCGGCGGCGCGCGAGCGCGTGCGGCACTCCTCCCAGCCCTCGGAGCAGACACTCAGATCGGGCACGTGGATGGTCTCTTTCCAGCGGGTGACATCCGTGCAGACTGACAGCTCCGGCGTGTGGACGGGGATAGGGCCGGGCGCGTCCTCGGGAAAACTGATGGTCGTGCCCCAGCGGTCCTTGCTCACGGAGCCGCGCTTGCGGTTGCCGCGAAGATAGGTGTTGATGGGGTCCGTGAGGCACATGTGCAGCGCTTCATACTGGCAGAGCTGACGCTCGGGCTGGCCGTCGGGCTTGATGAGTTCAAGAAAAATTCCTTTCGGGGTAGACACGGGGAAGATCTCCTTTATCAATACAGCACGCAGGCTGTGTAGGTCAAAGTGCGGGGACCATAGTTGTAGGCGAGGTTTGAGCGGACGCAGACGTCACTGACGAACAGTCCGTAGGCCTCCATCGAAGAAAGTCTCTGCTTGGGATGTCGACAGGGACGGTCCGGATAGGTGCAGGTATGGCAGAGCGTGCAGGTGCCCGCCGTCAGCGGCAGGCAGTGGGGATATAAGAGCCGCGCCTGGCGGGCGAAGGTCGAAAAGCGCTTTTTATGCGCCTCCAAGAGCGACGTCATACCAGTGTAATCAAATTCATCCTCGAGCTGCGCAGTGCTCTGCACCAAAATCCCCTGTGAATAGCGCTTGATTTGCGCCCTCGCCTGCTCGAGTGTGCTGCAGGCGGGCGGGCAGCTCCAGCTTTTGCCGTAGCGGCCGCAGCGGTCAGCTTTGCACATGTCGCGAACGGCTTCGAGCGGATCGAGTGCATCCATATTCACCGGTGCGCACTGGGAGAAGCCGACCTCGTGGGTGAGGGTGAGAAGGTCTGTCATAAGCAATGCCTCTTGACAAGGAAATTTATTTCTGCATAAAATACTATTTATACATTATTTATCTATTATATGGGTGGGGGAAGATCGTGTCAAGCATTCAAGTTCAGCAGGGGGTGAAAATCACGCCGGTCCCGTTCGAAGCAGGGGAGACGCTGCTCTCCGCGCTGCGGCGGGCGGGATATTCCATCCCCGCGGCCTGCGGCGGCAAGGGCCGCTGCGGCAAATGCCGCGTGAAGGTGAACGGTGTGCCGCGCCTTGCCTGCAAGACGAAAGCGCAGGACGGCGATTGGATCGACCTGCCCGAGACGATGCGCGGCGTCATCCTGACGGACACGCTCACACTGCCGAAGGCGCAGGCGGGCCGCTCGGGCCTTGGCGCGGCAGTCGACCTCGGTACGACGACGGTGGCGCTGCGGCTCTTCGACCGCGCAGACGGAAAGCTGCTCGCGCAGGCTCAGGACTGGAACGCGCAGGCGCCCTACGGCGCGGACGTTATCAGCCGCATCCAGCACACGATGGAAGCGTCCGACGGGCTCGGCGAGCTGTCGCGCTGTATCCGCGCGCAGACCGAGACGCTTTTAGGACAAACACTTTCCGCCGCCGGACGGAAGACGGATGAAGTCAAGGAGCTCATCATTGCGGGCAATACCGTGATGCAGCACCTTTTCGACGGGCGCGAGGTCGCGTCCATCGCCCACGCGCCGTTTCAGCCGGAGATGCTGTTTGAAGACGGCGCGGGTGAGCCGCTTTCGGGCATTCCCGTGCAATTTGCCCCGTGCGTCGCGGGCTATGTCGGCGGCGATATCACGGCGGGACTGTTGGCAGACGGCCTTTTTGTGCAGCCGGAATTGCGGCTGTTTCTCGATATCGGCACGAACGGCGAAATGGCGCTGGGAAATGAGAGTGGCGCGCTCTGCTGCGCGGTCGCCTCGGGCCCAGCGTTTGAGGGCGCGGGCATCAGCTGCGGCATGTCGGGCATCACGGGCGCGGTGAGCCATGTGAGCTATGACAGGGGCTTCCTCTGCGACATTGTCGGCGGGGGAGAGGCAAAGGGCATCTGCGGCTCGGGACTGGTCGACCTCGTCGCCATGCTTTTGGAGCGAGGCGTGATCGACGAAAGCGGGCGGCTGCTGCCGCCGCAGGACGCGCCGGAGGACATGCGCCGCTATCTGACCGAGGATGGCCAGGGCAACGGCGTCTTCCACCTGACGAAGGCCGTTAGCCTGACGGCGCGCGACGTGCGCAACCTGCAGCTTGCCAAGGCGGCGGTGGCAGGCGGTATTCGGGTGCTGCTCGAGCAGCGCGGCGTGGCAGCGGACGACATTGCGAGTGTGGAGCTCGCGGGCGGGTTCGGCAACTATCTCTCGCCCGAGAATGTAGTGCGCATCGGCATGCTGCCGCGCGCGTGCCTTAGTAAAATCAGACCCCTTGGCAACGCGGCGCTCGCGGGCGCTTCGATGCTGGCGCTCGACGGGGAAAACTGGCGAAAGCTCGCGGAAATTCCGCGAAAGTGCCGCTATCTCGAGCTTTCCGGGCGCGACGACTTTTCCCGCGCGTTCACCGACAGTTTGACATTTTGAAAATCGTTCCGAACAGGAATTTTTAATGGAGGAAAACCCTATGGAAATGCAGTTTCCCGTGATTTTGGACGGCGCGACCGGCACCGAGCTCCAAAAGCGCGGCTTCACCGGCGACATGAGCGCCGAGCAGTGGGTGCTCGAGCATCCCGAGAGCATCCTTGAAATTCAGCGCAAGTATGTGGCGAGCGGCTCGAATGTGCTCTACGCGCCGACGTTCGGCGGCAACCGCCAGAAGCTCGAAGAGCGCGGCATCTTCAACCGCACGGAGGAGATGAACAAAGCGCTCGCACTGCTCTCGAAGCAGGCGGCGGACGGAAAAGCATGGGTCGCGGGCGATATCGCGCCCACGGGCCGCTTTTTAGCCCCCCTCGGCGATGCGTCGTTTGAAGAGCTCGTCGACATTTACACCGAGCAGGCGGCGGGCCTTGAGCAGGCGGGCGTCGACCTTTACGTTATCGAGACGATGATGACGCTGACCGATGCGCGTGCGGCGGTTCTGGCGATCCGCAGCATGAGCAAAAAGCCCATCCTTGTGTCCTTTACCTGCGATGAGAGCGGCAAGATCCTCTCCGGTACGGACGTGGTCGCGGCGCTTTCCGTGATGGAGGGCATGGGCGTGAGCGCATTCGGCCTGAACTGCTCGGCAGGCCCCGAGCAGATGTTGCCGCAGCTCCAACGCCTGCATAAATACGCGCGCGTGCCGCTGATCGCCAAGCCAAACGCCGGCATGCCGGAGATCGTGAACGGCGAGGCCGTGTACAACTGCCCGCCGGAGGAATTTGTAGCGCTGGTGCCCGAGATGCTCAAGGCAGGTGTGGCCCTCTTCGGCGGCTGCTGCGGCACGACGGAGGAGCACGTCGCCGCGCTGAAAGCAGCGCTCAAGGACGCGGAATACGTTCGCCCCGCACCGGAATGCCTCGACCTTCTTCCCGCGGCAACGGAGAAGGAAGCCTTCTTCCTGCCCGCCGATGCGACGCACGGCGCGGTGCTGACCGCGGACGGCGATTTGGAGGACAAGCTCTCCGACGCGATGGATGACGAATGGCCGATGGTCGCGCTGAAGCTCGCGTCCTGGGCGGACGTCGACGCGCTGGCGGACTACCAGTACATGCTTAGAAAGCCGCTGTGCCTTATCTGCGACGACGCGGAGCTTTTGGAAGCAGGCCTGCGCGCCTATCAGGGAAGAGCCTTGTACGAGGGAAATCTCACCGAAGATGCCCTTGCGCCGCTGGTCGAAAAATACGGTCTGCTGGTGTAAAAAGAGAAAAAGAAGAACGGGACGGAAATGAACATTTCCGTCCCGTTCTCTATATAGTAAAGCGCGTCACGCCGCGGCGCCGCCAGTGCTGACGATGCGGAAATACGCATTCGACGTCAGACGGTACATCGCGCAGTAGAGCAGCGCGAAAAGAAGCAGCGCCGCGCCGGTCACGCCGAGAAACAGCGTGAGGTTCTGGATGCCGAACAGCTGCATGATCTGCCAGACCATCGGCTGGGCGAAGGCGAGGTGCAGCGCCGCCGCGGCAAGCGGCAGCAGAAAAATGAGCAGCATTTGCGCGTTCACGCTCTCACGGATGTCGCGCTTGGTCATACCCACGCGCTGCATGATGGCAAAGCGCGAGGCATCCTCATACCCCTCCACGACCTGTTTGTAGTAGAGCATCAGGAGCGTTGCGAACAGGAACAGCACGCTTAAAAGAATGCCGAGGAAAAAGAGACTGCCGTAGAGCGAGAAGAACTCCGCACGGACGTCCGCCATTTCCGTGGGATGCCAGTGATTCTGGACGGCAAGCGTGTTGATCGCGTCCTCCGCGCCAAAATAGAGGCTCGCCGTCGAGGCAAGCATCACCAGCACCATCGTCGAGAGAATGCAAATGGAAGCGAGGCCCGCGCCGTTTCGCTTCATGCGGTAGGTGAGCGACGAGAGGGAAACAAAGTTGCGCTTTTTGTAGTAGAATTTTTCATCCTTCTGGAGTGTTTTGCAGAGCGTCACGCTGCCGGAGATGAAGAGAAGATACGTCGATAGAATGACCATGATGACCGCGAGGAAGAAGAACAGCATCGCCTGTATGGGGTCGTTGATGGTCGCGGCGATGTAGTACGCGCCGAGCAGCAGCGCAAGGCCGGGGATGACGAGCAGCCATTGCGACTTCGGCGGCTTTTCGCCGACGTTTTCGCTCTTCAAAAGCGCCGCGCCCTGTGCGTGGCGCAGCGACAGCACACCGCGCACATAGAGCAGCGCGAAGATGGCGATGAACGTGATGGCGCACTGCTTGATGGCGGCAAGGCTCACGGTGAAAGCCGCGGCGGGGAGAGATAAAAGCCGCAGCAGTGCGGACTGCGAGACATAGGAGAGCAGCAGGCCGAGGCCAAGCCCCACGATCAGCGTGAACGCCGCGGCCAGAAGTGTCTCCCAGAAGAGAATGGCGCTGAGTGCGCCGCGGTCCATGCCGAGCACGCTGTAAAGGCCGAATTCCTTCTTGCGGCGACGCAGGAGAAAGCTGTTCGTGTAGAAGAGAAACAGCGCGATGAACACCGATACGACGAACGAGCCGAGGCTCATCGTCATCGCGACCGCAGAGGTGCCGGAGCCGTTCACCTTGCCATTGACCGTATAGAGCGCGGGGGTGACGGCGAGGTACGCAATGACATACAGCATCGCTGCCATGAACGCGCAGGAGAGAAGATAGGGCACATAGAGCCTTGCGTTCTTTTTGATACCCATCCACGCAAGGCGGGGGTAAAAGGTGGGCTTCATGCGCATTCGCCTCCCGTCTGCTGCTGCGTGAGCGCATCGGTGATACGCTGGTAGAACTGGGAATCCGTGTCCTTGCCGCGCTTTAACTCGAGCGAGACCTCGCCGTCGCGCAGGAACAGCACGCGCGAGGCGCAGCTCGCCGCGCGCACAGAGTGCGTGACCATCACGATGGTCTGGCCAGAGGCGTTGATCTCGCCGAAGAGCTTCAAGAGCTCGTCGGTCGAGCGGGAGTCGAGCGCGCCGGTCGGCTCGTCGGCCAGCAAGATCTGCGGTCGGGTGATGAGCGCGCGGGCGACGGCGGCGCGCTGCTTTTGTCCGCCGGAGACCTCGTAGGGGTACTTTTTGAGCAGCGTCTCGATGCCGAGGTCGTAGGCGAGCGGTGAGAGCCGGTCGCGCATCTCCGTGCGCGACTTGCCCGCGAGCACGAGCGGCAGGCAGATGTTGTCTTCGAGCGAGAACGTGTCGAGCAGGCTGAAGTCCTGAAACACAAAGCCCAGATTGTCGCGGCGGAAGGCTGCGGCGGTTTCTTCGGGAATCTCGGAGAGGTTCTTGCCGCCGAGCAGCACTGTGCCGCCGGTGGGCTTGTCGAGCGCGGCGAGGATATTGAGAAGCGTCGTTTTGCCGCTGCCGCTCTCGCCCATGATGGCGACATACTCGCCGGATTCGACGGTGAAGTTGACATTTTTGAGCGCCTGGACCTTGCTGCCGCCAAAGCGCGTGGTGTAGGTCTTTTGAAGACCGGAAACAGTCAGGATTTGCATGAGATGACTCCTTTCAAACGAGTGAGTTAGAAGCTGACGGTTGACATAATTTTTAATTCTCAGAAAATTTTGCAGAAAAAAGGGCGCAAAAAAGCAGCCGGAAAAGCGGAGGCATTTCGCGGCTGCTTTTTCGAAAACGCGTTACTCGAGATTCAGTTTTTTCGTCGTGAAGAACCACGTCACGGCGTAGCCCGCCGCGGCGAAGAGCAGTTCGCCGAACATCCCCCAGAGGAGCAGCAGCTCGACGCTCGCGGGCGCGCTGTAAATGTCCAGATTCATCCAGCGCGTGGGGTTGGCGTTGAAAAACGCGCCGATCATGGCGATGGCGGTGAACTGTGCGACCTCGAAGAACACAAGCACGAGAACGGTCGTCCAGAGTGACTTGTGCTTATTGAAGCTGTAGCCGATGGAGAAGGCGGCGTACACCACGAGCGACGCGGCGGAGATCGTCATAACGAAGTTGCCGAGCAGCTCAAGTAAAATGAGCAGCGCATGGCCGCGCAGCGAGGCGTCCATCTGGAAGAACGCCGTGAAGAAATCGACGAAGTTTTCCGGCACATAGCGAAGGGAAGCCCAGTCGGAGGCGGCGATCAGCAGCGAGAGAAGTCCCACGAGGAAGGCGGCAGCGTACCACACGGCGGAGACGATGAGCTTGGAGGCGAGCAGCTCATGCACACTCACGGGGAGCGTCAGCGTGAGATAGCCCTCGTCCTTGAGCACATGGTCGCGCCAGCGGACGGCGGAGAGCACCAGCGGCGCAAGCCCCAGCGCGCCAAGACCCATCACAAAGCCGATGACCAGCAGTACGCCGATGAGCTGTAAGAGCCAGGGAA
>OLSA01003407.1_pt1 | contig 11098 bp, 13 predicted proteins | sample 1672731 | NCBI WGS metagenome assembly OLSA01 (sample SAMEA3136718, study PRJEB25190) | human gut metagenome | biome: human gut; feature: human-associated habitat; material: faeces | place: Austria | collected 2013
CTTCGTCGGTCTCAGCAACAGCTTCGATCAGCTTGTCATGATATTCCTGAGCCTGATCCTTTAAATCGTCTGGAATCTCACCAACAGCGATATCATCACCCTTATCTCCGTTGAAGACATAAGCCTTCATCTCGAATAAGTCGATAATACCCTGGAAGTCATCTTCCTTACCGATAGGAATCTGTACAAGTACAGGATTCTTTCCAAGCTTTGTAATAAGCTGGTTGCATGATCCGAAGAAATCAGCACCCATCTTATCCATCTTGTTCATGAAAGCCATACGAGGTACATTGTACTTATCAGCCTGACGCCATACATTCTCTGACTGTGGCTCAACACCGTTCTGTGCATCGAATACACCTACGGCACCATCAAGTACTCTAAGTGAACGCTCAACCTCTACTGTGAAGTCAACGTGTCCTGGAGTATCGATAATGTTAATACGGTATTCTGGCTGTGTCTTATCTGGCTTACCCTCTTTCTCAGGTGTCCAGTGACATGTTGTAGCAGCTGAAGTGATTGTGATACCTCTCTCCTGCTCCTGGGCCATCCAGTCCATAGTAGCAGTACCTTCATGAGTATCACCAATCTTGTGATTAACACCAGTATAATAAAGGATACGCTCTGTTAATGTTGTCTTACCAGCATCAATATGAGCCATAATTCCGATATTTCTGGTTCTCTCCAATGGATATTCTCTTCCAGCCATGGATAAAACCTCCTATAATTATAATTAGAATCTGTAATGAGCAAAAGCCTTGTTTGCTTCTGCCATCTTGTGCATATCTTCTTTTCTCTTTACTGATGCACCTGTGTTGTTAGCTGCATCAAGAATTTCGTTAGCGAGTCTTTCTTCCATAGTCTTCTCGCCTCTTGCTCTAGAGAATGTAGTCATCCAACGAAGAGCTAAAGCCTGTCTTCTGTCTGGCTTAACTTCGATAGGTACCTGGTAAGTAGCTCCACCGATACGTCTAGCCTTAACTTCAAGAACTGGCATAATATTGTTCATAGCTTCTTCAAATACTTCGATAGCTGGTCTCTCAGTCTTAGCTGCAACTCTATCAAAAGCACCGTAAACAATCTTCTGAGCTACTCCTCTCTTACCATCAAGCATAATGTTGTTGATAAGCTTAGTAACTACCTTATTGTTGTAAATAGGATCTGCTAATACATCTCTTTTCTGAGTATGTCCTTTACGTGGCACGGTTCTTCCCTCCTTAATAAATTTATTAAATCATAGGTACTCACAAATAAAAAATGTGTTCGCGCCGTATATATTAACCTGCAACCTCTTGATTAATCTAATTCCGGCACAATTCAAAATTTAATTTGTTCGTAAAAATCAGATTCTTACAAATCTGACTCTTGCAAATTGTAAAACTTGCATGCATTCATATAAATGCGTGTCTTAATTCAGGCTTAATTACTTAGCGTCCTTAGGTCTCTTAGCACCGTACTTAGAACGAGCCTGTCTTCTCTTTGCAACACCTGCTGTATCAAGTGTTCCTCTGATGATGTGGTATCTTGTACCTGGTAAATCCTTTACTCTTCCACCTCTTATAAGAACAACGCTGTGTTCCTGAAGATTATGGCCGATTCCGGGGATATAAGCTGTAACTTCATTTCCGTTTGTAAGCTTTACTCTGGCAATCTTTCTCATAGCTGAGTTAGGCTTCTTAGGAGTAGATGTTCTTACAGCAGTACAAACTCCGCGCTTCTGAGGAGAACTCTGATCAATCAAGGTCTTCTTCTTTGCGTTATAGCCCTTCTGAAGAGCCGGAGCCGTGGATTTTACCTCAAGAACCTGTCTTCCCTTACGTACCAATTGATTAAATGTTGGCATATTTTTCCTCCTTTTCCTAAAAAATACTGACGCGAGTATACAATTCACCCGCATACTTGTCTATTATAATACCGTTTTTTTATTTTGTCAAGAGGTTTATGAAAATTTTTATATATTCTGTATATTTTATTGGAAATCAGATGTAATACTGTATATTAGACTATCAAGCATGCTTTTTTCTTTTCAGGTATAATCCCATAAATATAAAATACGTCGCCGCGCCCAGTACTCCGGAAACTATATCGCCCATTGTGTTCCGATTATTTCCCTGCATGTTTATATTCAATAAATTATCTGCGGTAAACTCATATATTTCCCAAAATCCTGCACAGGCTGAAGAAAAGAAAAAAGCAAATAAAAGCGTTATATCATTTTTTACAGCAAGATCATATTTTTTTAACAGATATAAAATAATAAGCATTCCCGCTTCTGCAAGCAGTATTCCGCTTAAATAATGAACAAATCTGTCATAAAACCCTATATACCTATAAAGATTAATTACCGAACCCAAAGCCGCGGCAAAAATATCAAAAATCATAGCGAGCAGATAAAATCTGTCAGGAAATTTCCATGCGGCGGCAGTGATAATAAAAATTGACGCAAACGAACCTGCTGTTTTTACAGGAGTTGTTTCAAGAGGAATAACAGCGGAAAGAACGGTACAGAAAGCGGTGATAATCAATGCGAACGCTGAGACGATTATTCTGAATTTTATATTATGCTTTTTCATTTAATCTCCTTTTTGCCGTTCATAATAACGCCGGCAAATAACAATGATTTATTTTTCTCTAAATGCATTTTTCCGTCATTGCTTGTTCTTATATCTGAGTGAAAGCAGTTCCCTGATAAGCATAGGCAGCAGCATTATAAAGGATATCAGCATTAATACAGAATATACTTTATCGTCAAGAAAAAATATATGATCTATAATACTGAAAACTGCAAATAAAACTATACCGATTATGCCTAACATACTAATTATTCTTTTCATTTTTTTCACCGCCCTTTATCTTATCCCAGTAGCCTTTAGCCGACTGCTCCTGTTTATTATCTCCGTATCTGTAATAAATCCTCCCGTCAAGTGTTTCTGGCATATACTGCTGTTTAACCCAATGATTCGGATATTCGTGCGGATATTTATAGAACTGACCTTTAATTTTAGCGTCAGCTCCGTCAAAATGTTTATTTTGCAGACATCTCGGAAAATCTGCGGCAATTCCGCTTCGGACGTCCTCTATTGCCGAATTAATCGCTTCGTAGGCGCTGTTCGACTTAGGAGCGGTCGCAAGCAGAATTACAGCCTGAGCAAGAGGTATTCTGGCCTCCGGAAGCCCCAGCTGCATAGCGGCGTCCACGCATGATTTTACAATCGTTACAGCATTAGGATATGCAAGTCCTATATCTTCACAGGCTATAACCAGCAAGCGCCGCGATAACGATATTATATCGCCGGCTTCAATAAGACGAGCCGTATAATGAAGAGCCGCATTCTCGTCAGATCCCCTTATAGATTTTTGCAGAGCGGATAAAATATCATAATGCTGATCTCCGTCCCGGTCATATCTCATATTTGACCGCTGGCCAAGCTGCTGAACTGTTTCAAGCTTGATTTTTACTCCGTTTTCTGCCGGTTCCCCAGCTAAAGCGCTGAGTTCAACCGTATTGACCGCCTTTCTGACGTCGCCTCCGCAGCTTACCGCAATAAAATCTGATACTCCGTTCTCAATTTCATATACAGAATTATTTTGCTCTTCAAGTAATTCAAACGCTCGTTCCACGGCCTTCTTAACCTCTGATTTTTCGGGAGGTTTAAATTCAAAAACTGTTGAACGGCTAATTACGGCATTAAATACAGCAAAATAAGGATTCTCGGTGGTTGAAGCTATCAGGGTAATCTGTCCGTTTTCCATATATTCCAAAAGACTCTGCTGCTGCTTCTTGTTAAGATACTGAATTTCGTCAAGATAAAGCAGTATCCCGTTAGCTCCGGAAAAGGTTCCTATTTCGGAAATAACCTGTTTAATATCCGCCGTAGAGGCGGACGTACCGTTTAATTTGTGCAGCGACATATTGGTATTCTCTGCAATAATTCTTGCTACCGATGTCTTTCCCGTCCCGGACGGTCCATAGAAAATCATATTCGGAATATTGCCGCCGTCTATTATTCTTCTAAGCGGTTTTCCCTCTCCGAGCAAATGCTTCTGACCAACAACTTCGTCAAGCTTTTTAGGACGGATAAGGTCGGCTAAAGGTGATGACATAGCTAACTCCTTAAAATTAATATATTCCCCCGTCCTTCAAAGGCGGGGGAATAAAGCGTATGTTATTATATAAATTCTTCTTTCAGAACAGCGTATGAATAAAAATCATCCCAGATAGGATTACTTTCAGAATCCAAAAATTTATATGACATTTTTAAATGAATTCCTTCTCTTCTCATGCCAAGTCTTTCAAGCAACCGCCAGGAACGTTCATTTTTCACATTGCTGTATGCTACAATCCTGCGAACGTTCATGCTTTCAAAAGCATAATTCATTAAAGCCATTGCGCTTTCCTTTGCAAAGCCCTTACCTTGATAATTGAAATTAAACGTATATCCGATTTCATAGGTATCAAAGCTATTTTCATTATGAAAATAAAGCTTTCCTATCAATTTATTTTCACATTTTAGTACAACAGCATAAAAGCTTTCGTTATGCGATAAAGTTTCTGCTTCCTTTTTCGCCGACTCAAAAGAGAAAACATCATAAGGCTCAAAATAAACTATTTTTTCATCTGTCAGTATCTCGGCAAAGTCCTCGGCGTCGCAGCTTTTAAACCTGCGAATTATAAGCCTTTCTGTTTCGATTATATTATTCATACAGAGGATATTTGGTACAGATTTCAGTTACGCCCTCACGGATAAAGTCCGCCTTATTATCAAAATCCTTAGCTGCAAGATAGATATATTCGGCAATCTTCTCCATTTCCTCTTCTTTAAGACCTCTTGTCGTAACGGCGGGAGTACCTATTCTTAAACCGCTTGTTACAAACGGCTTCTGAGGATCATTAGGAATAGCGTTCTTGTTTACCGTTATATAAACTTCGTCAAGACGGTGTTCAAGTTCCTTTCCGGTTATATCGAACGGACGTAAATCAACCAGCATCAAATGGTTGTCCGTACCGCCGGAAACAAGATTAAAGCCTCTTTCAACAAGTCCCTTAGCCAGAGCCTGCGCATTCTTTACAACCTGCTGCTGATAGAGCTTGAATTCAGGCTTTAGCGCCTCGCCGAAGCAAACCGCTTTTCCTGCAATAACGTGCATAAGCGGACCGCCCTGTATGCCCGGGAAAATAGCCTTATTAATCTTCTTTGCAAGCTCTTCGTCATTTGTAAGAATAAGACCGCCTCTGGGTCCTCTTAGAGTTTTATGGGTTGTCGTCGTCACAACATCCGCATAGCCTACCGGAGTCGGATGGCATCCTGCGGCGACAAGGCCGGCTATATGAGCCATATCGACCATAAGATATGAGCCGACTGATTTAGCTATTTCAGACAAACGCTTAAAATCAATTATTCTTGGATATGCAGAAGCGCCGGCAACTATAAGCTTAGGCTTATTTTCCTTTGCAAGCTCTTCAACCTTATCATAGTCTATAGTTTCATCATCGCCCAGACCATAAGAAACGAAGTTGAAATATTTACCTGACATATTAACAGGCGAGCCGTGAGTAAGATGTCCGCCGTGAGCAAGACTCATTCCCAAAACTGTATCGCCCGGTTCAAGAAGCGCAAAATAAACGGCTGTGTTAGCTTGTGCGCCTGAATGCGCCTGAACGTTGGCATACTGCGCGCCGAAAAGCTTTTTTGCTCTTTCGATAGCGATATCTTCAACTATATCGACACATTCGCAGCCGCCGTAATATCGTTTTCCCGGATATCCTTCTGCATATTTGTTTGTCAGAACCGAGCCCATAGCCGCCATAACTTCAGGAGAAACTATATTCTCGCTGGCGATAAGCTCAAGATTTCTTTTCTGTCTTGCAAGCTCCTTTGCCATTGCCTCTCCGACTTCCGCATCGGATTTGGAAAGAAAGCCTATTGTATCCATCAGGTTTTCGTACATATTAAAATTTCCTTTCGAGTTTATTAATAGTATTTATTATACACCAATATAAAGGAAATTTCAATAGATTTTATCTGAAATGTGTAATTTTAAATGTTTTCACGAAGAAAGCACAGCGCCGCATTATATATAAGCGACGGCTTGATGTTATTGTCCACAAGCATTTCCGCAAAGCTTACAGCAGTACCAAGCTCCCTTGAAAAATCATCTATTGACTCCTTGAATTTAATGGGACCTATGCCGGTCTCAGCCTCAATTCCATATGCGGTATATTCTTCTCCGCGCTGCACGATACGGCTTGTGGTAACGCGGTATGTAATCCTGTTGTTCCCCACAACCTCCATATAAGTAGATTTTTCGAGGGGAACGATTTTTTCTCTTTTTAATGTTGCCTGCATAGTTTTTACCGTCCTTTCTTTTTTATATCTACATTATAGCACAAAGCCCCGTTTGTGTGAACGGGGCTTTTTTAGCTTTTTTTGTTGGTTTATAAGGAAAATTTAATGAAAATGTTTTCTTCACGTTTTAACTAAAATTTATAAAATACCTCCATAATCAAGAACTGATATAACCATCCAAATACTAAATACTGTTAATGATAAGGAAATTATAATACATAATATATAAAGGGAAAAATATAGCAGATTTAGCTCTACCAAATTCCATTTGTTGATATGGAAGTCGTTCACTCTCATTATTAACAGTAACATATTTTGGTGTTGCTGTTTCAATACTGTCTTTAAACATATCTAATTCATGTAAAGATTTCAATGCATCCCAGTGTTTAGGGTCCACATTTGAGGCTTTTATTTTGTATTCTGCTCCGTCAAATACAACTATTGTTGAATATTTTATTTCGTATTTTTCAATTAATATCTCATTGATTTTTTCAATCTTATTATCAACACTTGAAGTTTCTCCTATTGCATTCATAAAGTCTTGTACAACTGATAGGTTTGTTATTTTTTGATTAATATTGTTAAAACTTTGTATTTTTTTATGAATAGACATATTATAGAACATCAATGCTGCAATTATTACTACTAACAATACAATCACTGCTATTATCAAAAGTTATCACCTCACTTATTTGCAATAAACTACTAAAAATTATTTTTCATTTTATTTAATGTATCATTCATACTACTATTAAAAGTTGTAGTATTTTTATAATTTCCAAATCCTGACTTACCTTGCTTTTTGCCAGAATCTTTAGATATTAATGGATATACCATATTTTCTAATGTTCTTAATGCTTGCATAAATTCCTTTGAATATCCATTTAAAGAAATCTTGCAGTTAACTAATCCCTCTAAATATTTTGAATAAGTTGCAATTTCAAATGGAATTGTACAATATTTAGCTGTTTCCCTATTAAATAATTCTCTCATAAATGACATTGATGGGTCATTGTAAAATGATAATCCACCGATAATATTTTTTACAGTAAGAGTTTTAACAGGTAATTCCTTATTAATAACAATTCTTAAGTTCTCTGGTTGATATATATTTTTGCTTTGTAAATCTCTTAAAAAAGCAGTAAGTGGTTGGATAGTTATAATATCCATACTTTGTACTAAGTAAATTTCCTGTGATGCAGCAAAATATCCAAAATCTGTTTCAAAGTCACAATCAATTAATATTAATGAGTGATTTTTTACTAATGTTGATAATATTTCTTCGTATTGTTCCATAGGTACATCATCATCTGGTAGTGCTGTATATACAGTTAAATTTTTATCTACCTTTAATCCTGCTGCAACCCCATTAATTAAATTTGGAATACTCTTCTCTGCAATTTGTCTTAAATCTTCTTCGTTTTCTGTGTAGATATAATAAGCATTTCTATTTCTTGTTGCATCTAATATCGCTACATCTATTCCTTTTTTAGATAAACTAAGTGCAAGATTATTTACTAAGAATGATGTTCCATTCTTACTTGTTCCAACAAATGTTACAATTTTCTTTTCTCTAGTTAATAACGCATCTATTGCATCTGTTGGATATGTTCTTCTTGTGTTTGTTAATTTTGTTTGATTATAATCATTTGATCTCCCAGTAGGTGAATTTAAATCAAAAGGTATATATCCATTACTTTGAGTAGTACTTGAAAAATCCGAACTATTGTCTATTTGTGGATCATTGTCATCATCATCAAAACCTGGTATTGTGTTTGCTTGTGATTCATCATCATCATCAAAACCTGGTACAGTGTTTACTTGTGGTTCATCATCATCATCAAAACCGGGCATCGTATTTACCTGAGGTTCATCATCGTCATCGAAACCTGGCATCGTATTTACTTGTGGTTCATCATCATCATCAAAACCTGGCATCGTATTTACTTGTGGTTCATCATCGTCATCATCGAAACCTGGCATTGTAATTTCTTCTTGTTTCTTTTTAGGAGGTCTACCTCTTCTTTTTGGTTTGCTTTCTTCTGCCTTAACAACCTCTTCTTCTGTTTTTTTCTTAGGAGGTCTACCTCTTCTTTTTGTTTTAACTTCTTCTACTGGCTCTGGAACACTTGAAGTGTCTTCGTCATCTATACCATCTATTATTGGCTCAATTGGTTCTGGTATATTTAAACCTGAAGAAGCTGTAGTTTTGGCTGACATTTTCTTTACTTTATTTGTATTTACTGCTGATGGAATAATAACTGGTCTACCAAGATTTCTTTTGCCATTTGAAGATTCTATAAATCCAATTTTTAACCCGTTATCTTCTATATCTTTAGTTTTAGCTGTTCCAGTTGAACTTCTTTTTTCTCCCATTAATGACATAATTTGTTGATATTTAGGAGATTTTTCTTCCAATATTGCTTTTACATTTAAAGGAAGAAAACTTGCAATTACTTTTAATTGAACATCTGTATATTGTTGTGCTATAGAGTCAAAACTATCTACACATTTTTGTTCATCTCTTCCTATTTTCTTATAATGAGCTAATATACTTTGTATTTCTGATTCGCTAACATCATTTTCATTCTCTGATTGATAAGTAACTTCTTCTGCATCAATTTTATAATATATTTTTGCTTCTTTTTTTGTTCTAGGTACTTTTATTAATTTGCAGATTTCATCTATATTTCTATCTGTTCCAATAAGAGCATTATATATACCAATACTAAATAATTTTACTAATATTTCGTCAGACTTTGTACGTCTATCTGAGCATATTAATATTATTGGAGTATCTGCTCTTGTAGAATTTGTAGCCTCATCACTAATATTATCTAATCTTTCAAAAATAAATTTATCGATTTGTTCATAATTATTATTTGTAAAAGGCTCTAAGTCTTCACTTATTATAATTCTATCATAAGTATTATCTTTCTGTAGTTCTTTTAATATACATTTTTATATGATATTATTTCTTTATAATCACTTTGATATTTCTTTATAATGGATTTTGATATTTTTTCATTATTTACAGCAAATAATATTTTCATTCGTTAACCCCTCCAACCTTTTACAACTATAGCAAATATAAGTGGTAATAGTTGTGTTATTACTAGTACAGTTATACATCCTATCATAATTCCAAAGCCTCTATCTCTTTCATCAAGCTTACGGATACCTATTACTTGGTAAATTCCTCCTATTGCTATTCCTACAAAGCATACTGGTATGCTATATATTCTTACTGCATTTAATATATATGCTGCAATACCATAGGCATCAGAGCCATATTCTTCTTTGTAATCTTCTAATTTCTTTTCTGAATTTTCTTTTATTTGAACTAATTGCCCTGCTCCTTGTGCTTCTAATTGATTTACAGAATCTGCATATACCATTTGACCACTAAGTACAAAAAGTAAAATTATAAAGCAACAAGATAGTACTTTTTTTATTATTTTATTCATTAGGTTTTTACCCCTTTCTGCTTGATTTTATTATACTCTATTATCATACAATACAATCGTTAAAATATCAATAATTTATAATTATTTTTTTAATTATATTAGAAAAATCTTTGATTTTCTAATAATTATAGCTAATTATTACAACGTTATAAATAAAAACTTTTTATATTATTTGCTACAAAAAAAGATAGAGCTTAGCCCTATCTTATATTCTATTCATAACTACTATTAAAACAACTATTCCAATTATTATTCTGTATACTGCAAATATTTTAAAGTTGCCTGTTTGTAAGTATTTTAATAAGAATTTAATTACCACTATTCCTACCAAGAAACTTACTAAAATTCCCACAAAAAATGGTACACTAAAAACAAAATCTTTTATCTTAAATATAGTTGCAGCTAATACTATTGGTGCAGATAACATAAAGGAATATCTTGCTGCTGATTCACGTTCTATTCCCATTGCTCTGGCTGTAGTCATTGTTACTCCAGATCTAGAAACACCTGGTATGAATGCTAATGATTGTGATAACCCAATCAAAAACGTTTGTTTAAAAGACATATCTTCATATTTTACTTTAGATTTTGCTTTTTTATCTATAATATATAGAATAATACCCATAAAAATTAACGCACAGCCTATAATTTCTGGTTTCGTTAATATATCTGCACAATAATGGTCTAACAAATATCCTATAATTCCACCAGGAATTGTTGCAAATACAATATACCAAAACATTTTTCCTTCAAATGTTTTTTTCTTTTTGGCAACTTGTTCATAACCACCTTTTATTAACTTTATCCAATCTTTAAAGAAAAATATTCCAATTGCAAGCAATGTTCCAAAATGCAAAGCAACATCAAAATCTCCTATCTCTCCCCAATTGAATAGCCATGGTATTATGAATAAATGTGCAGAACTTGATATTGGAAGTAATTCTGTAAGTCCTTGAACTGCTCCTAATATTATTGCTCTAAAAACTGTTATTTCCATCATTTTATTTTTTTCTCCTTAGCTAATTGTTTTTTATATCTTTTAATATATTTTCTAATGTTTCTTTTATAAATTCAGCTGAAGTTATAGGTGCAACTCTTCCAGGTAAAGAAAGTGCCCAAATTAATTTTATTCCTATCTCTTTTGCAGCATTTCTATCTACTCCTCCTGGATTTGAAGCAATATCAATTATAAGAGAATCTCTTTTTAAAAGTTTTAATTTTTGATTTATTGGGTATTTTTGTAGCATTTGTTACTTTTTTGGGAAATAAAGAATTGTTTCATAA
>OLSA01003409.1_pt1 | contig 11092 bp, 6 predicted proteins | sample 1672731 | NCBI WGS metagenome assembly OLSA01 (sample SAMEA3136718, study PRJEB25190) | human gut metagenome | biome: human gut; feature: human-associated habitat; material: faeces | place: Austria | collected 2013
TTTTCTATGATAATGATAGGGGGGGGAAGCTCGTTCCGGAGCTTTCAACCCTTGTTTTGGAACTTTATGGTTTTGTGGACATTAACACCACAACAGGTTAGATAATAAGTCGGACTCCTTTCGTAAAAGGTTTCATTATATTGTAAAGCCATTGAAAGTAGATATTATAAAAAAAGCAGTACATAACCATACGCTGCAGCGGCCGAAATTACAGCTGTTATTATTTTCTGGATTAAATATGGAATGAAAGGAATTCCGGAAGAATGAATCATACTTTTTGTCTGTGCGAGCGCGCATAATCCCCCGAATGAAGTTAATGCAATAATGAGCGGATATGAAACAGCAATATTCTCGAATCTCTCAAAAAGAATGATAATTCCGTTTGTCAGTTCCAAAACAGGAAGAAGATAAAAAAACGCAGGAATATCCGTGGAAAATTTTGTGAGAAGGCGTATAAAAACAGAAAAGATAATGATATAGCCGCCTACCTTTACAATGTTTTCAAAACTATCCATCATACATTCGTCGAATGTGCGGAAGGAAAACGGATTGTTTTTACATTCTGTCTGGCGCAAGGATTCTCCGTATGATTCACTATGTTTGAAATAAAATCTTCTGAAAAAGAAACTAAGAAAAATCGGAACCGCAATTAATATGATAAGCGTTGGAACAAGTAACGTCCGATCACGCAAAATCTTGTGTATAATAAAATTAACGATAAAAACAGGACTTGTATTATTACAGAAAGATAACAGATAAGCAGCCTCAGAGCGTTCGATCTTTTTTGTACACACAAGATCTGCGGTAACTTTTGCACCCATCGGATAACCGCATAAAAATCCGGCAATAACAGAAAATGCCCCTGCGGCAGCGCCTTGAAGCCGCCCTGCAGGTCTGCGTTCGTCCGGGATGCGTTGATAATCAGCATGTAGAAGGAAAACAGGCAGAGAATCGAGAGGAAAATCAGAAGCGCATACACAAGCACCCGACTGAGGGTCAGCATCACCCGCGCCTTGCGGCTGTCTGCGGAATTTTTCTTCATTGCAAGCGCCCCCTTAGTTTTCTTCCTGCTTCGTCAGCGACTTGAACACCACAAGGCTCAGAAGGCCCGTGATGACGAAGATCACGACGGAAATTGCGCCGGACATGCCGTAGTTCTTGCTCGTCTTGAGGTAATTGTTGAGGTACATGACGAGCGTCGTCGAGGTGCGGTTCGGCGTTCCAAGCGCGTTGGTCAGCACCTGCGGCACATCGAACATCTGCAGACCGCCAATGAGCGCGGTGATGACCGTGTAGACTAAAATCGGCATCAGGAGCGGCAGCGTCACCTTGAAAAAGACCTGCAAAGAGCTCGCGCCGTCAATATTTGCCGCCTCAAACAGGCTTTGGTCAATGCCCATGATGCCTGCCATGAGCAAAATTGTCGTGTTGCCGAACCACATGAGGAAGTTCATCAGGCAGATGAGCCCGCGCACGGTGAAGCGGATGTTGAAGAAGTCGATCGGCATGTCGATCCAGCCGAGCTGCGTCAGGATCTGGTTGATCGGACCGACATTCGAAAACAGCATATAAAACAGCATCGCAAACGCCGACGCCATGATGAGGTTCGGCATGTAAATGACGGTCTTAAAGAACTGCTGGCCCTTGATCTTCAGACGGTAGCTCGTAAAGAAGCATGCAAGCATCAGCGAGATCACGACCTGCGGGATCGCACCGCAGACCCAGAGCACGATTGTATTTCCGGCATATTTCAGGATATCGATCGTGCCGTTTTTATCGGGCGTAAAGAGCGTGATGTAGTTCTTCAGGCCGACGAAATTCGGCCCGACCTGCGTCAGACCCTCCCGGTAGTTTTCAAAAAAGCTGTTGTAGATCGTCAGCAGCTGTGGTGCGAAGTGAAACAGTACATACGCCAGAAAGAACGGCGCGATAAAAATATAGCCCCACTTTGCGTAGCTGATTTTGGACCGTTTGGTTTTCAATTTGGGTGCTTTTGTCGTCTGCATCAGAACTCCTCCTCTTATTCTCAGACGTAGTTCCCAGCGGGGCGAATCGACTGGATCGAAACGACCGGTTCGGAAACGCGCCTGAAATCGGCGCCGGGACAGGGCATTTGCCCTGCCCCGGGAAGCTGTATGGTTTACGGAGTGACGATGGTCGGATACTTTTCGTTGATGTACTTATAGAAGTTGCTCATGGCCTCGTCCTCGGTGACGGTTCCCTTGCAGTACTCTCTCCAGTTGGCCTGCAGGCCCTCGTTGAGCAGCTGGTCATAGATGGTGTGGTTTTCGAACTTGATGTTCTTGGCAAGGTCGCAGAACAGCGCAATGTCGTTCTGGCCGCCGAGGAACTCGCTGCCGTAGGCCGGGTCCTGCGCGACAGTCTCGTTGACCTTCTGGTTATTGGAGAACTGCGCCTCGTTCTTGACCAGATTCGTGCAGACCTCTTCATTGTTGATGAAGGTGTTCATGATATCGGCAACCATGGTGGGGTTATCCGTACCGGCAGGAGCCAGCAGCCACGTGCCGCCCCAGAAGTGTGCCTGCGGGCCTTCGCAGATCGCCCAGTCGCCGAAGCAGCCCTTGTCTGCGTCCTGTGCGTTGCCCATGGAGAAGTTGAAGTACCAGGCCGGCCCGAAGTAGCACATGGCCTTGCCCTCGCCGAACATCTGCGCGGTGCACTCATCGGACCAGATATCGCAGTCCTGCGTGTAGCCGTTGTCGGAGAAGTCCTTCGCCTGCTGCATCCAGGTCTGGATGGCCGGGTCGATCTGGAGGTTGTTGTTCGCGTCGACCCACGGCTCGGAAACATTGTTGGAGAAGACACGGTAGGTAGCGGCCTCGGAGGCGGTCATCAGATAGCCCTTGGCCTTGGCATCAGCCGCGACAGCATTGAACTTGTCCCAGCTGTTCAGCAGCTCCTGGACCTCGGCGGGATCGTCGGTGCCCAGAACGTCCTTGGCGATGGAGCGGCGGTAAATCAGAGCCGCCGGGCAGCACTGGAAGGATACGCCCTTAACGACGCCGGAAGCATCAGACGCAGCCTGCACGGTATATGCATAGGTGCTGGAGAAATCGGTCACGCCGAGGGCGGTGACGTCCTGCGTGACGGGAGACTCGGTATACTTCTGGATGTAGTCGGCCTCAGCGAGGAACAGGTCGACCTTGTCGTCTGCAGAAGCGTTCTCCTGATTGAGAAGAGCCTCGTCGAGCTTGTCCTGATAGGCGCCATCGGCGCTCGGGGTGATGATCCAGTTGACGGTCACGCCTTCGGGAACGGTGTAGTACTTCTCAAAGAAGCCCTTGAACTCTTCGTTCCAGGCGTAGATGTTGAAGACCTTGCCTTCCTCGGAAGCGGGTTCCGCGGCGGGTGTCTCTTCGGCGGCGGTGTTTTCGTCGGTCTTGGCAGGCTCAGCCGTATCCGTGGAAGCGGCGGGCGTGTCGGTCGTCGTTTCCTTGCTGGCGCAGCCTGTAAACACAGCTGCGAGCATCAGAACTGCAAGAAGCAGCGCAAGATACTTTTTCATTTGAATTCCTCCTGTAAAAAAATAGTTGACAGTTTGATCTATGTGCACTGCCTCACGGCAGAAAGCACCATACTTAAATCGCACGGACAGAGCCTCCCTCTACCAGCTTGCCCGGAATGAGGATCCGATCGACCAGCGCGGTACGCGGCTTTTCGATGAGTTCGATGAGCTTCGCGGCAGCGGTCTTGCCAAGCGCGGCCGTATCCTGACGATAGGTGGTCATCGCCGGATTCGTAACACTTGCAAGCTGGATGCCGTCATAGCCCGCCGCGCTGACGTCTTCGGGAAAACGAAGGTCCATGCGGCGGATGGCGTTGCCGCCGCCGATGCTGGAAAAGTCGTCCGGCATCAGGATGCAGGTCGGCGGCTCCGGCAGCTGAAGCAGCTCACGCGTCAGCTCCGCGCAGCGGTCGGGGTCATGGTACACGCCCTCGCGGACGTACTCCTCCGGGATCTCCAGTCCCAGCGCGTCGCAGGCGCGATAGAATCCCGTCAGGCGGTTTTCCGTGACGGTAGTGCGTTCACCGTGGATAAACGCGATGCGGCGGTGGCCCTTCGCATAGACATAGCGGACCAACTCCTCCATGCCGCGCACATTGTCGGAAACGACGGCGGCGCGGTTATTGAAGACGTGATCGATGGTCACGACCGGAAGGCGGGAATTGACCAGCTCCAGCACCTGCGGATCGTTGAAATCGACGCAGGCGATCACCACGCCGTCGACGCCTCGGTACTGGCAGTGCTGCAGGTAGGTCGTCGCCTTTTTGCCGACGTTGCGGTTGATGAAGGTAATGTCATAGCCGTTGGCCTCAGCCTCGACCTTGAGACTTTCGAGCACGGCGGAGAAATATTCATGCGCAAGGCCGCTTCTGCGCTCATCAACGAACAGAACGCCGATATTATAGGTGCGGTTCGTTTTGAGTGCACGGGCGGCGGAGTTTGTCATGTAGCCGAGGGAGTCGGCAGTCCTGCAGATCAGCTCGCGCGTCTGTTCTCCGATATCCGGCTGTCCGGAGAGGGCTTTGCTGACGGTCGCGACCGAAACGCCGCAGGCCTTTGCAATATCCTTCATAGAAACCATGCCGGTCTGCCTCCATTCTGTCCGCGAGTTTCTTAATCGTTTTCGTAGCTTCAAAATAGCTGATTCTGCACAAAATTGCAAGGGGAATTTTTGATTTTTTAGTGCTTAAAACAAAGTTTGGCTGTTCTGCTCAATTTGTTCACGTAAATTTAGCAAATTTGACAGCTAAACTTCTCCGAAACTTGCTCTGTGCCTCTCTTCCCTTCCTGAAAATCATGTTTTTCAGAAAGAATCGCAAAATATGTCTTGCATTTTGCGCAAAAAGCCGCTATTGTAATGGTGCATATCCGTTATATTGACAACTCAAACGATTTCGAATTCTGTCGGTACGCATCAGCCTGCCGGCATAGGAAGGAGTTCCAGATGCAATTCGGCCATTTTGACGATCAGCAGCGGGAATATGTGATCACCGACCCGCGCACACCGCTTCCCTGGATCAACTATCTCGGCAGCGAGGATTTTTTCACGCTCCTGTCCAACACGGCAGGCGGCTACTGCTTCTATCGCGACGCGCGGCTGCGCCGTCTGACCCGCTACCGCTATAATAACTGCCCGGTCGACCAGGAGGGGTTTCATATTTATATCAAAGACGGCAAGACTGTCTGGAATCCCGGCTGGCAGCCCACGAAAACGGAGTTGGACCGCTATACCTGCCGCCACGGTCTCGGCTACAGCGTGATCGAGGGGCAGAAGAACGGCGTTTCGGCCGCGCAGACGCTGCTGGTTCCGCAGGGTGAAAACTGCCTGCTGATCCGGCTGTGCCTGAAAAATGAGACAGACATAAAAAAAACGCTTGATGTGTTCCCGTATGTGGAATTCTGCCTCTGGGACGCGATGGACGACAGCTCCAACTTCCAGCGGAACTTCTCGATCGGCGAGGTTGAGCTGGAACCGGAGGCCATTTATCACAAATCCGAATACCGCGAGCGGCGGAACCACTATGCCGTGCTCTGGGCAAACCGTCCGTATGACGGCTTTGACACCGCACGGGACGCCTTCATTGGCCCCTACGGCTCCCCCGCCCTGCCGGAGGCTGTCGCCGCCGGGTGCTGCACCGGTTCCATCGCGCACGGCTGGGCGCCGGTCGGCGCAATGCAGTTCCATCTGGAGCTGTTCCCCGGCGAGTCGCAGGAGCTTTTCTTTGGTCTTGGCTACGTAGAAAACCCGGAGGGCGAAAAATTCTCCGCACCCGGCGTGATCAACAAGACGCGCGCACATACCATGATCGAAACGTACCGCACAGCGGCACAGTTTGACGCTGCAGCGGATGCGCTGCGCGGATACTGGGACACGCTGCTCTCCAACTACCACGCCGAGACCGGCGACGAGAAGGTCGACCGGATGGTCAACATCTGGAACCAGTATCAGTGCATGGTCACGTTCAACATGAGCCGCTCAGCCAGCTACTTCGAAAGCGGCATGGGGCGCGGCATGGGCTTCCGCGATTCGTGTCAGGACCTGCTGGGCTTCGTGCATATCATTCCGGAACGGGCGCGGGAGCGCATTCTGGATATCGCCGCCACGCAGTTCCCGGACGGCAGCGCCTATCATCAGTATCAACCGCTCACGAAGAAGGGAAATCTTGCAGTCGGCAGCGGGTTCAACGACGACCCGCTGTGGCTGATCGCGGGCGTGGACGCTTACTTGCGCGAAACAGGTGACTGGTCGATATTGGATGAAAGCGTTACGTTTGACTGTGACCCGGACAATGCCGCGCCGCTCATAGAGCACCTGCGCCGCAGCTTCCGGTTCATCTGCACACACCTCGGCCCGCACGGACTGCCGCTCATCGGCAGAGCCGACTGGAACGACTGTCTGAATCTCAACTGCTTCTCCGCCCACCCCGGCGAGAGTTTCCAGATCACCGGCCCCAGCGAAGGCCCGGTCGCGGAGTCCGTGTTCATCGCCGGAATGTTTGTCAAATACGGCAGGGCTTACGCCGATATCTGCCGCCATCTCGGTCTGGACGCGGAAGCGGCAGAGGCAGCCGCTGCGGCGGATACGATGGAAAAAACGGTGCTGGACACGGGCTGGGACGGCGCATGGTTCCGCAGAGCCTACGACGCGTTCGGCGCGCCCGTCGGCAGTAAGGACTGCGCCGAGGGGCAGATCTTCATCGAGCCGCAAGGAATGTGTGTCATGGCCGGGATCGGCAGGGAAACAGGCGAAGCCGAAAAAGCGCTCCAGAGCGTCAAGGAACGGCTCGACAGCGAATTCGGCATTGTGCTGCTGCAGCCGGCTTACACAAGCTATTATCTGAATCTCGGCGAGATCAGCTCGTATCCGCCCGGATACAAGGAAAACGCAGGTATTTTCTGCCACAACAACCCATGGATCACCTGCGCGGAAGCTGTTCTGGGGCACGGCGCACGCGCGTTTGAGACTTACCGGAAGATCTGCCCCGCCTATCTGGAATCCGTCAGCGAGGTTCACCGCACAGAGCCCTATATCTACAGCCAGATGGTCGCGGGTAAGGATGCGCCGACCTTCGGCGAGGCCAAAAACAGCTGGCTGACCGGCACGGCGGCATGGACGTTCGTGTCCATTTCGCAGGCTATTCTCGGCGTACAGCCGGAGCTGGACGGTCTTCGCATCGACCCGTGCATCCCGCCGGAATGGGCACGCCTGACGCTGACCCGACGCTTCCGCGGCGCACAGTATTGCATCACGGTCGAGAATCCGGGCGGCGCGGAGCATGGCGTGCAGGAGCTCTATGTGAACGGTGTGCGGCAGGATGGGAATCTGATCGCGCCGGCTGCGCCAGGCAGTGTTGTTTCGGTACGCGTGGTTCTGGGAGGCTGAGATGGCGTTTCGAGAGGATTTCGTCTGGGGCGCGGCGTCAAGCGCCTATCAGACCGAGGGCTTCCCGCGAGCGGGCGGCAGCGGGGATAGCATCTGGGACGCATTCTGCCGTCAGCCCGGCGCAATTGCCAACGGTGAGGACGGTTCGGTTGCCTGCGACGGCTACCACCGCTTTGCAGAGGACATTGGGCTTTTAGCCTCGCTCGGCTTATCCGCTTACCGGTTTTCGACAAGCTGGGCGCGGATCGACCCGAACGGCGACGGCCATTGGAACGAGTCGGGGCTCCGGTACTATGACCGTGTCGTGGACTGCTGTCTTGCAAACGGCGTTACACCATGGATGACGCTCTATCACTGGGAGCTGCCGCAGGCGCTGGAGGAAAAAGGCGGCTGGCAGAATTGCGAGACGGTGGAACGCTTTGCGCAGTTTGCAGGCATGATGGCGGCACATTTTTCCGGCCGTGTTTCGCATTTCATCACCCTCAACGAGCCACAGATCGTGCTCAAGCTCGGATACGCCGACGGCATTCATGCGCCCGGGAAGCGGCTTTCGCTTCCGGGACTCGTTTCGTGCTGGAAAAACCTCATGCTGGCGCACGGACTTTCCTTCCGGGCCATCCGGAAAGCCGCGCCGGAAGCTTTGATTGGCATTGCCTCCACCGGCAAGCTCTGCTATCCGCACAGCCCCGCCGACGAGGATGCCGCGCGGCAGGAGACCTTCCGCCTGACGGATGCCGACTGGATGTTCACGCACCCGATCGTTTTAGACGCCGTGTGCCTTGGCCGTGTCGAGCCAGAACCGGGAGCGCTTCGCGGCCTTTTAAGCGCCGTCACGCCCGCAGAATGGGACACGATGCACGCTGTTCCAGACTTTATCGGCGTCAATTCGTACAACGGCAGCGAGATCGCCGCCGGGCCGGACGGCGTGCCGGTCTATCTGCCGCGGCCGCAGGGCTTTGCCTGCACGGCGCTCAAGTGGCCCGTCACGCCGGAGATCATGGCGTATGGCTTTGCGTTTCTCTTTGACCGCTACCGGCTGCCGCTCTACGTGACGGAGTGCGGGCTGAGCTGTAATGACCACATCTTCCTGGACGGGCAGGTCCACGACGCGGATCGGATCGATTTTCTGCACCGCTATTTACTTGCGCTTTACAGAGGATGTGAACGGGCAGACATCCGCGGCTTTTTCCACTGGTCGCTGACCGACAATTTTGAGTGGCACAGCGGCTATGCCGAGCGCTTTGGCCTGATCTATGTCGACTATCCGACGCAAAAACGGATTTTGAAGGACAGCGCGCGCTGGTATGCGCAGACCGTCCGGGAAAACGGCAGAAATCTGTAGCTATTCTTTGTTTACAGCGGCACAGAACCTGCGCCGCTGGTTTTCTGCCTTGACCCAAACCGTGACCCAAACGCGGAAAAATCAGGTGGAATTATTCGTACAGGAAAGGACGCCGCTGTGAAATTTTCCGAGCGGAAAGGTGCGGAAATGACCTGAAATGCCCGCGAAAAATATCCGACCAACCTTCGGGACCAAGAGGCCTCGGGTTCGAATCCCGACACTCCGACCAAATCCGGCTGAAATCTTCTGATTTCAGCCGGATTTTTCTGCGTTTTCAGAACTTTTTCCGATGGAGAATTCTGTGACTTTTCCGTCTGACCCAAACCCGACCCAAACGGGAATTCGGAGCGGAAATCGCCGGAAGATAAATTTTGCCGCCTGCCGGAGCAGTTCTGGCAGGCGGTGTGTGCTTTTCTGTTCATTTTTTGTCGTTATCCGACGCTTGCCATGAAGCCGCTGATTTTCTGTGCGGCTTCTTTTTTCATGCCTGCTGTCACATGGGTGTAGACATCCAGCGAAAATTCCGCCGAGGCGTGACCGAGAATTTCCGCGACTGTTTTCGGGTCGATACCGCTCTGGATTGCCAGCGTCGAGAATGTGTGTCTGAGGTCGTGGAACCGGACGTGTTCCTCAATACCAGCCTTCTCTAACAGCTTCTTGTGAATCCGTCCGACGCAGTCCGGACCGTACATTCCGCCGGTCTTTGGCGACGGAAACATATATGGACTGAACGGATGATTTTTGCGGTCCTCGACCAGCAGTCGAAGCGCTTCGTCGCTGAGATAGATTTCCCGGACGGAATTTTCCGTTTTCGGCTCTGTTACGACCAGCTCACCTTTACCGCGCGACACGGATTTGGACACGGTCAGCGTTTTCGTCTGCAAGTTCAGGTCGCTCCACAGCAGCGCCACCAGTTCCCCACGTCGCAATCCGGTACTCAGTTCCAGATAGAACATCGGCAGGACGCCCCATTCCTCCGCCGCTTTCAGGTAATCCCGAATCTTCTCCGGCGGAATAATCTGCATTTTCTTCTTTTCCTTCTTCGGCAGGCGGCAGCCGTTTGCGGGATTGTACGGAATCAGCCGCTCCGTCACCGCCTGTTCCAGACACTGTCGCAGCATCGTGTGCAGCCCGCGAATCGTCTTGTTGCTGAGACTCAGATCGTCCATGTTTTCGTACCGCTGCACTCTGCCGTGCGCTTTCGTCTCGTTGTAGAATTTCTGGATTTGCAGCGTTGTGAGCGCCGTCAGCTTGATGTCCCCGATGCGCGGCTTGATATGCTGGTCAATGTAGTTCTTATAATATGCCGCCGTGGATGCTCGGACGGATGGCTTTGCGTAGTTCTCATACCAGAGCTGCGCCCATTCCCCGACTGTGTAATCTCTGCGTTTCGTCACATCGATCTTTTCGAGTTCCTCCATTGCTTTCCGGAGTTTCTCCTTGCACTCGCGCTGCGTTTTGGCGAGGACGTTCTTCGCGATTGGCTTCCCCGTCTCCGGATCGATACCTGCCGTGTAGCGTCCTTCCCAGCGTCCATCTTTCCGCTTGCGGATATTTCCTTCTCCATTTGCCCGTTTTTTTGCCATGTGCATTCCCCCTTTCTTTTGCTGAATCAACAACTACCACGCGGGAAGCAGAATAGCTACCTCCCGCGTGGAGAGTTATCAGAAAATTATCATTTCGGTTTTCTTTGTCTATGGCGGCACAGATTTTGAACCGCATTACCAGCCCATCGACATGGTATTGTTCGTCTGCTCCTGCTCGTGATCGTCCGCCTTGTGTCCGGCAGCCATGCGCATCCGACGCAGCTTGGCAAGGCGTTTGCGGTCGATCTGGACGCCGCTGTTTTGCGGCGCGGGCGCACTGCCTTGAAAGATTTTCCCCATGTGATAGAGCAGCCGCGTTGCCGAGAGCAGAATGTTCGGCGGCTCCTGCCGCTCGATGCGGTCCACGAAAAATCCCGCATAGTCGTGCCCCTGCGCCTGTGCTTTTTGAAACCAGTCGTAGGCGGCATCCTTGTCCTGCGGCACGCCGTCGCCGCTGAGATAGAGCTTTCCCAGCAGGTACTGCGCATAGGGATTGCCCTGCTCGGCAGCCATGCGCACATATTCCGCTGCGCGTTCCGGTTCTTTCGGTGCGTTCTTCCCACTGAGATATTCCTTGCCCAGCCGGTAGGCGGCGTAGTCGCTGCCGCTCTGCACTGCCCGTTCCAGCCAGTAGAATCCCTGTGTAGGATTTTGCAGTTCTGGATCATCCGAGAGGAGCATCTTGCCCAACGCATACTGCGCCGCCGCATGATTCTGCTGCGCCGCCAGTTCCAGATAGTGCTGTGCCTTTTCTG
>OLSA01003419.1_pt1 | contig 11073 bp, 8 predicted proteins | sample 1672731 | NCBI WGS metagenome assembly OLSA01 (sample SAMEA3136718, study PRJEB25190) | human gut metagenome | biome: human gut; feature: human-associated habitat; material: faeces | place: Austria | collected 2013
CCCGCCAAAAGCGCTTCCTTATCCAGACGATAATGGTCACTCATCATGATAGAAAGAATAGTGTCGCCACTATAACTTATTACCACATGAGCAACATCACCCTTTTTAAATATTTTATCAGGAAAGTATCATTATCAGGGAAATATCAGTACATCTACAGTATTTGATTATTTTCCATATCAGATCACACAGCAGCAAAAGGAACAATGTGCATCAGAGTTTCTTGCAGAATTAAAGCCAGGGTGTGAGGAATGGCGTGTCATATATGAACTGGATAAGTTACAGACATCAGCGGAAATATTGTATCGTCCATTTGGAACTTTGAGCTTTGGAGAACAAACTAAGGTAATGTTGGCGGTATTGTTTGCAGAAGACAATGATTTTCTTTTAATTGATGAGCCAACGAATCATCTGGATCATGAGGCAAGACAGATCGTAAAGAAATATCTTGCAGATAAGAATTTAAAGATTGTTGTAGATGCGACAAAAGATCTGCTCGTAAATGTATTACAGTATCATCCATTTTTAATTAAACCGAATAATCATGAGCTTGGTGAGATTTTCGGTGTGAAAATAACAGAAAAAGAAGATGTGATCACTTACGCAAAGAAGATGCAGGAAAAGGGTGCAGGAAATGTCCTCGTTTCCATGGCTGGCGACGGAGCAGTGCTGGTTGCTGAAGACGGCAGCATCTTTCAGGCGGAGGCACCAAAGGGTAAGGTCGTCAATTCGGTTGGCGCCGGGGACTCCATGGTAGCCGGATTTGTAACAGGTTATTTAAAGACGGGAAGCTATAAAGAAGCTTTCCAGATGGGGGTTTGTACTGGAAGTGCATCGGCATTTTCCGAGGAACTGGCAACAGAACCGGAAGTTTTGGCGCTTTTAGATAAAAACAAAGGCATATTTAAGTAGGAGGAGTAAAATCCTCTGCTCCTGCAAGGGCACATGCTATGCAAGCTATTAGGCATAGCATGCATAGCAGACATTTTGCTTCGCAAAACAAGGAGTAAAATCCTCTGCTCCTGCAAGGGCAGTCGCATTTTGCTTCGCAAAACAAGGAGGATTTAAGCATGAAAATCAGGGATTTACTTGCCGTAGAGAGTATTGACTTAAATGGCAAAGTCACTGGAAAGAACGAAGCCCTTGATGCAATGGTTGCATTGATGGCTAAGAGCGGAAAGATCAACGATGTTGAGAAGTACCGCAAGGGCGTATACGCCAGAGAGGAAGAAGGAACAACCGGAATTGGTGAGGGAATCGCCATTCCACATTGCAAGTCAGATGCAGTCAGCAGACCGGGACTTGCAGCAATGGTCATCAAAGACGGGGTGGATTTTGATGCATTAGATGGAGAAAAGGTCAGCCTGATCTTCCTGATCGCAGCACCAAATACGGAAGACAACGTACATCTGGATGTACTTAGCAAGTTATCTGTTCTTCTGATGGATGAGAATTTTACAAGCGGACTTCGCAATGCAAAGACGGTTGAGGAATTTTTAAGTGTGATCGACCGCGCGGAAGCTGAGAAAGATGCCGAAGAAGAGAAAAAGAACAGCGCAGATACAAAGAATGCGGCAGAGGAGAAAAACACAGAGAATGGAAAGCTGATCCTCGCTGTAACCGGATGCCCGAACGGAATCGCACATACTTATATGGCGGCAGAAAATATTGAGAAAAAAGCGAAAGAGCTTGGATGCCGTGTGAAAGTTGAGACAAGAGGTTCCGGCGGTGCCAAAAATGTATTGACAAAAGCTGAAATTGCAGAGGCTGCATGTATTATTGTTGCAGCGGATACACAGGTTCCGATGGATCGTTTTGCAGGCAGACCTGTGATCCAGTGTAAGGTTTCTGATGGAATCAGTAAGGCGGAAGAATTGTTAGACAGAGCGTTAAACGGCAATGTTCCACTGTATCAGGCGAAGGGAAGCGGTCAGGCAGCAGACAGTGAGGAAGAATCTGACAGCGTTGGACACCAGATTTACAAACACCTGATGAATGGAGTTTCCCATATGTTACCGTTCGTTATCGGCGGTGGTATCCTGATTGCGATCGCATTTCTGATCGATGGTTTTGCAGTTGACTTAAACAGCCTTCCATTTGATGAGCGTTCAAACTTTGGTACGATCACACCGATGGCGGCAATGTTTAAATCGATCGGTGGTGTTGCATTCGGATTTATGCTTCCGATCTTAGCCGGATTTATCGCAATGAGTATTGCAGATCGTCCTGGTCTTGCGGTCGGTTTTGTCGGCGGAGCAATCGCAGCAAACGGAACATCCGGATTCCTTGGAGCTCTCGTTGCAGGTTTTGTTGCAGGCTATCTGGTACGTCTGTTAAAGAAACTGTTTGAGAAACTGCCGGAAGGCTTAGAGGGTATCAAGCCAATGCTTCTCTATCCGGTAATCGGTATCTTTTTGATCGGAGTGATCATGACTTATGTGGTAGAGCCTCCGATCGGAGCATTAAACGTTATGATCAACAACGGATTAAACAGCATGAATGGTGCAAAGGCAATCCTGCTTGGCGCACTGCTCGGCGGAATGATGTCCGTAGATATGGGTGGCCCGGTAAACAAAGCAGCATATGTATTTGGTACCGCATCTATCGCAGCAGGCAATTACAATATCATGGCAGCTGTTATGGTCGGTGGTATGGTTCCACCGCTTGCAATCGCACTTGCAACCATGTTCTTTAAAAACAAATTTACCGAAGAAGAGAGAAAAGCAGGACCGACAAACATTGTTATGGGACTTTCCTTTATCTCAGAGGGAGCAATCCCGTTTGCAGCATCGGATCCATTGCGTGTGCTGCCGTCCTGTATCATTGGTTCCGCAGTTGCAGGAGCATTATCCATGGCATTTAACTGTACATTAATGGCACCACATGGTGGAATCTTCGTATTCTTAACCGTAGGCCATCCGCTGTTATATCTCATATCACTGGCAGTTGGTTCTGTTGTAGGATGCGTGATCCTTGGACTTTTAAAGAAGGATGTATCAAAAAGATAGGAAACGGAAAAGGTAATTAAAATCGCAGGCTTTATGTTGCAACAATATAGAGCCTGTGAATATGTAATCATAAAACAATGTGTTATGTACAAAGAAAGGAGAAAATCATGAAAGAATTTAAATACGTGATCACAGACAAAGGGGGAATCCATGCAAGACCGGCAGGAGCACTTGTAAAGGAAGCAGCCGCATTTCCATGCAGCATTACCATTGCAAAAGATGGAAAAGCAGCAGATGCAAAACGTATTTTTGGAGTTATGGGACTTGGTGTAAAATGCGGCGAGGAGATCACAGTCTGCACCGATGGAGAGAATGAAGAGGCAGCAAGTGCTGCAATCGAGGCATTTTTGAAAGCAAATCTGTAAAAATTGATAAAAACAGAAATAAAAATCTAAAATGGAGGTAACGGGCATGGAACTGCACGGCAAAAGTGTATTCGGCGGAATTGCCATGGGCAGACTGTCTGTCTATCATAAGACGGATAACGCAGTAAAACGAACAAAGATAACGGATATAGAAGCAGAAAAAAAACGTTTTGAGGATGCAAAAGAAGAAGCCAAAAGGCAGCTTGGTGTTTTTTATGAAAAAGCAGTCAGGGAAGTCGGTGAAGTCAATGCGGCAATTTTTGAGATGCACCAGATGATGCTGGATGATCTCGACTATGTAGAGTCGATCACAAACATGATCGAAACCCAGCAGGTCAATGCAGAATTTGCAGTTGCTTCCACCGGAGATAATTTTGCGCAGATGTTTGCTGCGATGGATGATGATTATATGAGAGAACGTGCAGCGGATGTTAAAGATATCTCCAACTGCGTGATCTCTATTTTACAGGGAAACGGTGATGCAGGTTTAAGCGGCGATGAACCGTTTATCCTTTTAGCGGATGATCTTGCACCGAGCGAGACTGTGCAGCTTGATAAATCAAAAGTACTTGCTTTTGTAACACGTCACGGTTCCACCAATTCCCACACGGCGATCTTAGCGAGAACCATGAATATTCCGGCATTGATCGGAGTTGATTTTCCGGAAGAGGGCGTGGACGGACAGTTCGGTATCGTGGATGGATTTGATGCAAAGTTTTTCGTAGAACCGGATGAGGATACGAAAGCGGAATACCGGAAGTTAAAAGAAGAAAATGAGCAGAAGAAACGTCTGCTTCAGGAATTAAAGGGTAAGGAAAATATCACAAAGGATGGAACGAAGATCAATCTTTATGCCAATATCGGGGGTGTTTCCGATGTGGCAAATGTACTTGCCAATGATGCGGGTGGAATCGGACTGTTCCGGAGTGAGTTCCTTTATTTAGAGTCGGAGGATTGCCCGACAGAAGAAGCACAGTTTGCAGCATATAAGACAGTTGCGGAAAATATGGCGGGTAAAAAAGTTATTATCCGTACACTTGATATCGGAGCAGATAAACAGGTCGGTTATTTTGGCCTTGAGAAAGAAGAAAACCCGGCAATGGGTTACCGTGCGATCCGGATCTGCCTCGACCGCACTGAAATTTTTAAGACACAGCTTCGGGCAATCTACCGTGCCAGCTATTATGGAACGATTGCGATCATGTTCCCGATGATCATTTCCGTAAATGAGGTGAAAAAGATCAAAGAAATCATTGCGGAAGTGAAAGCGGGACTTGATGCCGACGGCATTCCGTATAAGGATGTGGAACTCGGTATTATGATCGAGACACCGGCGGCAGTTATGATCAGTGATCTTTTAGCGAAAGAGGTTGATTTCTTTTCGATCGGGACAAACGATCTGACACAATATACACTTGCAATCGACAGGCAGAATCCGAAACTGGATAATATTTATGATTCACACCATGAAGCAGTCCTTCGGATGTTAAAAATGGTTGTGGATAACGGACATAAGGAAGGATGCTGGGTTGGCATCTGCGGTGAGCTTGGCGCGGATGAAACGCTCACAGAGACATTCCTCCGGATGGGATTTGATGAGCTTTCCGTATCACCGTCCATGATCCTTCGGATCAGGGATAAGATCAGGAATACGGATTTGTCAGAGAAATAAAAGTGCATCAGGGATCTGCAGCGTATGATTCGCATGCAGATCCTTTTTTGCAGGATAACGCTATAAGGTATCGGTATGATTGTCAGTTGTGCGGTGAAATGGGCATATACAGCAGAAACGCTGCTGTTATGCCTATTTTTTTGTGTGATTTTGGGCATAATCACAAGGTTTTTCCTGTATATGGAAAATGAGGAGCCGGATAAAAAGAATACATGGTATAATGTTGGTATGATATGGGAATTAATTATGTAAGACAGAAAGGCGCAAAATGCGCAAAATGCGGATTCTGATCAAAACAACGGTAAACAGGATTTTTACAGTCACCGGACATAAAATAGGAGGCACACATGAGCAATTACTTACTGATCAAACAGGGAACGATCCACAACGCCATAGAGGAAGAGCCATTTGTGGCAGATATTTTAGTGGAGAATGGAAAAATAAAAAAGATCGCACCGGTCTTAGAGGGGAAGATCATCAATGACGCGGATGTGATCGATGCAACCGGGATCGATGTTTATCCGGGATTTGTGGATGCGCACTGTCACATGGGATTAGACGGGTATGCGACCGGATTTGCCGGCGAGGATTATAACGAATTAGGGGATCCTGTGACACCGCAGCTCTCCGCGGTGGATGCAGTCAATCCGCAGGATGAGACTTTCCAGATGGCACGCGAAGGCGGTGTGACCTGTGTGTGCACCGGACCGGGAAGCTCAAATGTCATTGGCGGAACATTCTGCGCCATCAAGACTTACGGAAAGCGTGTGGATGACATGTTAGTCAAAGAAAAAACAGCCATGAAGATCGCTTTCGGTGAGAATCCGAAAAACTGTTATAAGGAAAAAGGTGTTTATTCGAGAATGTCTGTTGCCGCGAAGCTGCGGGAGGCACTCACAAAGGCAAAAATATATGACACAAAATTACAGGCTGCCGGCTGTCCGGAAGGCTGGAATGAACTTGAAATGGAACAGGCGCAGGAACAAGTGATGGACGATTCGCAGAAAACGGATGTGGACAGGAAGGTGGATTTTTCAAAGATGCCCGCTTACGATGCAAAAATGGAGGCGCTTCTTCCTGTTATCCGCGGTGAGATGCCGTTAAAAGCACATGCACACCGCGCCGATGATATCTACACCGCAATCCGCATTGCAAAGGAATTTCATGTGGATCTTCGGATTGATCATACAACGGACGGAGCATTGATCGCAGATGATCTTGCAAAGGAAGGATTTCCGGTTGCGGTGGGCCCATCTTTTGGACATGCAACCAAATATGAACTGCGCCACAAAGGATTTCATACCCCTGCGGCACTTGCAAAAGCGGGATGTCAGGTTTCTATCATTACGGATTCCCCGGTGATCGAGGAGCGCTATCTGGCACTTTGCGCAGGAAGGGCGGTATTTAACGGGTTAAGTGAATTTGATGCGTTAAAGGCAATCACGATCAATGCAGCGAAACATATCGGAATCGAAGACCGTGTCGGAAGTATTGAGGCGGGAAAGGATGCGGATTTCGTGTTGACGGGGGAAAATCCATTTGCCGTGGATACTCATATTTTGTATACGATCATTGATGGAAATGTGGTGTACGAGGGCGGGGAAGCATAAACGGATTGTGAAAGTGCACTATTGTATAATTCTTCCATGTCTGATATGATGATGCAATAACTATAGTACCAGATATAAGGTACAATCGCGGGAGGATACCATGATAAAAAGAAAATATTGGACGAAAAAAGTATTGCCGGTTATGATGTGTGCAGCGCTTTTGATGACGAACCCGGTGTCTGCCGAAGCAGCAACAGCGGCAGAGCGCAATGCATATCAGGCAGTTTTTGATGCAGATTATTACCGCAGTGCATATCCGGATGTAGCCGCTGCTTTTGGCAATAATAAAGCAGCACTTTTTAATCATTTTGTAAATTACGGATTAAGAGAAGGAAGAAGCTGTTCTGCGGATTTCAATCCACAGGCATACCGGGCAAAATACGCAGATCTGCAGCAGGCATTTGGTGACGACATGGCAGCATATTGCCGCCATTATGTGACATGTGGTAAGGCAGAGGGAAGAGACGGAGGCGGAACAGGAAGCGCATCCGCTGCTACTGTTACTGATGCAGCTACAACGGATACTGCCACGGTACAGGGCAATGTGATCGGTACCTGTACAACAGAATATGATGCGACAGTTCCGAGAGCTGTTAACGTAGAGCTGGCAGCAGCCCGCATCAATGGTGTTGTAGTACAGCCGGGAAAATCATTTTCCTTTAGCTCGACTATTCTGCCGCGTACATCAGCGAACGGTTATGTTGTAGCACCGATCTATATCAGTGGAACGGTCGGCACGGGAACCGGTGGAGGTGTGTGCCAGGTATCATCGACACTTTACGCTGCAATGTTGCATGCAGGTCTTCCTGCAACCGAGCGTTATCCGCATTCACTGCCGGTAATATATCTTCCGGCAGGATATGATGCAGCGATCGCAGGAACGAGCAAAGACCTTAAGTTTACCAATACTTTTTCACAACCGCTTCTGATCCAGGCATCTGCATCGGGTGGAGTATTGACGGTAACACTTTCATTACAATAGAGGACACAAGCAAATTAAATCCTTACAAAGTCTGTTGTATTTACAGACAATGTAGGGATTTTTTTGATATAATTGGGAAAAACAGAATATATGTTCGATAATCATTGCTTTTTTTCGAGGTATAAAGTATAATAAAAAGACAAGATGGAGGAGATCGTATGCTGAAAGAGATAATGAAAAATACAATTGAATATGTAAATTCTTTTCCTAAAAAAGAAAGAAAGAGCTACGGTCAGTTTTTTACTCCGATACAGACGGCAGAGTATATGGCATCGCTTATAAGAACGGAATCTGAAAAGGTTAAAATACTCGATCCAGGTGCCGGGAATGGTCTGTTGACAGCAGCAGTGGTAGAGCATTTAATTGCACGAGGAACAGCACGGGAAATTTCTGTAGTATTATATGAGAACGACAAAAATATACAGTCATTGTTAAAAAAGAATATAGAAATAATAAGTAGTTATTGCAGCCAAAAACAGGTAAAATTATTTATAAAGACCCAGAAAGAAAATTTTATTGTTGACAATCAGAAATATTGGGAGATGCAGAAAAGCAAAGGATTATTTGACATTGTGATCAGCAATCCTCCATATTTGAAAATTCGCAAGGAGGCCGCAGAGTCCGTGTGTATGAGTGAAATAGTGCATGGTCAGCCTAATATGTATTTCCTGTTTATGGCTATGGCAGTTAAAATGCTGAGGACAAATGGAGAGTTTGTATTTATTACGCCAAGATCCTGGACATCAGGGACATATTTTAAAAGTTTCAGAAGCTATTTTATGGATAGTATGGATATTCAGCGTGTACATTTGTTTGAATCTCGAAATAGCGTATTCAAAGGGAAAGAGGGACATAGTGATGATATCTTGCAGGAAACAATGATTACTTATGGAAAGAAATCGAAAAGTCAGTCTCGGAATATTATCATTGCGATTAGTCAGAATGCGCAGGATTTAGGCAAAGTAAAAGAAATTCAGGTAGAGAGTGGAAATTGTTTGCCAGAAGGAAAAGAGCATTATTTTGTACTTCCATCAGATGAAGAAGATTTAAAGGTATTAAACTATATGAAGAAAATGCCTAATACGGTCGAAGAGGCGGGCTTTCGATTTAAAACGGGACAGGTAGTAGAATTTCGTAATAAGGAGTATATAGCGTGGGAGAAAAAAGAGTCTACAATTCCATTGCTTCATTCATGTAATGTATTAGAAGGAAGAATAGTATTTCCTGCTCAGACAGAGAAACCACAGTATTTTGTAGTAAAAGATGAATCTAAGAAGAATGTGATGGAAAATCAGAATACAGTTTTTTTAAAGAGAGCGACGGCAAAAGAAGAAAAACGCAGACTACAGCCAGCCTTGCATTTAGCAGATGCTTTTGCATATAAACAATTTACTGCAGAAAATCATTTAAATTATTTAATTAAAGTAGGAGAACGGATTAGTCTTTGTGAGGTATATGGGTTTTATACGTTATTGTCTTCTGATATATGGGAACGTTATTATCGGATGTTAAATGGCAGCACACAGGTAAATTCGGCAGAATTAAATACAATGCCGATTCCGGCAAAGGATGTACTACAGAAAATAGGAAAAACTGCAATGAGAGAATGGAAAAAACAGGGTGATTATTTTACCAGAGATAATATGTTATCCAGCGATGAAATTTTAAGGCAATGTATTGTGTGTCACCTGTGAAATACCGCAAAGGAAGGGGAGAATTATGTCCGTATCCAAGCAATTAGAAGAAATATTGAGACAAGAAGAACATGGTCAGAAAGAATACAGGAATTTATACCAGAAAAATCCAGCGGCGTATGATAGTCCAATTCGAAGCTGGAAGGAATTTCGTGAGCGTTTTTCAACTGAAATAGCAAAGGAAGCACCGACGCCAATAAAAGGTTTTTTGTCGGAAAAGGAAATTTTTCCCAATGAGGATGTGCAGGTACACTGTTTTAAAAATGTAAGATTTTGTCCACCTTTTTTGCATAAACTGGAATTTATTAAGATTGTTTACATAATGGAAGGAACCGCTGTTTTTTATCTTGGCGATAAGCAGTATGACATGTCGGAGGGAAATTTTTGCATTGTGGCACCGGGAGTTGAGCAGGCACTTTTTACAGCAGATTCAAACGGAATTGCCGTGAATATTTTGATGCGAGCATCGACTTTTACCAGAACCTTTTCCACACTTTTGTATGAGCAGGGAATTTTAGGCGATTTTTTCTGGAAAATGGCGTACACCAATTATTGCAATCGCGTATTATTTTTTTCAGCAACACCAGATGATCGGATGAAACAGACGGTGCTTCGATTGTATGAGCAGGCGCAGTTAGAGACAAAAAAGAGTAATCTAGTACAGGAAAGCTATGTCTGTATTCTGCTCGGTGAGGGAATACGCAGACATAGACAGAATATGAAGATTCTGGAGGGTTTTGATGGAAGCGTGTGGCAGATACCAGAAATTTTGCAGGATATGAAGCAGCATTTACAGGATATTACGTTAAAAGAGCTAGCGTTAAGGTGGAATCGAAGAGAGGATACGCTGCGACACGAATTGAAGATGGAAACTGGATATTCTTTTTCGCAGCTTCTTAGTGATATTCGCCTTCAGACGGCGGCAGATTTGCTGTGTAGGACAAATAAAAGTGTGGAAGAGATTATGGAGGAAGTCGGCTGTGGCGATTCTGCTGCATTTTACCGGAATTTTAAGAGACGATATGGTGTGACACCGCAGACATACCGAATCCAGCGAGGATAAGGAAACGGTTATAGAAAAATTAGAAAAAATTCAGAAAAAAGGTCATAAAAAGCAAATTTTAAGCATGTTGAAAAATACTAGTAAAAAAGATATGATGAGTACAACAAAAAGCAACAAAACTAAGAACGAAAATCAGCGGTTTGTTGTATAAAAGCACATTTTTATTAGGAGGAAAAACATGAAAAAAAGAACGTTAGCAGCACTTCTCGGCACATTGACAGCACTTTCAAGTGTAGCACCAACGATGGCACAGGCAGCAGAAAACACAGAGGAATACACTGTGACATTCTGTAGAACACAGGACTCCACAATGGAGAGTGATATTTTTTCTATTTTAAAGGATGAGTCCTATGAGGATAACCGTTGGACTAGACTGATTGCTGATCGTCTTGGAATCAATGTGAAGTATCTGTGGATTGCACCGAATGAAGAGCAGCAGACACAGAAGTTTAATGCAGCCGTTGCAGCAGGAACGATACCAGATATCGTTTGTGTCGATAAATTGACACTGAAAAATCTGGTAGAAGCAGATCTGGTTGTTGATATGGGATCATATTTTGAGGAGTATGCGAGTGATCTGCTCAAGTCCATGATCGAATCTGCAGGAGAGCAGTGTGTGCAGGCATGTACTTTTGATGGAGTACAGTACGGAATCCCATATGTTGATTGTGATATTGAG